>Ga0074045_10000047_pt1 | contig 97164 bp, 83 predicted proteins | sample BogForMeECP23OM2_FD_94442 | JGI IMG/M metagenome (GOLD analysis project Ga0074045, IMG submission 94442) | Bog forest soil microbial communities from Calvert Island, British Columbia, Canada - Bog Forest MetaG ECP23OM2 | ecosystem: Environmental > Terrestrial > Soil > Wetlands ... | reverse complement strand
TAGAAACCAGCGACTAAGAAACGATCAAGCCTGCTCAAAGCACAGATCCATACATCCTCATTTAGGGCCCGGAGGATCGACGCCACAATTGAACGCGTTGAAGATGGAACATCTTCCTTGAAGGGGCGTGACGAGCGAAGGCCTCTGAACCGGCATTCCGGCAACCTCACCGCACATGAAGGCTCATTTGATTTCCTTCGTCTCCAGTAGGACCCCCTTGCGGTCAAACACCTCGACCGTCCTTCCATCCGCCGAGAATACAAGGATCCTCAATACGTTCCCCGTCGTCATGTCGTACTCGATCCTCTTTTCAGCCCCGTTTTCCATAACCACGAGCGTATCCAATTCATAGAGGACCTTTCCATCCTTGTGGTACCCGGAAAAAGACGGCTTTCCCGCGGACATGTTTTCCAGAGGAATGCTGGGGCTAACACCATTCGGCTCGACCGAGGCTGAGGGCAGAAGCGCGTTCGTATTGTGGATTTCGATCCTTTCCGGGAATTCATCGCCGCGATTCTCGATCCAAATATCGTGACCCGGATCGGGTGGTTTTCGCTCCATAAGCTTGTAGGTAATCGAAACCGTTCCCGCGGTCGCCAACACAGCTGCAAGCTTACCAAAGGTGAATACCTTCATGGCCTCTGGTGAACGATGAAATGATCCGCACTATGGATGGCGCTAACCCCGCAGTGCAGGGGACGTGCCAAACGCGGCTCTAAGGTCCGTTATTTCTTGGGTTGGCACTTCTTAGCAGGAAGCCGCTTAATAGCATTCCCGCGCCAGCGGGATATTCGCCTCGGCGTGAACGATGAAGGCTAATCCGTTGATCTTAATGCTCATGACCAGCACCCATGAATAAACCGCTTCCCCGATATGTGGCAATAGCGTTTCGCTGTATATAACCCAATTGTGCCGAATCAGGACGGAAGTTCGCCTGTCCGGCGGGCGTGCATCAAAGTCCACTCGGGGGCGACCCGGTCGACGGGTCCGTTGAACATCCCGGAGGGCCGCCCCTGGCTCCTGGGTCAATTGGAGCACTGAGCGCTTGGCATGTCGGATGTGCCGATGCGATCCGTTCTGAGGCCTTGCATGAGGGCGAGGTTCTTGGATGCTCAGCGGCTCCTATGGCGCCGCCCGTTAGACAACCTCATCGCGCTTGGCTTGCTTTGGCCTCATGCGTTCTCCTCGTTGCTTTGTCGATTCTCTTTGTCGATCGCCCAGCCTCGACCTGGTCGCACGAACATCTCGGTCGTCCTGAGCTGGTCAACCGGATCACCCATCTCGCCGACCCCCTGCCGATTGGGGCGACTCTCGGACTTGCCGGCGTCGCCATTGCCGTTGCCTTCTGCGGAAAACAGCCCGGCAGGCACAGCCAGACGCTGATAGCGGCGAGCCTGGCGATCATTGTGGCCGCGGGAATCAAGGAGCAGCTGAAGTTTCTCTTTGGCCGGCCTTGGCCGGAGACTTGGACTTCCAGCAACCCTTCCTGGATTAGCGATCACGCCTTTGGTTTCCACTTTGCTCACGGCGGCACCGGCTGGGAATCGTTTCCGTCCGGACACATGGCTGAGGTGGCGGCACTTGCAGCGGTGGTTTGGCTGCGCATGCCGAGGATCCGATGGCTGAGCATCGCGATGGCGGCGTTGGTCGCGGCGGCTCTGTGGTGCACGGATTACCACTTCGTGGGCGATATCGTCGCGGGCGCGTTCCTGGGCGTCGCTTGCGGCATCGGCATGGTGGCGGTCGCCTGCCGATCATGATCCCGTGACCCTCGATTGCTCGAGGACCCTCTTCTCTTGGCGCCAGCGCCGCAGACACACAGATTCACGCACATCGTTGGCAGGCAGCCGGCCCTTTCCAGTCGCGGCCGTCCAAATGCGCATCCCCGCCCGATTGCCGCTGTTAGACGCAGGAAGACCTCATGCGTCGCCACGGGGCATCGTTGGGAAAATGGTCGGGCCGGAGAGATTCGAACTCTCGACCTCTTGCACCCCATGCAAGCGCGCTACCAGGCTACGCTACGGCCCGAACAAGAGAACGGTCAGCTAGACCCGCGTGCCGGGTTGAAGCAAGAGCAAATCGCGCAGGTGTGCCCGTCGCAGCCGCGCGCCGTGCAGTGCTCGCGGCCGAAGTATATCATCCTCAGGTGCAGTTTGTTCCAGCGCGCCTCGGGAAACAGCGCCTTCAGGTCGCGCTCCGTCTCGACCACGTTGCGGCCCCGGGTCAGCCGCCAGCGCTTGGCGAGCCGGTGGATGTGGGTGTCCACCGGGAATGCCGGGACGCCAAAGGCCTGCGCCATGACGACGCTGGCCGTCTTGTGCCCCACCCCCGGCAGCTCCTCCAGCTCCGCGAACGTGCGCGGGACCGCGCCCCCGTGGCGCCCGGCGATGATCCTCGACAGGCCGGAGATCGCCGTCGCCTTCTGAGGCGCGAGCCCGCAGGGGCGGATGACCCGCTGGATTTCGGCGACGGCGAGCTGCGCCATCTTTTCAGGGGTGTCCGCCATCGAGAAGAGCGCGGGGGTCACCTCGTTCACCCGTCTGTCTGTGCACTGGGCGGAGAGGACGACCGAGACGAGCAGCGTGAACGCGTCCCTGTGCGCCAGCGGGATCGGCGTCCGCGGGTACATCGCCTCGAGCGTCCGGTCCACGTGGGCGGCGCGCGCCTGCCTCGTCGCGAACGGTTTCGGTTTCATCCGGCTTCCCGTGTAGCCCAAATTCCCCCGCGAATCAAACCGGGGCGGCGCCTCCCGTCCAAAACGCGGTTGCGCGGCCATGGCGGGCGCCTACCCTTAGCTCCCATGCCCGAGCACAGCGACCTGACTAGCCCAACCGACACATTTCCCCGGCGCCACCTTGGAGACGATGCGGCCGGCACGGCCGCCATGCTGGCGGAGCTCGGCTATCGAAGCGTGGACGCGCTGGTCGACGCGGCGGTCCCGCCCCAGATCCGGCGCGGGCCGCTCAACCTGCCGGCCGCCGCGGGCGAGGCCGCGGCGCTCGCGGAGCTGCGCGCAATGGCCTCGGAGAACCGGGTGTTCCGCAATTTCATCGGGATGGGCTACAGCGACACCCTGGTCCCCGGCGTCATACAGAGGACGATCCTCGAGAATCCCGCCTGGTACACGGCCTATACGCCCTACCAGGCCGAGGTCTCGCAGGGCCGCCTCGAGGCCCTGCTCAACTTCCAGACGGTCGTCGGCGACCTGACCGGCCTCGAGGTCGCCAACGCGTCGATGCTCGACGAGGGCACGGCCGCGGCCGAGGCGATGATGATGTGCCACCGGCTGAGCGTCGGCGGCGGCTCCGAGCGCCACGTCTTCTTCGTCTCGGACGCGTGCCATCCCCAGACGATCGACATCGTCCGGACCCGGGCCAGGCCGCTGCGGATCGAGATCGCCCTGGGCGACCACCGCTCCTTCAGGCCTGGGCCGGACTGCTTCGGCGTCCTCGTCCAGTACCCCGACACCTGGGGGACGGTCCACGACAACGCCGCGTTCTTCGAGGAGGCCCACGGCGCGGGCGCGCTCTGCGTCGTCGCCACGGACCTCCTCGCGCTCGCGCTCCTGCGCCCGCCGGGGGCGTTCGGGGCCGACGTCGCCGTGGGCTCGGCGCAGCGCTTCGGGGTTCCGCCGGGCTACGGCGGCCCGCACGCCGGGTTCCTCGCGACCCGCGACGCGTTCAAACGGCAGATGCCCGGGCGCCTGGTAGGTGTCTCGAGGGACTCGCGGGGAGACCCCGCGGTGAGGCTCGCGCTCGGAACCAGGGAGCAGCACATCCGCCGGGACAAGGCCACCTCGAACATCTGCACCTCCCAGGTCCTCCTCGCCGTCATGGCATCGATGTACGCCGTCTACCACGGCCCCGAGGGGCTGCGCCGGATCGCGCGCAGGACGAAGCTGCTCACGGAAATGCTCGCCGCGGGCCTGCGCGCGGCCGGCCTCAAGCTCGGGGACGGGCCGCATTTTGACACGCTCACCGTCGCCACGGCCGACCCCGACCGGGTCCACGAGGCCGCCCGGTCGCTGGGCTTCAACCTGCGCCGCATCGACGGTGGCCGCGTCGGGGTGTCGCTCGACGAGGCCGCGACCACCAGGGAGGTGAAGGCGCTGCTCGGGATCCTCGGCGGCGGCCCCCTTCCCGAGGCGGGATTGGCGAGCCCGGAATTCGGGCCGCCCCACGCGAGGACGACGCCGTACCTGACGGCATCGGTCTTCCAGAGCTACCACACAGAGCACGAGATGCTGCGCTACATCAAGCGCCTCGAGGCGAGGGACCTGACGCTCTGCCAGTCGATGATCTCGCTCGGCTCGTGCACCATGAAGCTCAACGCCGCGAGCGAGATGATCCCCGTCTCCTGGCCGGAGTTCTCGAGGCTGCACCCCTTTGCGCCGCAGGACCAGGCCCGCGGCTACAGGCGCCTGTTCGCGGACCTCGAGACCTGGCTTGCCGAGATCACCGGGTTCGCGGCGGTCTCGCTGCAGCCCAACGCGGGCTCCCAGGGGGAATACGCAGGCCTGCTCGTGGTGCGCGCGTACAACGAGTCGCGCGGCGAGGGCCGCCGGGACGTGTGCCTCATCCCCACGAGCGCGCACGGGACCAACCCGGCGAGCGCCGTGATGTGCGGCTACAGGGTCGTCCCCGTGGAGTGCGACGCGCAGGGGAACATCGACGTGGCGGACCTGAAGGCGAAGGCGGGAGCCCACTCGCGCGACCTCGGGGCCCTGATGGTGACCTACCCGTCGACCCACGGCGTCTTCGAGAGCGCGATAAGGGACATCTGCGCGATCGTGCACGCCAGCGGCGGCCAGGTGTACATGGACGGCGCGAACATGAACGCCCAGGTCGGGCTCACGTCGCCCGGCCACATCGGCGCCGACGTCTGCCACCTGAACCTCCACAAGACCTTCTGCATCCCCCACGGCGGCGGCGGCCCCGGGGCGGGGCCGATAGGGGTCGCGGCCCACCTCGCCCCCTTCCTGCCCGGCCACGCGGTCGTGTCGCCCTTCGGCGGCGACCGCGGGCGCTCCCACCTGGGCGCCGTCAGCTCGGCCCCGTGGGGAAGCGCGAGCATCCTCGTCATCCCGTGGATGTACATCCGGATGATGGGCCCGGACGGGCTCACCGCCGCTACAAAGGCCGCGATCCTGAACGCGAACTACGTCGCCAGGCGCCTGGAGAGGTTCTTCCCGGTCCTTTTCCGCGGCGTCTCCGGGCTTGTCGCCCACGAGTGCATCATCGACCTGCGCGGATGGAAGAAGCACGGCGTCGAGGCCGAGGACGCCGCCAAGCGCCTCATGGACTACGGATTCCACGCCCCGACGGTCTCGTTCCCGGTCCCGGGCACGTTCATGGTGGAGCCGACGGAGAGCGAGACCAAGGCGGAGCTCGACCGGTTCTGCGACGCGATGATCGCGATCCACGGCGAGATGCAGGCGGTCGCGAACGGCGAGTCGGACAGGGCGAACAACCCGCTCAAGAACGCGCCGCACACCGCGAAGGCCGTGTGCGCCGACGAGTGGGAGCATCCCTACTCGCGGGAGCTTGCGGCGTTTCCCGCCCCGTGGACCCGCGCCTCGAAGTTCTGGCCCGCCGTCGGGCGCATCGACAACGTGTACGGCGACCGCAACCTCGTGTGCTCCTGCGCGGGGATGGAGGCGTACGCCGAGACGCGGCCGTGAGCGCGCCACCGCGATGAGGATCATTAGGCACCTGACCCCGGCCGGCCCGGCCTACGCCGCGCTCGAGGCGGACGGATCAGCCCGCGAGATCTCCGGCGACCTGTTCGGCGCGTTCGAGGCGACCGGAAAGGCAGTGCGTCCGGGCAAGCTCCTGGCGCCCGTCTCGCCGGTCAACATCCTCGCGATCGGCCTCAACTACCGCAGGCACGCCGCGGAGGGCGGCAAGGGCGTGCCCGAGCGGCCGATGCTCTTCATAAAGAGCACGAACTCCGTGCAGAACCCGGGCGATCCCATCGAGATCCCGAGGAGCCTCCCGAGCAGCGAGGTCGACTACGAGTGCGAGCTCGCGGTCGTGATCGGAAGGCGATGCAAGAACGCGACGCGCGGCAACGCCCTCGACCACGTTCTCGGCTACACCGCCGCGAACGACGTGTCGGCCAGGGACTGGCAGATAAGGCTGAACGGCGGCCAGTTCTGCCAGGGCAAGAGCTTCGACACGTTCTGCCCCCTGGGACCCGCCCTCGTCACGCGGGACGAGATACCCAACCCCAACGCGCTGCGGATCCGCACCGTCCTCAACGGCCAGACGATGCAGGACTGGACGACGGGTGACATGGTCTTCGACGTGCCGGAGCTCATCCGCTTCCTGAGCGCCAGCAAGACGCTGCTGCCCGGGACCGTGATCCTCACCGGCACCCCGCACGGCGTCGGCTTCGCCCGGAAGCCCCCGGTCTACCTGAAGGCCGGCGACACGGTCGCCATCGAGATCGAGGGCATCGGCACGCTCACCAACCCCGTGGTCGACGAGCCGGCATGACCCCCGGCCCCGGCCGCCGTCAGTCGACAAAGAGGGCGATCTGGACGCCCGGGCCGTGCACGCCCTCGATCAGGATGCCCTCGACGTCGGCCGTCTTCGACGGCCCCGTGCACCAGACCACGTTCGGGTCCCGGCCGAGCGCGGCCACGGCCTCCGGCAGGTCGGAGTACAGGCTGGCCCGCGCGATCACGGCGACATGCACCCAGGGGGCGAGCGCCCCCAGCCGGGACGAGGTCGTCGCGTCGTTGAGGATGATCGTGCCGGTCTCGGCGATCGCGCCCGCGCCCCGCGTTATCCCGAATTGGTAGTCGTCCACGCGGGAGCGGTCGAACTCCGCCTCGACCGTGATATCCGGGCCGAAATGGGGCGCGAAGCGCGGCCACAGCGCCGGATCGCAGTAGCCGCGCGTCCAGCCCCGGTTACGGAACTCGGCCGCCAGGGCCGCCGCATCGGCCACCACCTCGCCGTTCACGGCCTTCAGGCGCTCGGTGAACTCCGCCATCCGGTCGCCCGCGCCGGTCCGGCTGCGCGCCAGCTCGATCCCGGCGTCGTAGTCCGGCAGCTTCGCTCGAGCCTTCAACGGCGCGAGCGCCCCGCGCACCTTCGCCATTATCGCCTCGCGGTCGTCAGGCATCGGGGGATCCGCCGGCCGGCGCCCTCCTCGGGGCGAGGAGCTTCTCCCGGCCGACGAGGTACAGGAATGCGCACAGGACGGCGAACAGGACCATCGACAGGGCGTCGGCGTACGGACCGTTGTACAGGGGGTTGTTGGCCGTCGCCCAGTCGAGCAGCCTGTGGTCGTAGGGCGAGAGGCGCGGCGTGCCCTGCATGAGGGCTATGACGATCCCGGCGAGGGTCCCGCCCGCTATGTACCCCGACGCCAGCAGGACGCCGGGGCTCTTGTCGCCCTCGGCGGTGAGCTGGTCCTCGCTCAGATTCTTGCCGTGGTGCTTCCTGCGGTGGTAGGCGTCCACGAGCCAGCGGACGATCCCGCCGGCCCAGATGGGGCTAGAGGACGAAAGCGGCAGGTAGACGCCGACGGCGAAGGCGAGCGACGGCACGCCCGTCATCTCGAGCGTCACCGCGATCATGACGCCGAGGAGGACGAGGGCCCAGGGCAGCTTGTGGCCCAGGATGCCCTTGATGATGTAGGAGATGAGCACCGCCTTGGGCGCGTTCCAGTGCTCCACCCTGGAGCCGTCGGGCCGGCGGGAATGCGTCCCGTTGATGCCCGGATCCACGTACCAGACCGCGTTGCCGGCGTTGTCCACGAGGTACTTCTCGTCAGCCCCTCCGGACGGGTCGCTGCGGTGCCACACGAGGTAGCTCCTCGTGTCGCTTAGTGACTGCGGCCCCACGAGCCTTTCCGACGAGCCGAGGCCCCTGACATCCACGCGGAGCCCGGCGGGGGCCACCTCCGAGATCGGCACGTAGACGACCGCGGCGTTGTTGAGCGCGAGCAGCATCGGGCCGAGCGCAAGCGCGGAGGCGAACGAGCCGAAGAGGATGGCGATCTGGAGGTACCTCGGCGTGGCGCCGAGGATGTAGCCCGTCTTCAGGTCCTGCGACGTGCTCCCGCCGTTGGACGCCGCTATGCAGACGATGGCGCCGACCGAGAGCGCCGTCACGTAGTAGGCGCTGCCCGTCCAGCCCACGAGCAGGAAGATGAGGCACGTGAGCAGGAGCGTCGCTATCGTCATCCCCGAGATGGGGTTCGACGAGGAGCCGATCTCGCCCGTGAGGCGCGACGACACGGTCACGAAGAGGAAGCCGAAGACGATGATGAGGATCGCGCCCACGAACTTGGTCACGAGCCCCGCGTCGAGGAGCATCGGGACCGCCATGATCGCCGCGATGAGGACGACGATCCCGATCCCGACGAACCTCATGGAGAGGTCCCTCTCGGTCCGGGGAACCGCTGGGGCGCCTTTCCCCCCCGCGGGGGAGCCGAGCCTGAGGAAGCCGACGTCGCGCAGCCCCTCCTTGAGCCCGTGCCAGATGGTGGGGAGCGAGCGGAACAGGCTGATGATGCCGCCGGCCGCGACGGCGCCCGAGCCGATGTAGAGGACGTACGCCTCCCTGACGCCGTCCGGGTCCATGTCCGCGATGGGAATCCTGCCGGGCGGAAGGGGGCCCTGGAGGTGATCGCCGAAGAACTTGATCATCGGGATCAGGACGAGGTAGGAGAGCACGCCGCCCCCGCACATGAGGGCCGCGATCCTCGGGCCGATGATGTAGCCGATCCCGAGGAGCTCCGGAGAGATCTCCGCGCTGACGGACGCCCCCTTGAACGGGGCGCCGAATACCTTCTCCGGAATGTCCTTCCAGAGGCGCGTGACCCGGTTGAGGATGTTGTAGGCTATCCCGATCCCGAGGCCGGAGAAGATCGCCCTGGCCCCGGGGGCCTTCCCCAGCCCGGCGGCCTCCGCCGCGCGCATCTCGGCGACCGCCCCGGGCGACGCCTGCGCGCGGTCCTCCGCCGAGGCGCCGGCGGTCAGGACCGCCGCGCAGGCCGTCCCCTCCGGGTACTTGAGCGTGCCGTGCTCCTTGACGATGAGGGCGCGGCGCAGCGGGATCATCATCAGGATCCCGAGGAACCCGCCGAGCACCGCCACGAGGAGGACCCGCGTGAGCTCGAGGTCGAAGCCCAGGATCATGATCGCCGGCATCGTGACGCCCACGCCGAAGGCCAGGGACTCCCCGGCCGAGCCGGCCGTCTGGCTCACGTTGTTCTCGAGGACGGTCGCATCCCGGAACCCCACCTTGGAGAGCACGCGAAACAGCGCGAGCGACAGGACCGCGACCGGGATGGAGGCGCTGACCGTCAGGCCCACCTTGAGCACGAGGTAGAGGGACGACGCGCCGAACATGACGCCGAGCAGGGTCCCCACGACCAGGGCGCGCACCGTGAATTCGCGCATCACGGTCTCCGGGAGGATGAACGGCTCGAGCTTGGGCCTGGGCACTTTCGGCGAAGCCATGTTCTGGGGCCTATTGCGGCCGACTCTGCCCGCCGCCCTGGCGCTTGCGACGCAATTTGAGCCACTTCCTGAACTCGCCGCCGCGCCACGGCGGCAGCTCCCGCTTCGCCTCCCACGCCCTGAGCGCGGGGACCGGGATGAGCCTCGTCGGCAGGTGGTTGAGGATCCGCCCCCCCGCCAGCGCGGCCCTCCATGCGGCCGGCTGCGTCGCCAGGAGCGACCAGAGGCCCATCGGCGGCGTGCCCGGGGACGGGAGCCCCTTGTCGTGCGCCCTTCCGCGGAGCCTGAGCAGCAGGTCGGGAATCGGGATGTTAACGGGGCAGACCTCGTTGCACGCCCCGCAGAGGCTCGAAGCCCTGGGCAGGTCCGCCTTCTCGGCGAAGCGCTCGCCCAGGAGCAGCGGCGAGAGGACCGCCCCCACCGGCCCCGGATAGACGCTCCGGTAGGCGTGGCCCCCCGCCTGGCGGTACACGGGGCAGACGTTCAGGCACGCGCCGCAGCGGATGCAGCGCAGGATGTCGCGGCAGTCGGTGGCGAGGACGTCGGTGCGGCCGTTGTCCACGAAGATCACGTGCATCTCGTCGGGACCGTCCGGCTGGCCGGGCGCGCGCGGGCCCGACACGAACTCGTTGTACACCGAGATCTGCTGGGCCGTGCCCGAGCGGGCGATCAGGTTCAGGAAGAGCGCAAGGTCGCGGTCGCGGGGGATGATCTTCTCGATGCCGGCCAGCACGATGTGGCACCGGGTGGCGGCGAGGCAGAAGCGCGCGTTGCCCTCGTTCGTCACCACCACGATCCGGCCGCTCTCGGCCACGACGAAGTTTGCGCCGGTCAGCCCCGCGTCCGCCTCGAGGTACTTGTGGCGCATGAACCGGCGGGCCCTCTGCGTGATCATCCCGGGCTCCTCGTCGTAGGGGCCCAGGCCCGCCTTCTCGAAGAGCTCCGCTATCTGCCGGCGGTTCTTGTGGATGATCGGCTTGATGATGTGCGACGGGCGCTCGTGGCCCAGCTGGACGATGAACTCGCCCAGGTCCGTTTCCAGCGCCTCGATCCCGTGCTTCTCCAGGTACTCGCCGAGCTCGATCTCCTCGCTGACCATCGTCTTCGACTTGACGATCCTCTTCCCTCCCCGCGCCCTGAGGATCGCGTGGACGGCCTCGCACGCCTCCTCGGCCGTCGACGCCCAGTGGACCTGGGCGCCGTTTGCCGCGAGCCTCGCCTCGACGGCGGGCAGGTAGGTGTCGAGGTTCTCGACCACGTGCTGCTTTATCTCTCCGGCGAGCGTCCTCAGGCGGTCCGGGTCGGCGTAGTCCCCGAAGAGGACCTTCGTTCGCTTTTCGTGCCCGACCTTCGCCCCCTCGTAGACGGCGGCCTTCGTCTCGGGCGAAAGCGCCGCGGCGGCCTGGTCGATCGGCTGCGCGTTCACGGGCGCCCCGGGAGTGCGTCGCGCAGGACCTGCGCGAAGTGCCTTGTCCTTAGCGCGATCCCCTCGCGGGCCGCCAGGCCGGCGAGGTGCATGAGGCAGCTCGTGTCCCCCGAGACGAGGACGTCCGGCTTCGCCGCGCGGACATGGTCGAGCTTCAGGTCCCCGATGGCGGCCGAGACGTGCGGGAACGCCACCGAGAACGTCCCGCCGAAGCCGCAGCATTGCTCGGCCTCCCCGAACTCGACCAGGCGCAGGCCCTCGATCGAGCGCAGCAGCAGGGCGACCGCGTCGCCGCTCGCGGTCCCGCGCGTGTGGCACGAGCGGTGCAGGGCCACGGAGGAATCGAACATGCCCGGCCAGGACCTGACGCCGAGCCCGTTCACGATGAAGTCGCCCAGCTCCCATGTGCGCCGGCCCAGGCCCTCGACCTCGCCGAGGTCGGGCTCGTGCTCGAATTCAAGGAGGGCTCCGTGGAAGAGCATCGCCGCGCAGGAACCCGAGGGGACGACGACCGGCTCGTCCCCCCGGAAGGTGCGGACCGCGTGCCGGACCACCCTGCGCGACGCGGCCCAGTCGCCGCCGTTGAAGGCGGGCTGGCCGCAGCACGTCTGGCCCTCGGGGAAGTCGACCTCGCAGCCCAGGTGCTCCAGCACCTCGACCGTCGCCGCCGCCACGTCGTCGTGGAACGCGTCGCACAGGCACGTCGCCATCAGCTGGACGCGCCTCCCGGCGACCGGCGCGCGGCCCGATCCGTGCATGACCGCGAGGCCGCTCGGCGTCGTGCAGACACTGGGGGTCGCCATGGCTTCGGATGATCGCCGGGGCGCCGTGCACCGCAAGCGCGATGATCGCCTGCCGCCGCGGCGGCAGGCCCCTTTAGCGGCCCGGCCCGCGCGGCCCCGAGCACAGGGCCTGGAGACGCGCGTACAGGATTCCGAGCCGGGGCATTTCGACCCCGGCCGCCCTTGCCCGCCGCAGCGGCTCGCCCCAGATCGGCTCCACCTCGACATCGCGGCCGGCGAGGAAGTCGACGAGGCTCGAGGGGCGGTACGGCCCCATCGGCGGCGTCACGTCGAACTGGCGCTTCAGGTATTCGTCGGAGATCCGGTACCCGAACGCCGCGGCCGCGCGCTGGACCTCGCGCATGAGCTCGCGCGCCTCGCCGGCCAGGCCCGGGTCGGCGCAGATCCGGTCGGTCGCGATCCCGCCCTCGGCGATCGAGAGCCCGTTGAACGGGATGTTCCAGACAAGCTTCTTCCACCGCGCCTCGAGCAGGTCCTCGACGACATGGCTCCTCATCCCCGCCGCCTCGATCTGCGCCGCCAGGGAGCGCGTCCGCGGCACGGGGGGCCGGCCGAACTCGCCGATCGAGACCGAGCCCGGGTGAAAGCACCGCAGCTCGCCCGGCCCCGTGCGGTTCAGCGCCATGAAGACCAAGCCCCCGATGATTCGGTCCGCGCCGAAGAGGCCCGCGAGGTGCTCGTCGGCCCCGAGGCCGTTCTGCAGGGTGAGGACGGCCGTCCCCGGCCCGAGGAGCGGCCCCACGAGGCCGGGGAGATCGCCGCCCGACGTCGTCTTCAGCGCGACTATGGCCAGGTCGACGGCGCCGATCTCGGCCGCCGAGCCGAACACCGCGACGGGCCTCACCTCGGTCGTCCCGGCCTGGTCGCGGATCACGATCGAGCCCCGCGCCCGGACGGCGGCGAGGTCGCCGCGCATCAGGAAGCGCACGTCGGCGCCGCCGAGGGCCAGGCGCGCCCCGAAATAGCCGCCGACCGCGCCCGAGCCCACGATGGCGATCCTGGGGAAGAATGCGCCCATTCCGACGCGCCGCCCTACAGCACGGCGTTGTCAGTCAGCCTGACCTCGTCCAGCCACGCCGCGATGCAGATGAGCGTCCTACCCGGGACGACCTCGCGGACGGGCTCCATGGTGTTCGGGTCGACGACCGAGACGTAGATCACCCGGACCCTTCGGTGCTGGCCCATGATATGGGTCGCCTCGGCTATCAGGCGGTCGCTGCTGAGGACGCCCGAGTCGACCATCGCCTTCACGCGCTTGAGAGCCTTGTCGATCGAGAGCGCGTCCTGCCTCTGGCCCTGCGTCAGCTCGCTGTTGCGAACCGCCGCGGCCAGGCCGTCGGCCTCGCGGACCGTCGGCACGACCACGACCTCGGCGTTGTAGTTCAGGTCCGCGATCATCTTGCGCAGGACGGCGACGTGCTGGGCGTCCTTCTGGCCGAGGTAGAGCCGTTCCGGCCCGACAATGTTGAGCAGCTTGGCGGCGAGCGTGGCGACGCCCCGGAATTGCGTCGGTCGCGAGATGCCGCACAGCGGCTTGCTCACGTGCTCCTCGGTCACGTAGGTCGAGAAGCCGCGCGGGTACACCTCCTCGACCGAGGGGACGAACGCGGCGCTGACACCCAGCCGGGAGCACATCGCCAGGTCCGCCTCCAGGCTCCTCGGGTATCCCGCGAAGTTCTCGTTCAGCCCGAACGAGAGGGGGTTGACGAAGATGGAGACCACGACGGGCCCCCCCGCCGAGATCGCCGCCCCGATCAGCGCCTCGTGCCCGGCATGGAGCGCGCCCATGGTGGGGACGAGCGACAATGCGCCCCGCCTGCCCCTCAGGCGCGCGGCAAGCGCTCTCATGTTCTGCACCGACTCTACTTTTTCCATGGGGTCAAGAAGAGCTTGAACATTGCGGCACCCGGGGGTTTGTTCAAGGTTTTCGGCCGGAAGCGGCACACTTAACGCCGCATTTACGAACGACAGATGATCCGGATCAACGAGAATTACTCCAAGCTCAAGGCCTCGTACCTGTTCGCCGACATCGCGAGCCGCGTGAACGCGTACGCCGCGGCCCATCCGGGCAGGACGGTGATCCGCATGGGGATCGGCGACGTGACGGAGCCCCTGCCGGCGGCGTGCGTCGAGGCGCTCCACGGCGCCGCCGATGAAATGTCGAGGCGGGCCACCTTCAAGGGCTACGGGCCCGAGCAGGGATACACGTTCCTCCGCGAGCTCATATCCAGGCACGACTACGGCGAGAGGGGCTGCCGGATCGACCCGGACGAGATCTTCGTCTCCGACGGGGCGAAGTGCGACTGCGCCAACATCCAGGAGATATTCGCAGCGGACGCGCGGCTCGCGATCCCCGACCCGGTCTATCCCGTCTACGTCGACACCAACGTCATGGCTGGCAGGACCGGGGCGGCCGTGGACGGCCGATACGAGGGCATCCTCTACCTCGAGGCCACCGCGTCCAACGGGTACGTGCCAGGCGTGCCGGATGCGCCCGCCGACCTGGTGTACCTCTGCTTCCCGAACAACCCGACCGGTGCCGTGGCCACGAAGGCCCAGCTCGCGGCTTGGGTGGACTTTGCGCGGCGCAACAGGGCCGTCATCCTCTACGACTCGGCATACGAGGCGTACATCCGAAACCCGGCGGTCCCGCACTCGATCTACGAGGTCGACGGCGCCCGCGAAGTGGCGATCGAGTTCAGGAGCTTCTCAAAGACGGCGGGCTTCACCGGCACGCGCTGCGCCTACACGGTGGTTCCAAAGTCGCTCACGGCCCTCGACGCGGCCGGCCGGCCCCAGCCGCTCCACTCGCTGTGGCTGCGCAGGCAGACGACGAAGTTCAACGGGGTCTCCTACCCCGTCCAGAGGGCCGCGGCGGCGATCTATACCGAGCCGGGCAGGACGCAGGCCAGGAACCTCACCGACTTCTACCTCGGGAACGCCGGGCTGATACGAGCCGCAATGGCCCGGCTCGGCCTAGCGTGCGCGGGGGGCGAGGATGCGCCGTACGTCTGGGTCAACGTCGGCCGCGGCTCATGGGAGTTCTTCGACCTGCTGCTCGAGAGGGCCCAGGTCGTGTGCACGCCCGGGGCGGGCTTCGGCAGGTGCGGCGAGGGCCACGTAAGGATCAGCGCGTTCAACAGCCGCGAGAACGTCGAGGAGGCGCTGAGCCGGATCGCCGCGGCCCTGGGGTAGGCTCAGTTCCTCGGGGGGATGCCGGCAAGGACCGCCCGCCCGAGGGCGTCGACGTCCTTGGTCAGCAGGGCGGCAAGGCGCCCGAAGTCGCTGCCGTCCCAGGCCTCGTCGGGGGCCACGAAGACCTTCCTGTAGACCGCGTGCGCGGCGGCGCCCTGCGCGGCGATCTCGATCGTCGCCTCGAGGCTGGCCACATGCCTGCCGTCCGGGGTCGCGGTCCCCTCGCACCGGACAACCCTTATCGTCACGTCGAAGTCGCGGTCCTGGTCGATCAGGAACGGCTCCACGAACACCTGCGCCACGTCCGGCGACGCGAGCAGCGCGGACCTGAGGACCCGCGCCACCCCGGAGCCAAGCGGCTCCGCCCACCTCCTGTAGTCCTCGAACCGGATCTCGTTCGCGCCCGTCCGCACGACCATCGTGCGGTGGTCCAGGTAGCTCTCGATCACCACGGGACGGAGCCCGATCCTGAGGCCGCCGGGCGCCGGCGGCGCCTGGCGGGCCCCGGCGCCCGCGGACTCCGACAGGATGTAGTACCGGGTCGCGTCCTCCTGGGGCGGCGGTATGACGTTGCAGCCGGCCAGCGCCGCGAGAAGGCCGACGGCGGCGCACCGGGCGAAGGGCAGCGGATGGGATGATGTCGTGTGTTTCATGGGCGCAGCCTCACTGGGGCTCCTTTCGTCCGGCCACGATGGCGCTGGGGTTCCGTTCCAGGAAATCGGCGAGCCGCTGGATCGACTCGGCGGCGTCGGCGACCTTCGCTAGCGCGCGGCTTGTGTCCGCCCCGAAGGTCTGCTGGGCGTCGATGAACGCGCGCGCCGACTGGGCGGCGGCGTTGAACGACTCGAGGGCGGCCTTGGCCTGGACGAGCGTCGCCTCGAGCTCCTTCCCGCTGGTGCCGGCCTGCGTGTCCACGTGGGCTATCGCCGTGCGCAGCGCGTCAAGGGTCCTGTTCAGGTTCTCCAGCGAGCGGACGGCGTCGGGCGAGCGGGCCAGGGCGTCGACCGCCTCCCCCGTCCTCTTCCACTGGTCGGTCAGGCCCTTGAAATCGACGCCGTCGAGCCTGAGCCTCGCCTCGGCGGCGAGCCGGGTGATCTCGACCGAGAGCGCCTGGAAGTCGACCTGCTGCATCTTTGCGAGGACCGTCGTGGCGTTCGCCAGCATGGTCGCCGCGCTGTGGCGCAGCTCCGAGATCTCAGAGGGCGCCGGGGGGATGACCACGTACTTCGCGTCGGGCGCCTTGCTCAGGTCGGGATACTTGTGCGGATCGAGGAAATCGAGCTCGACGAAGAGCAGGCCGGTTGCGAGGCCGCCGAGCTCGAGCTGCGCCCTGAGGCCGCGGTCGACGAGCGCCTGGAGCGCCGCGCGGTCGGACACGTCGAAGCTGGCGCCGTGCTCGTCCGTGATCGCGCCGCGGTTGAGCTCGCACAGCACCGCGGCCAGCGACTTGCCGGTGGCGCGGTCGTAGCGGATCGAGATGTCGACGACGTGGCCCACCCGGACGCCGCGCAGCTTGACCGGGGAGCCCTGGTCGAGGCCGCTTATCGACTCGTCGAAGTAGACGATGAACCGCTCCGGCCTCGTGAAGAGGCTCAGGCTGCCGAGGGCGAGCAGCGTGATGATCCCGATAACGAACGCGCCAATGACAAAGGCTCCTACGACGGCGGGGCTGATCTTTGTTTTCATGTCGTGGCGTTACTCGGCTCAGCCGCCATCATGACCGTACGGTCCGGCGTGTCAAAAAGTCTACGACCTTCGGGTCCGCCGGCGGGGCGACCAGCGCCGCCGGCGGCCCCTCGGCGACGATCCCCCGTTTGTCGACGTCGAGCATGATCAGCCGGTCGGCGATGCCGAGGATCGAGTCCACGTCGTGCGAGACGATGACGATCGTCGTGCCGAAGGTGTCCCTGATCTGGAGGATGAGGCGGTCCAGGTTGCGGGCGGTGACAGGGTCCAGGCCCGCCGAGGGCTCGTCAAAGAAGACGATCTGCGGGTCGAGGGCCAGCGCACGGGCCAGCCCCGCCCTCTTCTTCATCCCCCCGCTGATCTCGGACGGGTAGTAGCCCTCGAAGCCAGCGAGGCCCACCTGGGAGAGCCTGAAGGCGGCGATCCGCCCGATCTCGTCCTTGGGCAGAGGGGTGTACTCCTCGAGCGGCAGGGCGATGTTCTCGCTCAGCGTCAGCGACGTCCATAGGGCGCCCCCCTGGAAGGAGAGCCCGAAGGTCTTCAGCATCTCGCGGCGCTCGGCCGGATCGGCGCCCGTGAAGGGGCGCCCGTTGAACCGGACCTCGCCCTGCGCGGGCGTGGCGAGGCCCACCATGTTGCGCAGGAGCGTCGTCTTGCCGGCGCCCGTGGCCCCGATCACGAAGAAGATCTCGGCCGTGCGCACCTTGAACGAGATCTTCTCGAGGACCCTCCGGTCCTCGTAGGCGCAGGCGAGGTCGGTCACCTCGATGGCTGGTGCCTTCTCCATGATCATAGGCCTATCGCGTGGAAGACGACGGCAAAGACGGCGTCCGCCACGATTATGAAAAGGATCGAGGTCACAACGGCCGAGGTCGCCGCCTTGCCCACGCCCGCGGCGTTGTTCTCGGCCTGCAGGCCGCGCAGGCAGCCCGAGAGGCCGACGATCAGCCCGTACACGACGGACTTGACCACGCCGACCGTCACGTCCGGCAGGTCCACGATCGTCAGCATCTCGACCCAGTAGGCGGCAGGCGGGATGTCGAGGACCGAGTATGCGACGGCCATGCCGCCCAGGATGCCGAGGCAGTTGGCGTATAGGGCGAGAAGCGGCATCATGAGCGCCAGCGCTATCACCCTCGGCAGCACGAGGAACCTGATTGGCGATATGCCGAGGATCGTGAGGGCGTCGATCTCCTCGTTCGCCTTCATGCTGCCGATCTCGGCCGCGTAGGCCGCCCCGGTTCGCCCGGCGAGCACGACGCCCGCCATCATCGCGCCCATCTCCCGGGTCATCGCCACGCCGATCAGGTCGGCGACCCAGATGTCGCCGCCGAAGCGCATGAGCACGATGGCCCCGGAATACGCGAGGGTGATGCCCACAAGGAAGCTGATCAGGCTCACGATGGGCAGGGCCATCGCGCCGCACTTCTGCATCTCGCCCAGGCAGTCGAACCAGCGGAGCCCGGCCTGGCCCGTCACCAGCCTCTTGGCGGCGATCCAGCACTCCCCCACGAACTGGAGCAGGTCGCGCCCCTGGGTCATCGCCTCGAGGGTGGAGAGGCCCGCCTCCTCGAAGAGGCTCCGCGAATGGTCGGCGCGCGCGCCCGTGTGCAGGGAGTCCGCGAACTGCCCGCCCAGCAGCCGCAGCTTCTCCGGGAGGGCCTCGATGTCGCAGGCGACGCCCGAGTCGGCGCACCAGCGCTTCGCCTCGCCGACAAAGACCACGAGCGAGGTGTCCCACTGCGAGAGCCCCTCGGCGCGCAGGCGCACCTGCGACGGCCGGGCCTTCTGCACCACCGAGCTCCACCGGGGGGTCGCCCCCTGCAGCCTCCACGCCCCCTCAAGGGCGACCTCGAGCGCCGCGCCCTCGGTGCGTGCGGAGGCGCGGGCGCGTGAATGCTCTTGGCTCTCGCGCATCGGCCGAAGTCTCTGCAAGCGGACCCCCTCGCGCCAGATCAATCTAGGGCGCCGCCACGCGGGTCCACTGAACCCACGCGATCGCCCACAGGCCGTCGCGCCGCAAGTAGACGGCCGTGTACCGGGTCCGGACGCCCGTGCCGTCCGCCCTGCGGTACGAGGCGGCGGCGCCGACAAGCGCCGCGTCCCCGTAGACGCGGATCACGACGTCGTGCAGCCTCAGGTCCCGGGCGTCCGGCGGCTTGGCCGCCTCGGCCAGGAACCCCGCCTTGTCGATGACGCGGCCGTCGGCCAGCACCCCGACGAAGTCCGGCGCCAGGAGCCCCCGGAACCGGTCCACGTCACACGCGAGGAACGCCCTAACATAGTCGCCGTTGAGCCGCCGGATGGCCGCCTCGTCGCCCCCGGGGGCCTCCGCCGCCCCTGCCGGGGCCGCGGCGAACGCGAGGCAGGTGAGGAGGACGCGGGAGAGGCGGGCCATGGCCCAGAGGTTTGCCCCGTTCCCCCCGCGGGATCAACGCCGCAGAAGATGCGCCATTGATTCGGCGCGGTTTCTCGGCCATCGCTCGGAAGACACACCGCAGCCCGTGCCAGCATCCCCCGCACCCTCCGCGCTCGCCGGAGTCGTCGAGCGCATCATCTTCCTGAACGAGGAGAACCACTACACCATCGCCGAGTTCCGCCCCGACGCGGCCGAGGGGGAGCCCAAGCCCGAGCCGGTCACCATTGTGGGCGCGCTCCCGGGCGTCGAGTGCGGCGAGACCCTGCATCTCTCCGGCGAGTGGACCCGCCACTCAAAGCACGGCGCGCAGTTCAAGGTGGCCCGGTTCAAGAGCGAGCTGCCCGCGAGCGTCTACGGCATCCGCAAGTACCTGGGCAGCGGGCTGGTCCCGGGGATAGGCCGGGTGTACGCGAACAAGATCGTCGACGCCTTCGGGACGGACACGTTCCGCGTCCTCAGCGAGGAGTCGGGGCGCCTGCGCGACGTTGCCGGGATCGGGCGCAAGCGCGCGGCCGCGATCAAGCAGGCCTGGGACGGCAAGCGCACGGAGCGCGAGCTCTACATCTTCCTGCAGACCTACGGCGTGAGCCCCGGCCAGTGCGTCAAGCTGGTCAAGCAGTACGGGTCGCAGGCGAAGGCGGTCCTCACCTCCGAGCCCTACCGCGTGGCGCGCGAGATCGAGGGGATCGGCTTCAAGACCGCCGACCGGATCGCGATCAACCTCGGCTTCGCGAACGACGCCCCCCCGAGACTCGACGCCGGGATCATCTTCGCCATGGAGACGCTCCAGGAGGAGGGGCACACGGCCTGCGCCGAGGCCGCGCTCGCGGAGTACGCGGCCCGGATGCTCGAATCCTCCGTGGACCTGGTCGCCTCCCGGATCGCCGCGCTCGTCTCCTCGATGCGCCTCGTGCGCCATGCGCCGGGCCGGCCGGAGGCGCCGGCGGGCCCCGGCCTGGTCCAGCTGCCCGCCGACGACCGGGCCGAGCGAAAGATCGCCGACGTGGTGGCGAGGCTGTCGCGGGTCCAGAGCGGGCTTCCCGCGCTAAGGATCGACGCCGCGATCCAGTGGGCGCAGGGGCGGGCGGGCTTCGAGTTCCACGCGCTGCAGCGGGCCGCGCTTCGCAACGCGCTCGGCAACAAGCTCTCCATCCTGACCGGGGGCCCCGGAACCGGAAAGACGTCGATCCTGCGGGCGCTCGTCGAGATCCTCAGGGCGAAGCGGGTCAGGGTCCACCTCGCCGCGCCCACGGGGCGCGCGGCCCAGCGCCTCGCGGAGACGACCGGGGGCCACGCCTCGACGATCCACAGGCTGCTCAAGTACGACCCGGCCGGGGGCTTCACGGCGAACGAGGCCCACCCGCTCTCCACGGACTTCCTCATCGTCGACGAGGTCTCGATGCTCGACACGCGGCTCGCCTCGGCGCTCTTCCAGGCGGTGCCCGCGCGGGCCCACCTCCTCCTCGTCGGGGACACCGACCAGCTCCCGAGCGTCGGCGCGGGCAACGTGCTCCAGGACCTGATCACGGCCTCGCGCGCCCCGGTCACGCGCCTCACCGTCATCTTCCGCCAGGAGGGCCAGAGCGGCATCGTCACCGCCGCCCACGCGATAAACTCGGGCGACGCCTCGCTGCCCCCGGTCGCCCGCGATGTCGCTGCGGTCCAGCCATCGAGCGACATCACGTTCGTCGTGGCCGATTCGGCCGAGGACTGCCTCCGCAAGGTCGTCCAGCTGTGCACCTCGTTCATCCCGGGGAACTGCCGCGGCATAGACCCGATCGCGGACGTCCAGGTGATGGCCCCGATGCACAAGGGCGTGGCCGGCGTCGCCAACCTCAACGTCGAGCTGCAGGGCGCCCTGAACGGGCGCGCCCCCGGCATGCGGACCCTGGCGGGCGAGTTCCGGCCCGGCGACAAGGTGATCCAGCTGAGGAACAACTACGACAAGAACCTCTTCAACGGGGACATCGGGGTGGTGACGTCGGCGGGCGAGGGCCGGATCGAGGCGAGCTTCGACGGCGAGGCGCACTCCTTCGACCGCGCCGAGATCGGCGACCTCGCCCTCGCCTACGCGATCAGCATCCACAAGTCCCAGGGCAGCGAGTACCCGTTCGTCGTCGTGCCGCTCCTGAAGGCCCACTTCATGATGCTGCAGCGCAACCTGCTCTACACGGCGGTGACCCGCGGCCGCAGCAAGGTGTTCATCGTCGGCGAGCCGGCCGCCTACGCGATGGCCGTGCGCAACAGGGAGTCGAAGCTGCGCGTCACCCACCTGCGCGAGAAGCTGGCGGAGGCCGCCTCCTGAGGCGGGACGCGCCCGCCCCGGTCACTTCCCGAGCTTGCGCAGCGCCTGGTTGACCTTGTCGAGGTCGCAGACCCCGGGGTCGTACTCCGGGCCCAGCCACCCGAGCCACTCCCGCCCGAGGTCGGAGGCCGGCTCCTTGAGGCACGCGAGCATGTCGTGGTAGGCCTCGAGCCCGCCGCAGTCCTCGGGCGGGCCCGCCCGCTCCCCGCCGACGCAGGCCGGATAGCGGACGCCCTTGCCGGCGGCCGCCGTCTTCTCGACCCGGATGTCGACGCGCCATCCCTCGCCGAACTGGTAGTCGTAGGTCATCCGGTCGCGGTGCGCCAGGTTGAGGTCCGCCAGCGTCACGTCGCGGTCGTCCTCCACCAGGAGGTCGTCGCGCTTGACCGGGTTGCCGAACTTGAGGTCGTCGAGCGCGAACACGTGCGCCTGGTAGTCGAACCAGTCGAACGCGATCTGGATCGAGTCGTGCAGGCGCGACAGCCACATCGTCTCAAGGACGAGGAGCCGCCTCCAGACCCGGGGCTGCGTGCCGGCGACGACCATGCGCAGGCAGACGACGCGCGCGGCGGCCCGCCCGGCCCCCTGGCCCCTGCCCTCTCTTAGCGAGATCATCGTCTTGAGTTGAACGCGCGGAGCCCCGCCGCGCAAAAGGAAACACGCCCCGGCCCTTCCGCGCGGGGAACCGCTCCCCGGGCCCCGGCCGCGTCAGCGCTCCGACACCCTCCGGTCGCCCGAGGGCAGCGTGATGATCTTCAGGCCCGGCTGCGGCGCGGCGGCCGGCGACGCCCTTCCCACCTCCACATTGGAGAACACGGCCGCCTCGAAGGCGGCGTTGTCGTGGGCCGACACGGCGAGGCCGATGTAGAACGGGCTGCTCAGGCGCAGCTGGAAGAGGCATCCCGACGGATGCGGCTCCTCGCCGGCCTTTGCCACCGACAGGTAGACCGTGTCCCCTATCTTGTCCAGGCGCACCCGCCTCGGCGAGGCCACGTTGGACTGGATCTCCTTTGTCGCAGCGCCCTCGGCGTCGCGAAACTGCAGCGACGTGAGGCCGTCGCCGTGCACGGCCACGTCGACGTACGCGGAGCCGGGGTCCAGGTTCTGCCGGATGACGAGGCAGGCCTTGCGGTGCGGCTGGGCGCTCGTGCCGACGAAGGCGATGTCGGCCGAGATCGAGCCGTCCCCGGAGACCTTCTTCCAGACGAAGTGCATCGCGTCCTCGGCGAACCACATGTTCGCGCCGCTGGAGCCCACCGTGTATGTGCCGTGGGAGGCGTCGAAGAGGGCGGTCCCGGGCCGGCTCACGGTGCCGACGTCGGCCTGGCCCGAGAAGACGCCTAGCTCGCCCGGAGGCATCGGCGCCTGCGCAAGGGCGCAGGCCGGCAGGAACACGCACGCGCAGAGCAGCCTTAACGGGGAATGGGTCATCGTGGCGGGGCGGTGAATACAGCAGGTCCGCGCCGCGTTGGGAAGCCGATTCACGGCGGGGCCGGCATGCGAGCCCGGGCGGTCAGCCCCTGCCCGGGGAGACCATGAGCAGGATGACGCTGACGGACGGCAGGTAGATCAACGTGCCGAGGGCGAGGCTCCAGCAGACGGTCCTCGTGCGCATCTCGGCGGCACCCAGCACGGCCCACCAGAGGGGCCAGGTGCATATGGCCACAAGCACGAGCACGATGTTGATGTCGATCCACTTGGCCCCGAGGTAGGCGAACAGGGCGTGCGCGACTATGGCGCTGGAAACCGTGCGCGGCCCCGGAGCGGTCATGCGCGCCCCCCCTGCGGGAGGGCCGCGGCCCCGCCCGCGGCCGTGGTCGTGGCCGCAGTCTTCATTGGTTTCGAGGGCCGGGCGAGCGGCGCCTAGTCGGTGATGATGACCGTGACCGGCGCCGTGGCGAGCTTGCCGTTTCGGTAGACCGCGCGGACCTTGTACGAGCCCCTCGTGTTGGGCACGTAGCCCTCTCGCAGCGCCGCGAGCCCCTTGCGGGCGTCGTCCGAGCTGATCGCGCCGGAGAGCTCCTGCACGTGGATCCTCTTTGCCGCTGCGTCCAGCGCGTCGTGGCCTCCCCCCAGCTCGAGGCTGACCGCGAGGTCGGAAGGCTCGGGCGCCGGACTGCAGTAGGCCCGGTACGGGGCGGGCCTCGCCTGCCCGCCATCGTCCGCGAGGACCTCGAAGGTGGTGTTCGCGGCCCTCAGGTCGGGGCGGTTCGGCTGGCCGGGTCCCACCGTAGGATCGGGCATGTCGTCCGCGACGAGGGCGGGGTGAATCTCCAGGACCAGCCGGACTGGATCCCTGGCCCGGAACGTCAGCGGCCCGGCGATCCTCGCGTACCTGCCGGCCGGCGACACGGAGAGGAAGTGGAACGGGCTCCAGTCGACGGCGTCCGCCTCCGCCTGGCCCGCCCGCGGCGGCGGGTTCGCAAGCTTGTCCAGCTGGTGCAACTCGTCGAGCGCGCTTATGCCCTTCGCCCTCTCGACGGCATCCGCCTTTTGCGCCAGGCTGACCGAGTGCACCGCCCTCTCCCTGGCCCTGGACAGGATCAGGACAAGGACTGCGGCCGCGAGCAGGACGGCGAACTTCTTCATGTTATCAGGCCGGCGCCGCCCCGGCCGCGAGGCGGGGGGGGACGCTTCATTGGGCTTCGCCGATCCTCCGGCCCGGGCGGGCGCGGCGCAAGCCCGGGACCGGCCGCGGCGCGGCGCCCGGCCGATTCTTACAGTCCGTAAACACAAGAGCCGCTCCTTTCGAAGCGGCCCGTGTGACCTAACACCAAGCAAACCGTAAGAGCTACAAACATGCACCGTTCCCATGAACGGTGTTGACTACGCAAAGTAAGACGCCGCCCCGGCAAAAACATTCAATATTTCCGCGGAAATACCGAAGTTTTTTCGGATTTCCCTAATCAACTGGCAATCAGCGTCTAATAGACGATGATTGGGCTCTCCGTGGCTGGTGCGGGCGCCTTGGCCGGTGATGCCGTGGTGCTTTTCAGCGGGTAGCGGTACCGCTTGCCCTCGTAATTGCGGAAGACGACCTCGTCGTCCGTGATGCTCTCCACGTACTCGGGATTGACCGGGACCTTGCCTCCGCCGCCGGGCGCGTCGATCGCGAACTGGGGGACGGCGTACCCGGTCGTGTTGCCCCGGAGCGCGCGGATGATCTCGATACCCTTTCGGACGTCGACCTTGAAGTGGCTTCCGCCGGTGATGAGGTCCATCTGGTAGAGGTAGTAGGGGCGGACGCGCATGCGCAGGAGCCGGTGCACCAGGGCCCTCATCACATCCGCGTCGTCGTTTACCCCCTTGAGGAGCACGCTCTGGTTGCCGAGCGGGACGCCGGCGAAGGACAGCCGCTCGCACGCGGCCTTCAGCTCGGCCGTGCACTCCTTGGGATGGTTCACGTGGATGCTCATCCAGATCGGGCCGTACTTGCGGAACACCTCGCAAAGCTCGGGCGTTATCCGCTGCGGAAGGAACACCGGGATCCGCGAGCCGATCCGGATGAACTCGACGTGCCTGATCTCCCGCAGGCGGCTGATGATGTGCTCGAGCTTCTTGTCGGAAAGCAGGAGCGGGTCGCCGCCCGAGAGCAGCACGTCCCTCACCTCCGGGTGCGCCTCGATGTAGCGCAGCCCCATCTCGTACTCCGGGTGGAAATTGTAGTCCTGGGCGTTGGAGACCAGCCTGCTGCGCGTGCAGTAGCGGCAGTACGCCGCGCACCGGTCGGTCACGAGGAAGAGCACGCGGTCGGGATAGCGGTGGACGAGGCCCGGCACGGGCGAGTGGGCGTCCTCACCGAGCGAATCGAGCATCTCCTCGGCACTGACGACCATCTCCTCCGCCCGCGGGATCACCTGCCTTCGGATCGGGCACGCCGGGTCGTTCCGGTCTACGAGGTTGAAGAAGTACGGGGTGATCGCCAGCGCGAGCTTCTTGTTGGCGAACTCGCAGCCCGCCGCCTCCTCCGGCGTCAGCGTCATGTAGCGCTCCAGCTGCTCCTTCGACGTGATCCGGTTCTTCAGCTGCCACCCCCAGTCGCGCCAATCGGCCTCGGGAACGTGCTGCCAAAGTCCCTGGCCCTCGAACCAGGCGGAGCGGTCTTCGGTGTAGGACATTGGCGTCGCATTCATCGTTAGGCACCTAACGACCGTTGTCAAACGGCGCTTTGCGATCCCGGGGCCCGGGCATTTTCCTTGGCACCGGCCGCCGCCGCCACTTTGTTGGAGCGCGATGCCGCAGACACACCAGGCCGTACTCGCCCTTGAGGATGGCAGCGTGTTCCGGGGGGTCGCCTTCGGGGCCGGGGCGACGATCGCCGGCGAGTGCGTCTTCAACACCTCGATGACCGGCTACCAGGAGATCCTGACCGACCCGTCTTACTACGGCCAGATCGTCACGATGACGGCGGCCCAGATCGGCAACTACGGCGTGAACGACGAGGACGCCGAGGCCGCGGCCCCGAAGGCGAGCGGGTTCGTGGTTCGCGAGCTCTCGCCCGCGCCGAGCAGCTGGCGCTCGCGCCGCTCGCTTGGCGACTACCTGTCGGAAAACGGCATACCCGGGATAAGCGAGGTGGACACCCGCGCGCTGACCAAGAAGCTCCGCGTGGACGGCGCCATGAAGTGCTGCCTGAGCACGCTGCCGATCCCGGACGAGAAGGCTGTGGAGCTGGCGCGCGGGTGGAAGGACATGGCGGGCGCGGACTACGTGAAGGACGTCACCTGCCGGGAGCCGTACGTCTGGGCGGCGGACGACCCCGCGAACTTCAACCAGCCCTACGTGCCGGTGGGCACCTCCTTCGGGTGCGCGGCCACTCCCGCGAGGAAGTTCAGGGTGGCCGCGTTCGACTGCGGCGCCAAGCGCACCATCTACCGCAAGCTCGTGCGCCACGGCTTCGAGGTCCACGTGTTCCCGGCGACGGCCACGGCCGCGCAGATTGAGGAGCACGGCCCCGACTGCGTGTTCCTCTCGAACGGGCCCGGCGACCCGGCCGCCCTCTCCTACATCCACCGGACGGTGACCGCGCTCCTGCCCAGGTTCCCGATCTTCGGGATCTGCCTCGGCCACCAGATGATCACGCACGCGCTCGGCGGATCGACGTTCAAGCTCAAGTTCGGCCACCGCGGCGGCAACCAGCCGGTCAAGAACGTCGAGACCGGAAAGGTGTCGATCACCGCGCAGAACCACGGGTTCGCCACCGACCCCGCGAGCGTCGCCAACAGGGGCGCGATCGTGACCGAGTACAACCTGAACGACAACACGGTCGAGGGGTTGCGCCACAGGGAGCTGCCGGTCTTCTGCGTCCAGTACCACCCGGAGGCGTCGCCCGGGCCGAGCGACGCCGACCCGCTCTTCGTGGACTTCTACCGCATGGTGGAAGCGCGCAAGGCCGGGAAGATCTGAGCTCCCCGCCCTAAGGGCGACCCCCGCCCCGCCGGATGATCTCCTCGAACCTCCCCGCGTCCTCGGGCGTGTCCACGCCGATCGTGGGATCGTCGGTGATGCCCACGGCGATTCCGCGCCCGCTCTCGATCACCCGCAGCTGCTCGAGGTGCTCGATCGCCTCCAGCCTGCCCCGGGGAAGCGCGGAGAACTCGTCGAGAAGCCGCGCCTTGTAGGCGTAGATGCCGAGGTGGCGGTAGCAGGGGTTCGCGGCGACCCAGGCGTCGTCCATCGACTCCCAAACGTCGCGCGGGTATGGAACGGGCGCCCGGGAAAAATAGAGGGCGCGGCCGGCCTGGTCGCATACCACCTTGACCTGGTTTGGGTTGCGGAAGTCCTCGGCCGTCCGGAACCGGTTCGCCAGCGTTGCCATGTCGGCGGGGCCCCCGATCAGCATGCGCAGCATTCGTATCTGCCCCGCGGAGATCATGGGCTCGTCCGCCTGGACATTGATGACGAGGTCGGCCCCCACGGTCCGGTTCGCCTCCGCGATCCTGTCCGTCCCGCTCGCGTGGTCGACCCGCGTCATGACGCACCGGAATCCCCCCGGCGCGAGGCAGTCCCTGAGCAAAGGGTCGTCCACCGCAAACCAGAGATCGAGGTCGGGCGCGACGCTTCGGAGACGCTCGGCCACCCAGCGCAGAAGCGGCTTGCCGTCGATCGCATGTAAGAGCTTTCTTGGGAATCGCTTAGACTCCAGACGGCACGGTACGATTATTGCTGTTCGTGGCACCTGGCGCAATGCTGCCATCTGGTTTTTGAGTTGCAAGCCGGGCCTACCTAGGGAGGGTAGGCGGTTCGCCAGATCCCTTGTCCACCAACCCATCAATGAATCCGACCGAGACGACCCCGGCAGGCCCGTCCCTGGTGAAGGAGCTTGTCGTCCAGAACAAGCTGGGGATACACGCGCGCCCGGCCGCGATGATCGTGCGCATCACCAACAAGTTCAAGGCGGAGGTATTCGTGGAGAAGGACGAGGAGCAGGTGAACGGCAAGAGCATCATGGGTCTCATGATGCTGGCCGCCGGAAAAGGCTCCAAGGTGAGGTTCCTGGTGACGGGCGAGGATGCCCAGCAGATGGTGGCCGAGCTCGAGCATCTTTTCGCGCGCAAGTTCGACGAGGCCTGAGTGGCCCGCCAGGGCGCCTAGAAGCCGTAGAACGCCCGCGCCGTCGCCGTGGTCGCCGCGGCGAGCTCGTCGAGGCCCACCCCGAGCACCCCGGCCGCGCACTCCGCGGTGAAGCGCAGGTATGCGGGCTCGTTGGGCTTGCCCCGGTGCGGCGCGGGCGAGAGGTAGGGTGCGTCGGTCTCGATCATCAGGCGGCCGAGGCCCTGGGCCCTCGCCGCGGCCCTTACCGCATCGGCGTTCCTGTAGGTCAGGATGCCGGTGAACGACCCGCGCCCGCCCCGGCGGGCGAGCTCGAGGATCTCGGCCTCGCCCTCGGAGAAGCAGTGAAAGACCACGCGGCTCCAGTCGACGCCGCTGGCGTCGATCGCCTCCACGCACTCGCGGAACGCGCCGCGCGAGTGGATGACGACCGCGCAGCCCAGCCGCCGCGCGACCGAGAGCTGGGCCTCGAATGCGCCCCGCTGAACGGCGAAGGCCCGCGCGGCCTCCCCGGGCTCCTTCGGCAGATGGAACCGGTCCAGGCCGCACTCGCCCAGGGCAACGGGCGGGTCGTCCGCCCCTGCCTCCCAGAATCGGGCCATCCCGCCGACGGCCTCCTCCCATCCCGCGTCCGCGGAGCACGGGTGCAGGCCCACCGTGTGCCGGATGCACCCCCGGTTCTCTCGGGCGAGCGCGCGGTTCAGGTCCCAGTCGTCCGGGGCCGTCCCCACGGCGATCATCCAGTCGACGCCGGCGGCGCGGGCGCGCTCGATGAGGCCCGGCAGCGCGCCGCGCCTTGCGGCGGCGTCAAGGTGGGTGTGGGTGTCGACGAGGGTCAAGGAGGGGCTCCCCGAATCTCGGCCATCCCGGGCGCCCGATCAAGACCCGGTTGAAATCGGGGGCGCGCCCCCCATCCTACCGCGCATGGCCGACATACTGAGCGTATCGGCTCTGTGCGTCGCCCGCGGGCGCACGGAGATCCTGCGGGGCGTGGACTGGCGCGTGCGCAGGGGCGAGCACTGGGTCGTCCTGGGGCCGAACGGCTGCGGCAAGACGTCGCTCCTGAAGGCGATAGCGGGCTACCTGTCCCCCTCGTCGGGCTCGATCGCCCTCCTCGGCAAGCGCTACGGGGAGGCCGACTGGCGCGACCTCAGGCTCAAGATCGGCATCGTGATGAGCGCCCTCCAGGCCTCGATCCCGCCCGCGGAGACGGCGCTCGAGACGGTCGTGAGCGGGCGCTACGCGCAGCTGGACCTCTGGGCGCGCCCGACCCGGGCGGAGACCGCCGAGGCCCGCAGGCTGCTTGGCTTCGTCGGCGCCGCGCCCCTGTCCCGGCGCGAGTGGGCCCACCTGTCCCAGGGCGAGAGGCAGAGGATCCTCATCGCGCGGGCGCTCATGGCGAGGCCGAGGCTCCTGATCCTCGACGAGCCCTGCGCCGGCCTGGATCCCGTGGCAAGGGAGGAGTTCCTCTGGTTCGTGGACGCCCTGGCCGGGCGCAGGAACGGCCCGTCCCTGGTCCTCGTCACCCACCACGCCGAGGAGATAATGCCGGCGTTCACGCACGCGCTCCTGCTGAGGGAGGGCCGCGTGTTCGACTCGGGGCCCAAGGGGGGCGTCGTGACGACGCGGGGGCTTACCGGGGCGTTCGGGGCCAGGATAGGCGTGAGGCGCCGCCGCGGCCGCTACGTGACGCTGGCGAGGCATCGCGGGCGCCCGGGCGCCGGCCTGTAGGGTGGCGCGGCGGGATCCCGTCCTTTTCGCTTGCAATATACCCATCGTGGTATATACCTTTGACGGTATATGAAGCTTCCGCCGCGCCCTGCCCCCTCGTTCCCCCCGATGAAACTGGTCCAGATCTACGAGTGCCTCTGCGACCCCACCCGCCTGCGCATCCTCAGTCTCCTCACGAGCGGCGAGCTGTGCGTCTGCGACATCCAGGAGGTCCTGGGCGAGCCCCAGGTCAAGGTCTCGAAGCACCTCGCGTACCTGCGCGCCCACGGGCTGGTCGAGGCGCGCAGGCGGTCCAACTGGATGCTCTACCGCCTGGCGGGGCGCCCATCGAGGGAGCTGTCGGCAAACCTGGCCTGCCTTCAGGACTGCGTGCGCGAGGAGCCCGTCTTCGGCCGCGACACCGCGAGGCTGCGCAGCCTCAGGGGCCGGCTGGGGAGGGACGGCCCGGCCTGCTGCGGGCCGGCGCCTGGCGGACGCAGCGCCCGGGCCCGCCCATGAGCGCGGGTCCCTACAAGGTCCTGATCCTGTGCACGGGCAACTCGGCGCGGAGCATCATCGCCGAATACCTGCTCCGCGCCAGGGGCCGCGGCCGCTTCGAGGCGTTCAGCGCCGGCGCCCAGCCGGCCGGCAGGGTCAACCCGCTCGCCCTCTGGGTCCTCAAGGACCGGTACGACATCGACGCGTCGGACGCCCGGAGCAAGTCGTGGGAGGAGTTCAGGGACGCTAGGTTCGACTTCGTCATCACGGTCTGCGACAGGGCCAGGGAGTCGTGCCCGGTCTGGCCCGGGCAGCCCGTCGTGGCCCACTGGAGCTCGCCGGACCCGGCCGCGCTCGAGGGCACGCAGAAGGAGAAGAAGTGGCTCTTTGTGCAGGTCGCCTCCCAGATCGCGCGGCGGATCGACCTCCTGTGCGCCCTGCCCGACTGCGAGCTCAAGAAGCTCCAGATCGATCGGATCGCCTCCCTTACCCCCTCGCAACCATGAACACATCGCCATCGCGACAGGAAGCGGCCCGGGGGAAGATCCGGGCCGTCTGCAGCGAGATCGCGCAGGCCCGAGGCGGCCCCGGCCCATGAGCGACCCGCGTGCTGCGCCGCCCGAGGCCCGGGCGCCCGCCGCAAGGCGCCTCGGCTTCTTCGAGCGGTACCTGTCGCTCTGGGTCCTCCTCTGCATGGCGGCAGGCGTGGCGCTCGGCGAGCTTCTGCCGGGCTTCACGGCTGCTCTCGGCCGGATGGACTTCGGCCGGGACTCGCACGTGAACGCGCCGATCGGGGTCCTCCTCTGGCTCATGATCTACCCGATGATGCTCAAGGTGGACTTCCGGTCGATCGGGGGCATCGCGCGCCGGCCCAAGGGCCTCGCGGTGACCCTGTTCGTCAACTGGCTGGTGAAGCCGTTCGGCATGGCGCTCCTGGCGTCGATCTTCATGAGGCACGTCTTTGCGCGCTGGATCGACCCGGAGACGGCGAAGGGCCTGACGGCGGGCCTGATCATCCTGGCGGCGGCCCCCTGCACGGCCATGGTCTTCGTGTGGTCGTACCTGACCGACGGCGACCCGGCGTACACGCTGGTGCAGGTGGCCGTGAACGACCTGATCATGCTGGTCGCCTTCGCGCCGATCGTGATGTTCCTGTGCGGCGTGGCGCACGTCGTCGTGCCGGCGCGGGTGCTCGTGACCTCGGTGGTCGTGTTCATCGTCATCCCCCTGGCCGCCGGCTGGCTCACCCGGACGGCGCTCCTGCGCCTGCGCGGCAGGGAGTGGTTCGAGGGGACCTTCCTGCCGCGGCTCCATCCGGTGATGATCGGCGCGCTGCTCCTGACGCTGGCGCTCATCTTCGCGTTCCAGGCGCGGAACCTGACCAGCCGCTGGTTCCTGGTCGCGCTGATCGCCGTGCCGATCATCCTGCAGGTCTACTTCAATTCCGGCCTTACATACCTGCTCATGAGGCTCTGGCGGGTCGAGCACAGCGTGGCCGCCCCGGGCTCCCTGATCGGGGCGAGCAACTTCTTCGAGCTGGCCGTGGCGGTGGCCATCGCCCTCTTCGGCCCGGGTTCGCCAGCCGCCCTGGCGACGGTGGTCGGGGTCCTGGTCGAGGTGCCCGTGATGCTGTCGATCTGCCGGGCGTGCAACCGGTCCCGCGGCTGGTACGAGTCCGCGGCCGCCCCGCTCGGGCCCGCCCGGGGCTGAGGCGGCGGCGGCGGGCGCCCCCGCCGCAATCGCGCCTTCCCCGCCGGTGCGGCCCTCAGGCCTTGGCCGTCGCGAAGATCTCGTCGAAGAACGCCTTCATGTCCTCCCACGAGCGGCGGTCTGCCGACGGGCTGTAGCCGATGAATCCCTTCATCCCCGGGTTGGCCTCCGCCAGCGCGTCCGCCCCCGGGTTCGTGAAGGCGTGGAGCGCGCCCGCGTATTGGACGAACCGGTAGTCGAACTTCGCCTCGTTGAGCGACTTGAGATATGCGGCGAGCTCCTCCGGGCTCACGGACGGGTCGATCGCCCCGTGGCAGATAAGGATCTTCGCCTTGTTCCTGGCAACGGCGGCCCCCGCGGCCGGAATCAGCCCCCCGTGGAAGCTCACGATGCCCGCCAGGGGCGCGCCCGCGTAGGCAAGCGCCTGGACGGTGGATCCGCCGAAGCAGTAGCCGATCGCCGCGACCCTCGCCGGGTCGACAAGGCCCGTGCCGAGCAGCTGGTCGAGGCCCGCCTGGGCCCGCTCGGCCATCAGCGGCTTGCCGCGGAACCGCCCGGCAAGCTCGCCGGCCGCCTTCGGGTCCGCCGCGAGGACTCCCTTGCCGTACATGTCCAGGGCGAACGCGACGTAGCCCAGCTTGGCGAGCATGACCGCCCGGCCCTTCACGTAGTCGTTCAGGCCCCACCATTCGTGCACGACGAGCACGCCCGGCAGCCTGCCCTGGGCGGTCCTTGCGTCGTCGTAGGCGAGGTAGCCCCGGAGCTTGGCGCCCCCCTGGTCGTAGTCGACGTCGCGGGTGACGATGGCGGAGCGGGCTGGCATGGCTGCGAGTGCGAATGCTATGGCGGCGGTGATTGTCCTCATGGGGATGGAGCGTTGGGCCTCAAGAAAGCCACCCGCGCGCCCGCGTCAAATCCCGCGGCCGGCCGCCTCAGGACGAGAACCCGCCCGCGATGTAGTTCTTGAGGTGATCGGCCTCGGCGCGGCTGACGTCGGCGACCCAGCGCGAGATGTCACCGATCGAGATCAGGCCCTTCAGCTGGCCGTTGTCCACGACCGGGATGTGGCGGCAGCGCCTCTCGGCGAACAGCACCATCGTCTGCTCGACGGTGGTCGACGACGGGATCGTGTGCACGTTCCTCGACATCACGTCGGCCACCTTCACGGTCTTTGGGTCCACGCCCGCGCCGACGACGCGCAGGAGCACGTCGCGCTCGGTGAAGATGCCCTCGATCCGCCCGGCCTCGAGGACGAGGATGCTGCCGATGCGGTGCTTGTTCATCTCGGCCACGGCCTCGGTGATCGTGACCGAGGATGCCACGGCGTGCACGTCTGACCCTTTGCGCTCGATGAGCGCTGAAACGGGGGTATCCATGGGGTAACGGGGATCTTGTTGGCCCGAATATCAATGAAAAAACCGCCACCGCAACCACCAATCTCGCCGCGCGCGCCGGCGAGGGCCGCAGGCCCGGGCGGGCCGGCCGATGAAGAAGCTTGAGGTCCCCCGCCAAACCCGGCCATCACAGCCATTCGCCCCGTCCATGACGCCCCCCCTCCTCCCCTCCGAAGTCCTCCGCCGCGTCGTGCGCGTGTCGATGTTCGACGGCTACTCCGTCCTCCTGGTGGCGGGCGCGTGCGCGCTCGCCTCGGCGACCACTCGGGAGGTGTTCGCCTCCGTCATCGGGCTCCTGGTCGCGGGGGCGGGCGCGATGGAGATCCACGGGGCGGGCCTGCTTCGCGCCGGGAACAGGGGCGCGATGAGGTGGCTGTTCTGGAGCCACCTCCAGATAGGGGCCTCGATGATGGCCTATGTCGCCGTGCGCCTCTCCAGTCCGGAGATCGAGTCCATGCGCAAGGTCGTGACCCCGGAGCTCGCGATGCAGATCGAGCAGGCCGGGCTGACCGTCGACCAGTTCCTCACCGGGATGATGCGGATCGTGTACTTCAGCCTGGTCGCGGCCACCGTCCTCTACCAGGGCGGGATGACGGTCTACTACCTCAGGCGCCGCGCCGCGGTAGAGGCGGCCCTTTCCGGGGACGAGACGACGTAGCCGCGCCGGCCCCCCTCAGTCCAGGTCGCGGTTCTTGAGCCGCTCCAGGATGCGAAGCGGCGACTTCTTGGAATCCCACATCGCCTCCACGGGCACGAAGATCGTCTGGACGAGCTCGTGCTGCCCCGAGAGCACCCCGTGCGAGGCCAGGTCGGTGAAGCAGAACCAGGTGGTCCCGGGGGCGAACGGGGCCGGCCTCGGCTCCACCCTCGCCTGGTACACGTCGTCGGCCCACATGGCGTCGCGCATCCTCAGCATGATGTGGTCGTACTCGGTCCGCATCGTCTTGGTCAGCCGCAGCACGTACCTAAGCTCGGCGCTTCCCGGGAAGGGCTGCCCGATCTGGGGGGCATAGTGGCGGGCCACCTCCTCGAACCGCTCGCCAAGGCGCCACACGATGGGCTTGTCCTGCGGGTTCACGTTGCAGAAGACCCGCATGATCCGGTCGCCGCCGGTCGGATGCGAGGGGTATGCGTCGATGCGCAGGCGCGTGTCGTCCCTTCGCCACGAGGCCGCGGGCTCGCCCATCGGGGCGGGACGCAGGCTCGTGCGCATGAGCCTGAGCTTCTCCTTGTAGTAGGGAAAGAGAATCCCCGCCAGGTCGCGGGCCGTGCGCGCGTAGCGGCTCAGGAGGTCCGTCAGGCGCTTCTTCTCCTGGTCGATGCAGCAAGTGCCCGAGATCTTCCCGGTGGCCGGCGTGTAGCTGACGCTCCTCGCCTGGGCGAGGATGCGCGGGTCGAGGAGCGCCGCCTCCTCCTTGGACAGGGGGAAGTCGAGGCTCGGCAGCGACACCGCGTCGCCATTCTCGAGGGCGTCGGTCAGCTCCTGCTGGACCGACTTGATGGGTATCTGCCCGCGCTTGTAGCTCGCCAGTTCAAAGACACCGGGGGTGCTCATCGGAGTTTGGCCCTATTCGTGTATCGAATGCACCAACCCGCAAGACAATGATTGGGCGCGCGCCCGCCCCGGGCGCCCGCCGGCCCGGTCATTTCGCGGGGGGCGGGCCGGCCTCGCCGGCGCCCCCTCGCTGCGCAGGGCCCTTGAAGTCGAGCACGAGCGAGGTTGCGGACTCGACCGGCTGGCCGTTCTCGAGCTTCGGGAAGAACAGCCAGCCCTGGACGGTGCGCTGGATCCCCGCGAGGACCTCCGCTGGCACCGCACTCGGGACCGTCACCTCCTCGACGGTCCCGTCGGACGAGACGGTGAAGTCCACCTCCAGCTTGTCCGGAACGGACGCGCGGCCGACCCCGGGCGGAAAGATCGGGGGGAACCGCAGGTAGGGCTTCGCCGGCAGGGTGGCGCGGGGGTTCCTCTGGAAATAGAGGTCGACCAGCCTCCTGTGCCGCAGCATCTCCATGTGCCTGAAGAACCGGGCCGAGTTCTCGGCCTGACTGGTGCGGATTTCCGCGCCATGGGAGAAATACAGCGGTATGTAGGCCATGTTCCGGTGCTTCTCGTCCAGATAGCCGAAGTAGGCCTTGATCTTGGTCTCAACGCCGGCCGGCAGGTCGCCGACCCTCTGAAACGCAACCATTCCGGAGGGGCTGTCCGAGCTCCCGTCGAGAAACCCCGGGTCGAAGAAGACCAGCACGAGATAGCAGGCCGGGTACGCCTGCGAGGCGACCACGGTCGCCTCGTACCGGCTGCCCTCGGACAGGACGCCTCCGTCGACTTCGCCGCCCCCGCTGACCTCAGCCCCTCCTCCTCCTATGAACCGATACGTGCGCCTGAGCTGGCTCGAGGACGCCTCCTGGCCCCTGATCTCAAGGGAGCCGGGAAGGAACGCGCCCGCCCTGACCGGCTCGTACGTGGCTGAGGACGGCAGCCGCAGCGGGGTCCCATGGTTGTCGGCCACCGCGTAGTTCCCATCGACGCCGACGACCTGGGAGGCGGGGCCCTTCTTGCCCGATCCCATGATCACCGTTGGGTGCAGGGGCGGCAGCGGGCCCGAGTCCACCTGGACGATGGCCCCGCCGGCGGCGCCCCGCGCCCCGACTCCGGGGGCGGCGGAGAGGAGTCCCAGAACAAGGAGTGAACGCCGGAAATCCACGGCCCGGCTTATCGGTGATTCCCTTGTCCGCCGCAAGGAGTCTCGCGCCGGGGCGCCGCTCTTGCCGAGCGGCCGAATCGCGCCAAGATAGGCGCCCGATGTCCAAGGACCGCTACATCGAGGCCAAGCAGAGGTGGGCCGAGAAGCAGAGGGCCCGGGGGGTCACGGCGCGCGCCGTCGCCTCGGCCGACCGCCTGCCGCCCGGCCAGAGGCTCACGAGCGGATTCCCCGTCCTCGACCTGGGGGTCCAGCCGGACATCCCCCTCGCCGAATGGACGCTCACGCTCGACGGCCTCGTCGAGAACCCGACCGTCCTTGACTGGGCCCGGTTCAGCGCCCTCCCGCAGGTCGAGGACGTGAGCGACTTCCACTGCGTCACGACCTGGAGCAAGTTCGACTGCCGGTGGGCAGGGGTCGCCTTCACGACCCTCCACGAGCTCGCCCGCCCCAGGCCCGAGGCGCGCCACGTCTACTTCACGAGCTACGACGGCTACTCGGCGAACGTCCCTCTCGAGAGGTGCCTGGACGACGACACCCTCGTCGCGACCTCGTTCAACGGCGCCCCGCTCGCCCGGGAGCACGGCGGGCGAGCCCGCGTCATCATCCCGAAGCTCTACGCCTGGAAGGGCGCGAAGTTCGTGAAGGCGATCACCTTCCTGTCCGAGGACCGGCTGGGCTTCTGGGAGGTGCGCGGCTACTCCAACACCGCCGACCCCTGGACCGAGGACCGGTACGCCTAGGCGGGATCGATCCGCCTCACGTCCTTCACCGGCCAGCGGGTGACCTTGATCCCCTTCGCCGAGCGGCTGCCGAGGGCGGCCCGGGACAGGTCGAAGTCGAACTCGCGCACCCGCGCCCGGCTGCGGCCGTCGAGCGACACGTGGACCCGCCCCGGCATCGCGGCCTCGCTCGCGCAGACGTCCAGGTAGGCGACCCGCGAGCCCTCCGACCTGGCGAGCGGGTAGAGCTTGTCGCGCGTCACCCCGCCGATCCGGAACCTCTTCGCGTACGCCTTGCCGCTCGCCCCGTCCTGGTAGACCATGGTGTAGAACGAGGCGTCCCCGTCCTTCGGGAACACGGCGCAGTGGATGATCCCGAGGCCCATGAAGACCTTGTCCGCGACCCTCGAGACCTTCATCGAGCCGTCGGCCATGATGCACAGGACGCTGTCCAGGATCGTGCAGTCCTGCACGTACTCGTGCTGGCGCCAGTTCAGCCCGACGAAGCCCTCCCCGCGGTTCACGTAGAGGCGCTGGTTCGCCGAGACGACCTCGGCCGCGCTGATCTGCTCGATCTCGTCGTATTGCGTGCGGCGCTTGGCCCCCTTGCCGTACTTCTCCTGGAGCGCCTCGAACCACTTGACCGCGTGGGCGGTCAGGTGCCTGAGCTCGTGCCTCACCTCCTTCATCTCCTCCTCGATCTTCGCTATCCGCTCGTCGGCCTCGAACCGGTTGAATGCCGAGATTCGCTTGATCCGGATCTCCGTCAGCCGGGCGATGTCCTCGCCCACGACCTCCCGGCGGAGCCTCTTGGCGAACGGCCTGAGCCCCTCGCGGATCTCGGCGAGCACGCTCTCCCACGTCCTCGATTTCTCGATCCGCCTGTAGATGCGCTCCTCGATGAAGATGCGCTCGAGCGAGTCCCAGTGCCACTGCTGCGCGAGCTCGGCCTGCCGGATCTCCAGCTCCCTCTTCAGGAGCTCGGCGGTCCTGTCGACGCTGCGCCTGAGGATCTCGCGGACGCCGATGAAGGCGGGCCTGTCCCCGTCGATCACGCAGGCCGAGGGCGAGATCGCCACCTGGCAGCCCGTGAACACGTACAGCTGCTGGACCACCTTCTCGGGCTCCGCGCCCTGCGGGAGGTGGACCAGGATCTCCACCGCGCTGGCTGTGTTGTCGTCGACCCTCTTGACCTTGATCTTGCCCTTCGCGTTGGCCGCGAGGATCGACTCGATGACCGACTCCGTCGTCGTGGCGTACGGGAGCTCCGTGATCGCGAGGAGCCCCTTGCCCCGCTGCTCGATCCTCGCGCGGACCTTCATCCTGCCGCCCCGCTCGCCGTCGTTGTACTCGGAGAAGTCCGCGATGCCGCCCGTGGGGAAGTCGGGATAGATGCGGAACGTCCTTCCCCGGAGGTGGTTTATCGCGGCCCTGCACAGGTCGTTGAAGTTGTGCGGCAGGATCCTCGTCGCCAGCCCGACGGCGATCCCCTCGGCCCCCTCGAGGAGCACGATCGGGAACTTGGCCGGGAGCGTCACCGGCTCCCTGGCGCGCCCGTCGTAGCTGAGCTGCCACCGGGTCGTCTTCGGGTTGAACAGCACCTCGCGCGCGAACGGCGTCAGGCGCGCCTCGATGTAGCGCGGCGCGGCCGCCTCGTCGCCCGTGAGCACGTTACCGAAGTTGCCCTGGGGCTCGACGAGCCATCCCCGCTGCCCCATGCCGACGAGCGCGGCGCAGATCGACGCGTCGCCGTGAGGATGGAAGCGCATGGTCGCCCCGACGACGTTGGCGACCTTGTGGAAGCGCCCGTCGTCCATCTCCCAGAGGGTGTGCAGGACGCGGCGCAGGACGGGCTTGAGCCCGTCGTCGATGTGCGGGATCGCCCGGTCGAGGATGACGTAGCTTGAGTAGTCGAGGAACCAGTCGCGGTAGTTGCGCTCGAGCTGCGATCTTCCGCTGTGCGCGGCCGCGGCGGCCTTGGCGTTCTTCGGCATGCTTGGGCTCCCGGCTCAGGCCTCGACGATGTCCTTCTCGACCCTCAGGTTGTCGATGATGAAGTCCTGCCGCTCGGGCGTGTTCTTGCCCATGAAGAACGACAGGAGAAGGTCGGTGTTGTGGACGTGGTGCAGCGAGAGGGGCTCGAGCCGGATGCCGTCGCCGATGAAGCCCTTGAACTCGGCCGCCGAGATCTCCCCCAGGCCCTTGAAGCGCGTGATCTCCGCGGCCGCGCCGAGCCTGCCGACGGCCGCCTGCTTCTCCGCCTCCGAGTAGCAGTAGTGGGTCTCCTTCTTGTTGCGCACGCGGAAGAGCGGCGTCTCCAGGATGAAGAGGTGGCCCCCGGCGATGAGCTCGGGGAAGAACTGCAGGAAGAACGAGATGAGGAGGAGCCGGATGTGCATGCCGTCCACGTCCGCGTCGGTCGCGATGATGACCCTCCCGTACCGGAGCCCGTCGAGGCCCTCCTCGATGTTGAGGGCCGACTGCAGCAGGTGGAACTCCTCGTTCTCGTAGATGACCTTCTTCGAGAGCCCGTAGGTATTGAGCGGCTTGCCCTTCAGGGCGAACACGGCCTGGGTCCGGACGTCGCGGCACGCCGTCAGCGAGCCCGCCGCCGAGTCGCCCTCGACGATGAAGATCGCGCTGTCCTCCGCCCCCTCGGCCCTGTCGCCGAGGTGGAGCCTGCAGTCGCGCAGCTTCCGGTTGTGCAGCGAGGCCGCCTTGGCCCTCTCGCGGGCGAGGCCCCGGATCCCCGCCAGCTCCTTGCGCTCGTGCTCGCTCTCCTGGATGCGCCTCAGCAGGGCGTCGGCCGTCCCGGGGTTCCTGTGGAGGTGGGCGTCGAGCGCCTGCTGGACGAACTTGCCGACGAAGTCCTTGATCGTGGGGCCCCCGGGGCCGACGACCCCCGACCCGAGCTTCGTCTTCGTCTGGGACTCGAAGATCGGCTCGATCACCCTGACGGATATGGCCGCCACCACCGACTGGCGGACGTCGGCCGCGTCGAAGTCGCGCTTGTAGAAGTTCCTCAGGGTGTCGACGACCGCCTCGCGGAACGCCTGCAGGTGGGTGCCGCCCATCGTCGTGTGCTGGCCGTTGACGAACGAGAAGTACTCCTCCCCGTAGTGCGAGCCGTGGGTCATCGCTATCTCGATGTCCTCTCCCTCGAGGTGGATGATGGGATAGAGCGGATCGCCCGTCAGGTTCTTCTGGAGGAGGTCGAGGAGGCCGTTCTCCGACCTGAACGGCTTGCCGTTGAGCGTGAGCGTGAGGCCGCGGTTCAGGAACGCGTAGTTCCAGAGCATGTCCTCGACGAATTCCGGCCTGTACCTGAGGTCCTCCCCGAAGAGCTCCGGGTCGGGCGCGAACTCGACCGCGGTCCCGTTGCGCTCGCCTGTCTTCGCGATCCGGCGGTCCCTCTTCAGCCTGCCCCTCGCGAACTCGACCACCTTGGACTCCCCCTCGCGGATGGCCTCGGCCCGGTACTCGACCGAGAGCGCGTTCACGGCCTTCTGGCCCACGCCGTTCAGCCCCACAGCCTTCTTGAAGGTCTCGCTGTCGTACTTCGCTCCCGTGTTGATGATGGAGACGCAGTCGAGGAGCTTGCCGAGCGGGATCCCGCGGCCGTAGTCGCGCACGCGCGCCTTCGCGTCGCCGAGCTCGACCTCGATCTTCCTGCCGTGGCCCATCGCGAACTCGTCCACGGAGTTGTCGATCGTCTCCTTGAGGAGCACGTAGATGCCGTCCTCCGCGTGCGCGCCGCCCCCCAGCCGGCCGATGTACATGCCCGGGCGCAGCCGGATGTGCTCCGTGGAGGAGAGGGTCTTGATGCTCGCTTCAGTGTAGCCGGATGCCATGCCGCTGGAGCGTTCAGTTCTTCGGGAGCAGGTCCAGCGCCGCGGCGGCCATCGCCATGACGCCGGTCTTGATCGTGGGCTCCGGCACCGGGGCGAACCTGCTCGAGTGCAGCGCGGGAAGGGGGACGCCGGTGCGCGCGCTTTCAGCGATCCTCTCCGGGGCCGAGGCGCCGACGATGTAGAAGCAGATCGGCACCCTCTCGGCCGTCCTGCCGTACTGGCTGAAGTCCTCGCTGAACATCTCCGGCTCGAGCGAGCTGACGCGGTCGGGCCCGAGCCAGGCGGTCACGGCGGCGCGCACCCGCCGGGTCAGCGCGGGGTCGTTGTAGATGGCCTGCGCCGACTCGCCCTCGACGACCGACACGACGGGCATGAGCTCCTCCGGGATTCCCGCGGCCACGGCCTCGCCGCGGCAGATGCGCCGGATGGAGGCGATGAGGTGCGCCCGCACCTCGGGGGAGTACGAGCGCACCGTCAGCTGGAGCTTCACCTCGTCGGGGATGATGTTGCTCCTGGTCCCCCCGTGGATGGTGCCGACCGTGACCACGGCGCGCTCGCCGGGGCGGATCTCCCGGCTGACGATCGTCTGGAGCGCGAGCACGATCTGCGCCGAGAGGACGACCGGGTCCTTCGCGTTGTCGGGGCGCGCGCCGTGGCCGCCGATGCCGCGCACGTTGATGTCGACCGAGTCCGAGTTGGAGGAGAAGAACCCCTCGCAGAACGCGACCGAGCCGGCCGCCAGCTGCGGGTCGTCGTGGAGCCCGATGGCGTAGTCCGGCCTCGGGAACTGCCGGTAGAGGCCGGCCGTGAGCATGTTGCGCGCCCCAACGACCATCTCCTCGGCGGGCTGGCCGACGAGGACCAGCGTCCCGCTCCACAGTTCCCTCATGCCGGCGAGCATCCTGGCCGCGCCCACGAAGATGGCCATGTGGACGTCGTGGCCGCAGGCGTGCATGACCGGCACGTCCTTGCCGGAGAGGTTCAGGGCGCGCACCGCGCTCGCATAGGCCAGCCCCGTGTCCTCCCTGACCGGAAGCGCGTCCATGTCCGTGCGGACGAGGAGCGTGGGGCCGGGGCCGTTCCTCAGGACGCCCACGACGCCGGTGCCCCCGAAGTTCTCGGTGACCTCGAAGCCCGCCGCCCGCAGCTCCGCGGCGATCCTGGCCGCGGTCTTCACCTCCATGAGCGAGAGCTCCGGGTGGGCGTGGAGGTCCCTGTACAGGGCCTCGAGCGAGGGGTAGTCGGCGTCCAGCCTGCCCTGGACGGCCGGGGCGGGCCCCGGGGCGCCGGAGAGGGGCAGGCAGGCGAGGGCGAGCGCGGCCGCGAGCAAGGGGCCAAGGGGTCGAGTCGTCATCCCCAAAGACACAACCGCGATGCCCGCCTAGTTCAAGAACATCGCCTCGTCGGTCTGGAAGAGCCCGTGCGCCAGCTTCGTCCAGGCGTCGAGCGGGGCCCGGCTCCTGAACGCCTCGGCTCCGGGCTCCACCTGGAACGTGTTCTTGCGCCTCACGTTCCTCTCGGCCGCCTGGGCCATCTTGGCCTGGCGCTCGGCGAACTGGGACGCCCGCTCCGACTGCGCCGTCTGCGCCGCCTCGGTCGAGGTTCCCCCCGGGTTCGACTCGACGTAGCGCAGGCAGAGCGCCGACTCCGCGGGCGTCACGGGGCGCTGGAAGAGCGCGAGGTAGAGCGTCGCGACCCGCAGCTCGTCCGTCGTCTGGGAGAGGAACTCCGGGCTGTGCGTCAACTTGCGGGCCGTCTCGATCACGAGCGGGCTGTTCATCAGGAACAGCTGCTGCTGGGGCACCTGGGTCAGGAATCGCCTGCCCGTGGGCACGCTCGGGTTGGGGAAGTTGAACTGCGTGAGGATCTCCGCGGGGTTGCGCCTGTCTATGAAGGCGTAAACGGCGCGCCGCGTGGCGAAGCCCTCGCTGCCGATCGGCACGGGCCTGCCCCCCATGGTCAGGTCGATCGTGCCCGCGATGGCCAGGATGGAGTCGTGGATCTCCTCGAAGTCGAGCGGGCGCGTGCCGAAGCGCCACTGCAGCCTGTCGTCGGGATCCGTCTCGGCGTACCGCGGGTCCGCGGCGCTCGACTCCTGGTAGACGCCGCTGAGCATGATGAGTCGCTGCAGCCTCTTGATCGACCAGCCCCCCTCGACGAAGCGCGCGGCGAGGTAGTCCAGGAGCTCCGGGTCCGTGGGCGGAGCCGACTGGTTGCCGAGGTCGTCGGGGGTCGGGACGAAGCCCGTCCCGAAATGCTGCTGCCAGACTCGGTTGACGAGCACCCGCGCCGTGATCGGGTTGTCGGGGCTCGCGATCGCGCGCGCCAGGTCCATCCGGCCGCTCCCGTTCCTGAACGGGATCGGGTGCTTCGGATCGGGCGACAGGATGCTGAGGAAGTGCCGCGGGACGACGGGCCCCTTGTTCTGGGCCTCGCCCCGGACGAGGACCGGGAAGTCCTTCGGGGCGGCCACGTCGACAAGGACCCCCGCCTTGGGCGGCGCCGCCGGGCTGCACTCCAGGTCGGCGATCTCCTTGTTTGCCAGCGCTAGCTGGCGCTGGAGGTCCTTGCGCCTCTGGACCCGCTCGGGCTGCGGCAGCCGCGTCCTCGGCAGCAACGCGAGCTGCTCCTCGACGGCGGCCCTGCGCTGGCCCAGGTCCTGCAGCTTCGTCAGGTAGTCGACCAGCTCGGGCGTCTTGGAGACGGGGTGCAGCCACTGCGCGTCCCTCGGCTCGGCCGAGTCGGCGAAGACCCCGAAGAGCGAGTAGTAGTCGGCCGTCGGGATGGGGTCGAACTTGTGGTCGTGGCAGCGCGCGCACGAGACCGTGAGGCCGAGGAAGGCCTTCGTCGTCACGTCGATCCGGTCGTTGATGATGTCGTTCACGCTGTCGTCAAACCGGTTGCCGAGCGTCAGGAAGCCGAGCGCCGCGAGCGGCCGCTGGTCCACCTTGGATCCGTCCGACCGGCTCCTCCTCTGCTCGTCGGCGACGATCCGGTCGGCCGCGAGCTGCTCCACGATGAACTGGTTGTACGGCTTGTCGCTGTTGAACGCGTCGATCACGTAGTCGCGGTAGGTCCACGCGAACGGGTAGCGCGGGTCGTCGCGCTGGGGCGTGTCGCCCTTGGTGTCGGCGTAACGGGCGACGTCGAGCCAGTACCGGCCCCAGCGCTCGCCGTAGTGGGGCGAGTCGAGGAGCCTGTCGACCACCCTGGCCCAGGCGTCCGGCGAATCGTCGGCCAGGAACCTCTGCACCTCGGCCTCCGTCGGGGGAAGCCCCGTCAGGTCGAAGGTCGCCCGGCGTATGAGCGTGTACTTGTCCGCCGGCGGGTTCGGCTTGAGGCCGGCCTCCTCGAGCCTGGCGAGGACGAAGTTGTCGACCGGGGTCCGGCACCACGGCGGGTCCGCGACGGCCGGGACCTGCTGCTTCCGGACGGGCAGGAAGGACCAGTGGTCCCTTCCGACTCCGCCGTAGGCCGGCGAGCTCCCCTTGGCGACCAGGGACCTCGGGTCCGGCGCCCCCCTGCGGATCCACTCCGTGATGTCCGCCACCTGCTGGCCGGAGAGCCTGTCGCCCTTCGGCGGCATCTGCAGGTCGGCGTCCCTGTAGCTGACCGCGTCGACGATGAGGCTGTCGTCGGGCTTGCCCGGGGTGATCGCGGGCCCCGTGTCGCCGCCGTGCAGCATCCCCTCGCGCGTGTCGAGCATGAGCCCACCCTTGATCTTGTCGGCCAGGCGGCTGTGGCACTTGTAGCAGCGCTCGGTGAGGACGGGCCGGATCCGGGCCTCGAAGAACTGGAGATCCCCTGGCGAGATCGGGGCCGCGGCGGGAGCGATCGGCGGGGCGGGCGCGATCGCCGCCACGAGCGGCGCGGCGGCGGCCAGCGCCGCGGCCAGTCCCGCCGCCTTGCGCGCCGGGAGCATCACGTCAGGATGGGCTGGACCACGTTCCCGGCCACGTCCGTCAGCCGGAAGTCGCGCCCGTTGAACCGGTAGGTGAGCTTCGTGTGGTCGAAGCCGAGGGCGCGCAGGATCGTCGCGTGCAGGTCGTGGACGTGCACCTTGTTCGTCACCGCCTCCGCCCCGAGCGGGTCCGTGGCGCCGTAGACCGTGCCGCCCCTGACGCCGCCGCCCGCGAGCCAGACCGAGAACGCGCGGGCGTCGTGGTCGCGGCCCGGGTTCTCGTAGCCGTTCCGGTCCCGAGTCGGCTTCCTGCCGAACTCGCCGCCCCAGAGGACGAGCGTCGTCGAGAGGAGCCCGCGCTGCTTCAGGTCCGCAAGGAGCGCGGCGACCGGCTGGTCGATCTCCTTCGCCTTCTTCGTGATCCGCTCCTGGAGGTCCTGGTGGTGGTCCCACCCGTCGTGCCAGACCTGCACGAACCTGACGCCCCGCTCGACGAGCCGGCGGGCGAGCAGGAGCTGGTTGCCCTGGGGCGTCCTCCCGTAGGCCATGCGCACCGCCTCCGGCTCCCTGTTCAGGTCGAACGCGTCCGTCGCCGCGGCCTGCATCTTGAAGGCTATCTCGTAGGACTCGAGGCGCGTCTCGAGCACCTGGTCGCCCTGGAGCTCGCGCGCCCTCATCGCGTTGAGGGCCTCGACGAACTGCATCTGGCGCCGCTGCTCGGGCACGCCGACGTAGGGGTTGCGGATGTTCTGGATCATCTGCGCCACGTTCGCGGCCTGCGTGTTGACGCTCGACCCCTGGAAGATGCCCGGCAGGAACGCGCAGCCGTAGTTCGCCGCGCCCCCCGAGGGAAGCCCCCCGCTGCGAAGAGCGATGAATCCCGGCAGGTTCTGGTTCTCGGTCCCGAGGCCGTACACCACCCAGGAGCCCATGCTGGGCTTCGATATGCGCAGCGAGCCGGTGTTCATGAACACGGTTGCGACCTCGTGGGCGGGGATGTCCGTGTACATCGAGCGCACGACGGCCATGTCGTCCACGTGCTGGCCGATCCCGGGGAAGAGCTCGCTCACCTCGATCCCGCTCCTCCCCATGGGCGTGAACCTGAACGGGGAGCCCATGGCGACGCCCCCGTCGGCGAGGCTGCGCCCGTCCATGCGCGCGAGCTCCGGCTTCGGGTCCCAGGTGTCGATGTGCGAGGGCGCGCCCTGGGCGAAGATGTGGATCACGGCCTTCGCCGTCGCCGGCAGGGGCGGCGCGCGCGGCGCCAGGGGGTTGTCGGCCGCCGGCGCATCCGCGGGGGCGGGCCCCGAGACGAGCTCGGCGGGGTCGAGCATCGTCGCCAGGCCGAGCGCCCCAAGGCCCATCCCCACCCGGTTCAGGAACCGGCGGCGCGTGAGGAAGTAATCCTCGGGGTTTGTGGACACGCCCTGGCAAGGGCACGCGCGGATCGTCGGCTGGTCGGGCATAGCGCAGGATTATGGGCAGTTTGATGCAAACTAATGACGGAATCAAGTGACGTCCGGGGCGGACGGAGGTTTCAGCCCGATTCCGATGTTTCCTGTTGATACGCCGCGGGCCCCGGTTACGTTGCGGTCATCCTCGTTTAGGAGAGCCCGGGGCGCCGGGCTGAGATGGCGGCGCGATCAGCCGTCAAATCCTCGGAACCTGATGCGTCTCGCACCGCCGTAGGGAAAACAGGACCAGCCGCGACAGGCGGAGGGACCTGTGGCCCGGCCGGCGGCGCGGGCCGCGGCCGCAACTCCATCCCCCACATGTCCCAATCGACTGAAGCCGCCCCAGCCGCCCACCGGCTTTTCCCCGCGTCGCGCCGGGTCTACATCGACGGCAGCCGCCCCGGCGTGCGCGTCCCGATGCGCGAGATCGCCCTGTCCCCCACCCGCCTTCCGGGCGGCTCCGAGGCCCCGAACGAGCCCGTCCGCGTCTACGACACATCGGGGCCATGGGGCGACCCCGCGTTCCACGCCGACCCGGCCGTCGGGCTTCCGGCGCTGCGCTCCTCGTGGATCGGCGGGCGCGCCGACGTGGAGGAGATCCCCGGCCGGGGCGTCAGGCCCATCGACGACGGCTACCTCTCGCAGGGCCACCTGGAGAAGGCGCAGGACGAGGGCCGGCGCAACCCGATCAAGTTCTTCGACCGCAGCGCGCGCAGGACGCTCCGGGCGAAGCCGGGCAGGCGGGTGTCCCAGCTCGCGTACGCCCGCCTGGGGGTCGTGACGCCCGAGATGGAGTTCGTGGCGATTCGCGAGAACGCGAGGCTCCAGCGCATTGCCGGGGCGATGGAGCTCACCGCGGCGGGGCCCCGCGACTCGCTCTGGCGCCAGCACCCCGGCCGGAGCCTGGGCGCCTCCATCCCGGCGGAGATAACGCCGGAGTTCGTCCGCGACGAGGTCGCCCGCGGGCGCGCGATCATCCCAGCAAACATCAACCACCCGGAGCTCGAGCCGATGGTGATCGGCCGGAACTTCCTGGTTAAGATCAACACGAACATAGGCAACTCGGCGGTCGCCTCCTCGATCGACGAGGAGGTCGAGAAGATGCGCTGGTCGGTCAAGTGGGGCGGCGACACGCTGATGGACCTGTCGACGGGAAGGAACATCCACCAGACCCGGGAGTGGATCCTGCGCAACTGCCCCGTGCCCGTCGGGACGGTGCCGATCTACCAGGCCCTCGAGAAGGCCGGCGGGCGCCCCGAGGAGCTGACCTGGGAGATATTCCGCGACACCCTCGTCGAGCAGGCCGAGCAGGGCGTCGACTACTTCACGATCCACGCCGGCGTCCGGCTGAGGGCGATCCCGTCCACGGCCCGCCGGATGACGGGGATCGTCAGCCGCGGGGGATCGATCTTGGCCAAGTGGTGCCTCGCCCACCACCGGGAGAACTTCCTGCACGAGCGCTGGGACGATATCTGCGAGATCATGGCGGCCTACGACGTCTCGTTCTCGATCGGCGACGGCCTGCGCCCGGGCTCGATAGCCGACGCCAACGACGAGGCCCAGTTCTCGGAGCTCAGGACCCAGGGCGAGCTCACGGCGCGCGCGTGGGAGCTCGGCGTCCAGGTGATGTGCGAGGGGCCCGGCCACGTCCCGATGCACATGATCGCCGAGAACATGGAGAAGCAGCTCGACTGGTGCATGGAGGCCCCGTTCTACACGCTCGGGCCGCTCACGACGGACATCGCACCGGGCTACGACCACATCACGAGCGCGATCGGCGCGGCAATGATAGGGTGGCACGGCACGGCGATGCTCTGCTACGTGACGCCCAAGGAGCACCTGGGCCTGCCCGACAGGGACGACGTCCGGGCGGGCGTCATCGCCTACAAGATAGCGGCCCACGCGGCCGACCTGGCGAAGGGCCACCCGGCGGCGCAGTACCGCGACAACGCCCTGTCCAAGGCCCGCTTCGAGTTCCGGTGGGAGGACCAGTTCAACCTCTCGCTCGACCCGGAGAGGGCCCGCGAGTACCACGACGCCACCCTGCCCCAGGAGAGCGCCAAGACCGCGCACTTCTGCTCGATGTGCGGGCCGCAGTTCTGCTCGATGAAGATCACCGACGACGTCCGGCGCTACGCGCAGGAGCAGGGCCTGACGACCGAGGCCGCGCTCGAGGCCGGCATGCGGGCCAAGTCCGGGGAGTTCCGCGAGCGCGGCGGCGAGATCTACGTCGAGGCCGCGAAATGAGCGCGATCCTGCTCAACGACCGGCCCCATGCGCTGTCCGGGACGGCCACGCTCCAGGGGCTCCTCCTGGAGCTCGGGCTCGCCGAGCGCCGCGGCGTCGCCGCCGCGGTCAACGGGCAGGTCGTGCCCCGGGCCGAGTGGGCGTCGCGCTCCCTGGCGGAGAAGGACCGCGTGGTGGTGATCCGCGCAACCCAGGGCGGATAGGCCCCCCATGCAGATCGTCGTCGTCTCCCCCGAGTCCAGGGATCCGCGCGAGCTCCCGGCGATGGAGCGCTTCTTCGCGGCCGGCCTTGAGCGCTACCACGTCCGCAAGCCCTCGTGGCCGGCCGCGGAGCTCGAGGCGTGGCTGCGGGCCCTGCCCGGGGACTGGCGCCCGAGGATCGTCCTGCACGAGCACCACGATCTCGTCGAGAGGCTCGGCCTCGGCGGGCGCCACGACAAGGACGCGGGTGGCGACGGCGGCGGGGCGCCGGCCGGGACGAGCCGCTCCTGCCACGACATCGCCTGCCTGCGGCGCCACCTCGGGGCCTACCCCACGATACTATTCGGGCCGGTCTTCCCCTCGCTCTCGAAGCCGGGATACGGGCCGGCCCCGGGATTCCCGTGGTACGAGCTCTGGGCGCTGTTCAGGCGGAGGGACCGCGCGCCGGGGCCCGGTTCCCGCGGACCGGCCAGCGTGCTCGCGATAGGCGGGATAACGGCCCAGAGGCTCGCGCGCTGCGCCGAGCTCGGCTTCGACGGGGCAGCGGTCCTCGGGGCGGTCTGGAACGGCCCCGATCCGGCGCGGGCCCTCGCCGCGGTCCTGCACGAGGCGGCGAGACTGGAGGGCGCGCGCCATGCCGCTTGATCCCCGCAGGCTCTTCCCCGTGATGTGCCTCACCCAGGACGGGATCGGGCTCGCGCACGCCGAGCAGGCCGAGCGCCTCTGCGCGGCCGGGGCGCGCTGGATCCAGCTCAGGATGAAGGGCGCGACCCGCGCCGCGTGGGTTGCGGAGGCCGCCGCCGCCGTGCGCGCGTGCCGCCGGCACGGGGCCGTCCTCGTCGTCAACGACAGCGTCGACATCGCCCTCGAGTCGGGCGCCGACGGAGCCCACCTTGGCGGCCTCGACGGCGCCTGGGGCGAGGCGCGCCGCCTGCTCGGGCCCGGCCGGATCCTGGGCGGGACGGTGGGCAGCGCCTCCGATGCCCGCCGGGCCGCGCAGTCCGGGTTACTCGACTACGCGGGCGTCGGCCCGCTGCGCTTCACCGCGACCAAGCGGAACCTGGCGCCGCTGCTCGGACTCGGCGGGGTCCGCGCGGTCATCGCGCAGCTCGGCGGGATTCCGGCGTGGGTCATCGGGGGCGTCCTTCCCGGGGACCTCCCCGGCCTCCGGGAGGCCGGCGCCGCGGGGGCGGCGGTCTCGTCGCGCCTGTACCGCGGCGGCCTGATCGAGGAGAACCTCCGCGAGTTCCTCGGGGCCTGGGGGCGGCCCGAGGAGGCCGTGCGCGACCCCGTTTCAATCCCATGAGCACAAAGCCGCTCGTCATCGCCGGGGTCGAGTTCTCGTCCCGCCTCTTTGTCGGGACCGGGAAGTTCAGCTCGGGCGAATCCATGAGGAGGAGCCTCGAGGCCTCGGGCGCGCAGCTCGTGACCGTGGCGCTGGGCCGCGTCCGCACGGACGGCGAGCCCGACGACATCCTCACCTACATCGACCCCGGCCGCTTCCGGCTGCTTCCGAACACCTCGGGCGCGCGCAACGCGCGCGAGGCCGTGCTCGCGGCGGAGCTCGCCCGCGAGGCGCTCGGGACGAACTGGCTCAAGCTCGAGATCCACCCGGACCCGAAATACCTGATGCCGGACGCGGTGGAGACGCTCCAGGCGACCGAGCTGCTGGTCAAGAGGGGCTTCGTCGTCCTGCCGTACGTCCACGCCGACCCCGTGCTGTGCAGGAGGCTCGAGGAGGCCGGCGCCGCGGCGGTGATGCCCCTCGGCTCGCCGATCGGCAGCAACCTGGGCCTCGAGTCCAGGGTGTTCCTCGAGATCATCGTCGCCCAGAGCCGCGTGCCCGTGGTCGTCGACGCGGGCCTTGGCGCCCCGTCCCACGCCGCCGCTGCGCTCGAGCTGGGCGCCGACGCGGTGCTCGTGAACACGGCGATCGCGGCCGCTGCCGACCCGGTGGCGATGGCGCACGCCTTCCGGCTCGGAGTCGAGGCGGGCCGGGCCGCCTGGGAGGCGGGCCTTGCGAGGCCCGGTTCGGCGGGCGAGCCCGCCCTCGCGAGCGCGACCTCGCCCCTGACGGCGTTCCTCGGGGAGGCCCGGCCGTGAACTTCATCGACGCCTGGCGCGGCCACGACTTCGGCGAGGTCGCGAGGGTCATTGCCTCGAAGGCGCCCTCGGACGTCCGGCGCGCGCTGGGGCGGGCCCGCGGGTCGGTAGGCCTCGAGGACTTCGCGGCCCTGCTGTCGCCGGCGGCGTCGTCGCACCTGGAGGAGATGGCGCAGGCCGCCCACCGCCTCACGGTCGAGCGGTTCGGGCGGACCATGAGGCTCTACGCGCCGCTCTACCTCTCGAACGCGTGCGCCAACGTGTGCACTTACTGCGGGTTCAGCGCGCACAACAGGATCCGCCGGAAGGTGCTCAGCGACGCCGAGATCCTGGCGGAGGCGGGCGCGCTGCGCGGCCTCGGCTTCAACAGCGTCCTCCTGGTCACCGGGGAGACCGGCAGGGTCGGGCGCGAGTACCTCTCCAACGCGCTGCGCCTCCTTCGGCCCCACTTCTCCGGGCTCTGGATCGAGGTCCAGCCGCTGCCGGAGGAGGACTACGCGTCGCTCGCCGGGGACGGCCTGAGCGGCGTCCTCGTCTACCAGGAGACCTACGACGAGCGCGCGTACACGAGGCACCACCTGAGCGGGCCCAAGTCCGACATCGGCTGGCGGCTCGGCACCCCCGACCGGCTCGGCCGCGCCGGCATGAAGAAGATCGGGCTCGGCGCCCTCTTCGGCCTGAGCGACTGGCGCGCCGACGCCTGGTTCACCGGGCTTCACCTGCGCCACGTCGAGACGGTCCACTGGCGGTCGAGGGTGTCCGTGTCGTTCCCCCGGCTGCGCCCCCACGAGGGGGACCAGATTCCGCTCACGCCCTTCGGCGAGCGCGACCTTGTCCAGGCGGTGTGCGCGTTCCGGCTGCTCAGCCCCGAGGCCGAGCTCTCGCTGTCCACGCGGGAGAGCGAGGCCTTCCGCAACCAGGCGTACAGGCTCGGCTTCACCGTGATGAGCGCGGGCTCGCGGACGAACCCGGGCGGCTACGCGACGGCGCCGGACTCCCTCGAGCAGTTCGAGATAGACGACGACCGCAGCCCGGCTCAGGTCGCCGCGTTCCTCAGGTCGCAGGGCTACGAGCCCGTCTGGAAGGACTGGGACCGGACCTACGACGGGTTCGAGGGACACCTGCCGCACGACGGCGCGGGCCTCGCGAGCGCCGAGGTCGCGGCCTCTTAGGAGCACCCGCCCCGATGCCATTGGGCCCAGAGGAAATCGCCCGGTACCGGCGCCACCTGTCGCTCGCCGGCTTCGGCGCGCCCGCGCAGGAGAGGCTCAAGGCCGGCTCGGTGCTCGTCATCGGGGCCGGCGGCCTCGGCTGCCCCGCGCTCCTCTACCTCGCCGCGGCGGGAGTCGGCCGGATCGTCATCGTCGACCCCGACCGCGTCGACGAGTCGAACCTCCAGCGCCAGGTCCTCTACACGAGCGCCGACCAGGGGGCCGGCAAGGCGGAGGTCGCGGCGCGCCGGCTGCGCGCGCTCAACCCGCTGGTCCGGATAGACCCGCGGGCGGTGCGCTTCGAGCGCTCCAACGCCCTCGACCTCGTGCGCTCGTGCGACGTCGTCGTCGACGGCTCCGACAACTTCCCGACCCGGTACCTTGTCAACGACGCGTGCGTCCTGGCGGACCGGCCCTTCGTCTACGGCGCGATCCAGGGATTCGAGGGCCACGTGAGCGTGTTCAATTTGCGCGGGGGTCCCACCTACCGCTGCCTCTTCCCTGAGCCCCCCGAGCCCGGGACGGTGCCCAACTGCGCGGAGGCCGGGGTCCTCGGCGCCGTGACCGGGCTCATCGGGGCCGCCCAGGCGTGCGAGGCGATCAAGGTCCTCGCCGGGGTCGGCGAGCCCCTGTCCGGGAGGCTCCTCATCTGGGACGCCCTGTCGATGACCGCGCACGTCGTCGGGCTGCGCCGGGACCCGGCCGGGCGCAGGATCACCGAGCTTCCGCCCGAGGGCTACGGCGAGACTTGCGAGGCTGCGCCGGCGGCCGACGAGATCGACAGCGGGGAGCTCCGCAGGCTGCTCGCGTCCCGGACCCCGCCCCAGCTGCTCGACGTGCGCGAGGACTGGGAGCGGGCCCTGGGCTCGATCGAGCCGTCGGTCCACATCCCTCTTGGACGCCTGGAGGCGGGCCCGGCCGCGGTCCTGGCCACGCTCGATCCGGCGCTGCCCACGGTTGTGTACTGCGCCGCGGGCGGGCGCAGCCTCCGGGGGATCCAAGTCCTGCGGGAGCGGCACGGTTTCCGCTCGGCGGTGAGCCTCCGAGGCGGAATCAAGGGGTGGCAAGTCTCGGACCCGCGCTGACCGATGTGGGCTAGGAGACGATCTCGCAGTGTCGGCCGAGGCGGGACCGCCGTCAGTTATGGGACCCTCTCGCCAACCCGACCCCTTCATCTTGAAGAAGGCAGTTAAACTCCCTCGGAGACCGCCATCCCCTCCCGCAACGGCCTAAGCGAGGTTGTAGTCGATCAAGGAGAGTGTATGAGTCATCCCGACGTTGCAATGAACACACCTCCCTTCTGCGTCCTGACGATCGCCGGCTCCGACAGCGGGGGCGGCGCGGGCATACAGGCGGACATTAGGACGATCCGCGCCATCGGCGGCCACGCGCTCACCGCGGTCACCGCGATCACCGCGCAGGACACGGCTCGCATCTCGGCCTGGAGGCCCGTCGCCGACTCGCTGATCGCGGCCCAGATCGCCTCCGCGCTCGCGGGCTTCCAGGTGGCGGCCGCGAAGACCGGGCTCCTGCCCGGGCCCGGCGCGATCCGGGTGGTGGCCGCCGCGCTCTCCAGGTTCCCGGCGATTCCGCTCGTCGTGGACCCGGTCATAGCCTCGTCGAGCGGCACGCGCTTTCTCGACGCGGACGGCATCCGCGCCCTGCGGGAGCGGCTCTTTCCGCTGGCGTCGCTCGTCACCCCGAACTGGCCCGAGGCGGCCGCCTTCTCGGGCCTTCCGGTCCGCACCCACGCCCAGGCCAAGAAGGCGGCGCAGAAGATCGCGGCCGGATGCGGCCGCCCCGTCCTCGTGAAGGGCGGCCACGCGCCCGGCAGGACGTGGCGCGACGCCCTCGTCATGCCCGACGGCGCGACGGCCTGGTTCGAGGGCCCGCGCGTCGTGACTCTCAACACGCACGGCACCGGCTGCGTGCTTTCCGCGGCGATTGCGACCTGGCTCGGCCGCGGGGCGGACCTGCCCTGGGCCGTGAAGCTCGGGCAGTCGTTCCTGCAGCGCGCGCTCCTGCGGGGCCGCGGGCTCCACTGGGGCGAGGGGCACGGCCCCGCGTTCTACGGCAAGAGGTGATCCGCAGCCGGGCGGTTCAGGAAACCCCGCAGCCCAGCCCTTGGCCCATCCCCGACAGTCCGGCGCCCGCCCGGCGATGAGGCCGCTCTGCGCGGCCCTGGCGCTCACGGCGTTCGCGTGCGCGCTCCGGGGCGCCGACAAGGTTCCCGAGTTCAAGATCACCGACACGTACGCGACAAGCCCGACGATGCTCGTGCGCGCCGGGGCCGACGGCGAGGTCAAGGAGATCTGGTCGGGAATGGACACGGGCAGGATGCGCCACGTGCCGCTCTTCCTCGAGGCCTCCATCTCCGGCCAGGTCCGGTCGGGGGACGGATGGCTCGACCTTCGGTCGCTCGGGTACCACCACGCCGGCACGCGGCCGGGCTACATCCGCCTGCAGTCGGACGACGCCCTGGTGTCGATCGAGATCTCCTCCAAGAGGAACGCCGCCCTCTCCCCGATATTCGTCAGGTACCTCTTCTCCAAGCCGGTCGAGCTCAGGCTGGCGGCCCGGTTCAAGTACCCTGAGTTCACCGGGGACTTCCGCTCGGACGACGCGTCGGGCTGCGCCGAGTTTGAGACGAGGTGGCGCGGCGAGAACGCCGTCCTCACGACAACCTCGGGGCCGAGGCTCGTCCTGGCCACGCAGCCCGCCGGCAGGACGCTCTCGATCGACAAGGGCGGCATGACGACGCAGATCGGCCCCGCGAAGGAGATCCTGCTCTGCATCGACGCGACGGACCGGCGAATGGAGCCCAGGGCGCCCGGGACCTACGTCTCGGCGTGGACGAGCCTCCTCGGGGGTACAAGCGACAGCGAGGCCGAGTACGTGCCGGGCCGCGTCACCCTCGAGACCGGCGACACGAAGCTCGACCGCATGTTCGCGTACTCGGTGGACGCGGTCGTCTCGGGCCAGTTCGCCTCGGGCGACGTGATCGCCGACGAATTCTTCTACCGCGACTCGTGGCTCAGGGACGGCACGTACTCCATGATCGGCCTCTCGCTGGCGGGGGACTACGACGCCGTAGAGCGATACTTCGCGTTCTGGAGCGCCCAGCGAGACTTCTCGGTCGGCGGCGAGAGGGAGGCCCAGCAGCCGGCCATCGCGATGACAGGGATGTGGTACTACTCCCTGCTGAGCCCGCACGGCGCGGAGTTCCTCGCGAAGGTCTGGCCGTACGTGAAGTACTATTCCGACTATTACGCCGCGCGCGTCGCCAGGGAGGGGATGCTCAACGTGGCCGAGGAGTGGATCTGCTTCATCCCGGCGCCGTCCAGCTGGCCCAATGCGGAGATCCACAGCGGGCTGCGCGCGGCGGCGAAGATCGCCGCCAGGCTTGGCCACGCCCGGGAGGCCAGCGTCTGGAGCGAGTCGGCCGACCGCCTTCAGCGCCAGTTCCTCGTCCAGGCATACGACAGCGCCAAGGGCCGGATCATCCCCATGGCCGGCGCCCCCGGCCAGGCGTTCACCGACCCCGAGTTCCCCAGGGCGGAGAGCCGCAACGGCCCCCTGCGCGACGACCGCACCGACGCCGGCATGCTGATCATAGGCAGGCTCGAGGCGTTCGGCAGGGGCCAGGGAATCATCCGGGTCGACGACCCGCGCTTCGCCTCCACCCAGGCGGAGATCACCCGGGACCTGGAGAACCCCGACCATTCCATCTTTCGCTTCGGCCCAAATCCCGGCAGCCCCCATGCGCCCCGGGGGGAGCCCGACAGCTGGCCCATCATCATGTCGTGGGCCGCGCAGGATGAATGGCTGCTAGGGCACACCGACCTGGCGTGGAGGTACCTCCTCTCCGGCATTGTCAACAAGGAGGGCTATGATGCCGAGGCCTCGTGCTATTATCTGCCCGAGAACTGGGACAGGAGGGGGACCCCGGACAAGCCCATCATCACCTGGTCCCACGGGGATTTCGTCACGTCGGTGCTGCTCCTTATGCTCGGCGTCGACCTGGAGCCCGACGGCGCCGACCTCGGGCTGGCCCCGAGCCTGCCGCCCGGCGCCACGAGCGCGCAGATCGGCGGGTTCAGTTATCGCGACTGGCGGATGGACATCGGGCTCAGCCGGCGGGGCGGCCTCGTCGCGGCGACGATCAAGCCCCGGCGCTCCGGGGACGGCGCCGGCTCGCTCTCGATCCGCCTTCCGACTGGGACGATCGTCGGGCTGAGCGCCGGGCATGAGGCCGAATTCACCGTCGACCCGGCGCAGTACTACCGGGCCTTCGGCCGGTCCCGGAACGCCGCGGCGCGCGCGTCGATCGTCTCGAGAGTCCTCGCTGGCGCGCCGCCGGCCCGGGACCCGGCCACGATGACGCAATCCGAGCTGGAGGCCCTTATCTGCGACCTGGAGACGAGCTACGCTCCCGCGGCCAAGTGAATGCGCCCGGCCGGTGACCGGATGAATTGGACACGGGACAGGCGGGAATCCGCCGGCCGACGACCGCCGCCCGCATCCCTCCCCGCGCTCCGGGGAGTCACGCTCCCCTACGGGAGGAGGTAGATCTCGGCCAGCGCGACGCCCGTCGCCGCGCCCGCACCACTCAGCTGGAGCGTGTAGCTGCCCGCGGGAAGGGTCGCGATCATCGCGGCGTCCGCCGAGCCCGACGGGAGCGCGAACGCGCCGACCTGGGAGAACGCAGCGGCCAGCGCCGGATCCCCGCCCCATCCTGCGTTGGTCTGGATCGCCGTCCCGGTCGAGTCGAACAGGCTGATCTGCGGCTGGGCCAGGGCGCCCGGGACGTTGAACGGCGCGGCTCCGAGCGTCGGGCCGACGCCCCGGAGGAGCACCCTGGCCGGCTGCGTGCCCTGGATCACGAAGCCCGCGATCAGGATGTCCGCCCCGGTTCCCACGCTCGCCCGCGCCGAGAGGTTCACGAGGCTCGTGGCCGCCGATCCGGGGTCCGCGTCGTAGATCTCCGCCAGCGCGACCCCCGTCGTCGAGCCTATCCCCGCGATTTCCGAGGTGTACGACCCGGCGGACAGCGGCTCCTCGACCGCCGCGTCCGCCGAGCCCGTGGGGAGAGCGAAAGCTCCAACCTGGGCGAAGTCGGCCGAAAGCGCCGGGCTTCCGCCCCAGGCCGTGCCGGTGGCGACGGTCAAGCCGGTGCCCGTGTCGACAAGGGTGAGCTGCGGAAGGGCAAGGGCGCCCGAGACGTTGAAGGGCGCGGCTCCGAGCGTCGGGCCCACGCCGCGAAGCACCACGCTCTTGTTCCCGGAGCCGCTGATAACGAAGCCCGCGATGAGGATGTTGCCGCCGGTGCCGACGTCCGCGCGCGCCGAGAGGTTGACGATCTTCGCCGGGATGGCCGAGCTCACGGTAACGACGGCGGCCGCGCTCGTCACGGAGGAGGATCCGCTCGTCACGGTGACCGTGTAGCTGCCGCCATCCGCGGCGGAGGCGGAGGCCACGGCGTAGGTCGCGCCGACAGCGCCCGCGATCGGCGCCCCGTTCAGGTACCACTGGTAGGTGATCGTGCCGGGCCCCGTCGCGCCGACGGTGAGCGAAAACGCGGATCCCGTCGCCACCAGCTGGGCGGCGGGCTGGTCTGTGATCTCGAGCGCGCTGAAGACGGCCCGGCCGAGCCTCTGGGCGTTGAATTGGTACATCGGCCAATCCGCCGCCGCCGGGCCGGCGCCGATGCCGAAGGCGTAGACCTTGTGGTCCTCGCTCCCGAAGAACAGCGTCGCCCCGGCTATCACCGGCGACGAGCGGATGACGTCGTCGCTCGCGTAGATCCTGACCAGGGCCCCGGCCGGGCCGACCGCGTACACATTGTGGTCGTAGCAGCCGATGTAGACGATCCCGTTCGCGTCGACCGCCGGCGCGCTCGCCCGCACCTGCGCGCCGAGGGGATGCTTCCAGGCAAGCGCGCCCGCCGTCGTGAGCGCATACAGGTTCGCGTCATAGCAGCCGAAGTACACCAGGCCGTTCGCAAGCGCGGGGGCCGACGTAATGCTCTCGCCCACATCAAATGACCATCGCAGCGCGCCGGACGGGTTCACCGAATAGAAATTCCCGCCGAGCGTCCCGAAGTAGATGTTCCCCAGCGCGTCTATCGCCGCGGCCGTGTATATCGGGTCGCCCGACACCGGCGTGGCGAAGGCCCACTTCTGGGTTCCCGACGGATTGAGCGCGTAGAGCTGCCCGCCGTCGCTCCCGATGTAGACCGTGCCGTCGGGCGCAACGGTCGGCGCCGCGTACGAGACGCCGGAGACGGCGAAGGTCCACTTGACCGAGCCGTTCGCGGGGTCGAGCGCATACAGGTTCCCGTCGTCCGCGTGGATGTACACCGTCCCGTCGGGGGCCAGCGCCGGCGAGGAATCCAGGCCGTTGTCCAGGCTCGGGTCGCCGGGCGTGGGGACCGTGTAGCTCCATTTTAGGGAGCCGCTCGGGTTGAACGCGTACACCTTTCCGTCGGTGCATCCCGCGTAGACCGTCCCGTCGGCGCCGACGGCCGCCGAGCTCGTGTCGAAGACACCGCCCGCGGCGTAGCTCCACTTGACGGCCCCGTTCGCGCCGAGGGCGTAGAAGCTGTTGTCGTTGCTGCCGACGTAGACCGTCCCGTCGGGACCGGCCGCGGGCGAGCAGGTCACCGCGTCCCCGGTTGTCGCCTGCCACAGCGAGTCCGCGACCGAGAGCGTGAATTCGCCCACGTCGCCCGGGGTCACGCCGTCGACCTTGATCAGGTAGGCCGTCCCCGCCGCCGCCGTGAACGTGCACAGGCACTGGCTGGCGGCGGTCGTGCTGCCCGACATCCCGGTTGACGCCCCAGCAGCCACCTGCGTCAGGTTGGCAAAGGACGTGCCGGTGTAGACCGCGACCTCGGGGTCGAAGTCGTAGCTGTAGCCCGAGACCTGCGCGTTCCCTGTGGAGGGCGCCGTCCATGAATACCAGAGCGAATGCCCGCCGGTGTTCCCGAGGATCCTGGGCTCGCCGGCCTGGACGGTCGCGTTGGGGTTGGCGTCCAGGACCGAGACGCTCGCCCCCGTCAGGACCCGCGGCGCCGAGATGGAGTCGTGGTCGGGGTCCGTGTTGATCGCAAGGATGGTCTGGCCGCTCTGGCCGCCCTGCCCCTCGACGTTGATCACGTACGTCGTCCCGGCCGTCGCCTCGAACGCCACCTCGCTGTAGGGGACATTGGTGCCGGGGCTCCCCTCCAGGGGCTCCGTCGCGTACGTGGCGCTCTGCGCGACCGTGGCGAGCGATCCCAGGCCGGTCCCCGTGTACACGCCCAGGGCCGTCGAGTAGGTGCTTCCGCCCGTCAGGTTCGCGCCTCCTCCGGTGCCGCTCGTGTCGATCTCGACGCTCGCATTCTCGGGCGCCGTCCACTGCCACCACAGCGAATGCCCCAGGGGCCCCGTTGCGCCCGCGATCGCCGGGGTGCCCGCCTCGAGGGCCGCGGGCGAATCCGTGTTGTTCGAGCGGGTGTAGGGGTCGAGGCCCACGAGGACGGTGCGGTTCGCGAAGAGGCAGTTCGGGGGCGTGCTGGCGGCGGCCGTCAGCGCGTTTGCGAGGTCGAGGCGGCCGCCGGTCTGCGCCTTGCCCGCGAGGCCGGCGACCCTGTCCGCGCTGTTGAGCACGCGGTTGATCGTCTCTCGGTACGTGTCGCCGGGGTGCTGCGCCCTCAGAAGGGCGACCGCCCCGGTCACGAACGGCGTCGCCATCGAGGTCCCGCTCAGGTAGGCGTAGGAGGACGCGCTCGTGTTGTAGGTCGACAGGATGTTCTCGCCCGGGGCGAACAGCTCCACCGAGCCGGACCCGTAGTCAGTGAAGTACACGGGCAGGTCGCGGTTGTCCGACGCGCCGACGCTGATGATGTTGTCGAGCGGGTAGTCGGCCGGGAAGAACGGGGATATGTCGACATTCTCGGCGCTGTTGCCCGCGCCGACGACGAAGATGATGCCCTGTTTGCCCGCGGCCTGGATGGCGTCCATCTCGGCCTGCGAGGACCCCTGGCTCCCGAAGCTTCCGTTGACGACGCTGACGCCGTGGGCGATCGCGTACTCGATGCACGGCAGCTCCGCCGAGATCGTCCCGGAGCCCGAGGAGTCGAGGAACTTGAGCTCCATCAGCTGCACGGCCCAGGCGACGCCGCAGACGCCGACGGCGTTGTTGCCCACGGCGCCGACTATCCCCGAGACGTGGGTGCCGTGGCCCAGGTCGTCCGCGGGCGGACCCGTCATGGCGACCGCGTTGAGGCCGTTCACGTCGTCGGTCTCGCTGAGCATGTCCGAGCTCCCGCTCGCGTCCTGCGAGGCGTACATCGCCGTCGTGTGCGGCTTCGGATTAACCCAGAGGTTGCCGGCGAGGTCCTGGTGGGTGAGCATCGCCCCCGAGTCGAGGATGGCGACGACCACGCCCGCCGCGCTGGTCCTGGTGCCCCATCCGGCCTCGGCGTGGACGTCGGCCCCCGGCAGCCCCCCGCCGCCGGAGTTGATCCCGGTGTTGTTGAGCGCCCACTGGCTGCCGAAATCGGGGTCGTCCGGGACGGTCGTCGCCCGCCGGATGTAGTCCGGCTCGACGTATTCGTACCGGCCCGTCGCCCTGAGCCTCCTCACCGCGGCCGCCACGTCGTCGCCGGTGCCAAGCTCGAGGACCCGCACATGCCCAAACCGCGCGAATTCCGCCCTCGGCCTAATCCCCTCGCCCCGCTCCACCCGGTCGATCGCCGGGAGAAGCTCCGGCCTGGGCTTTGCCAGGACCACGCCGTCCCGATAGCCCTGCGCCTGTTCTTTCGCAGTGAGCGGGGCGTTCCGGGCAAGGGGCCCCGCGGCGGCCGCGCAGGCGAGCGCCGTGGCGGCCGCCGCCGCCAGGGCGCGGCGCGCAACCCCCGGCCAGCGCAGGCAGCGGGTGGGTCGTTGGATGGGGGAAGGGGGCAAGGGAATCGCTGTCATGACAAGTGACGGGATTTAAGGTGCCATCGTTTCGCGTATTCCGCGTCCAGTGTGGATTCGTCCCGGCGGGCGCGAAGGATGCGTTGCCGGCACCCGGCTCACGTCTCCTGCCTAAGGATTTCCAGCGGAGGATGATCCATCACGCCCCGGCCGGCGATGAAACCCGTCGCGACTGCGAGCGACGCGACCGCCGCCACCGCCGCCCCGACCTGCCATGCGGAGGCCGAGGCCGGGATGTGGAACACGTAGCGCGCGAGCAGCGCGTTTGCGGCCACAGCGAGCAGCCCGCCGACCGCGGCGGCCTGGATCCCCAGGACGGCGTACTCCACGAGCTGGATCAGGGCGACCTGCCGGCGCGTCGCGCCAAGGGTCCTGAGGAGCACGGTCTCCTGGATCCGCTGGTGGCGCCCGGTCAGGATCGTTCCCGCGAGGACGACCAGCCCCGTCGCCACGGTGAAGAGCGCCATGAACTGCACGGCGAACGCCACCTTCGTGAAGATCCCGTCGAGCGTCTCGACCACCAGCGCCAGGTCGATCGCCGTCACGTTGGGAAACTGGTCCACGACCGCCCGCTGCACCCTCGCCGAATCGGCCGGGGACGCGGCGTGCATCGCGGCGACATAGGTCTTGGGCGCGGCCTCGAGCACCCCCTCGGGGAACACGATGAAGAAGTTCGGCTCCATCCTGCGCCATTCCACGGCGCGGATGCTCCCCACGCGGGAGCGAACCTGCAGGCCCTGGACGTCCCAGTCGATCTCGTCGCCGAGGTGGAGCTGCATGTCCCGGGCAAGCCCCTCCTCGACGGATACCGGCACCGGGCCGGCCCCCGGACCGGCGCGGCCGGCGAAGACGCCCTCCACGACCCGCTCCGTGGGGGAGATCTTCCCCCGGAAGGTCGACCGGTACTCGCGCCGGAGCGCCCAGGCCGGCATCCGCGCCGCCTTGTCCGCGAGGATACTCTCCACGCTCTTGCCCCGCAGGGTGCTGATCCTCATGGTTACGATGGGCGCGCGCTCCACGACAGGCGTGCCGGCCGCCGCCGCGACCCGCTCCAGCGGGTCGATCTGGTCGTCCTGGATGTCAAAGAAGACCAGGTTGGGCCGGCCGGCGCCGCCGGAGCCCCGGATCTCGCGGAGCAGGTTCGTCCGGACGAGGAAGAGGGTGAGGACAAGGAATGTGCCGAGCCCGAGCGACAGCAACAGGAGGACCGTCCTGTTGTTCGGGCGGTGGAGGTTCGCGAGGCCCTGGCGCACGACGTAGGGGAGGCCCCTCGGGACGAGTCGTCGGGCGGCCCAAGCCACCGCCTTGGCGAGGCCCAGGAGGACGACGAAGCCGAGGCCGAGCATCGCCGCAAACCCGAGCCCGACCGCGGCCTTGCCCGTCTGCCAGACGGCGAAGCCGGCCACGGCGGCCGCGATGGCGGCGGCGACGGCCAGCCGCAGGCGGTCGGGCGCGAGGGCGGCGCGCTCCGCCACCGCCGACCGCAGCGCGGCGAGCGGCGGGATCCGCCTCACGGAGAGGAGCGGGAGGAGCGAGAACAGGAGGCAGATCACGATCCCCGCGCCGGTTCCGCGCAGCAGCGCCGGCCATGACACGAAGAAGTCGACGTAGACGGGAAGCAGCGGCCGGGCCAGGGCGGGAATGCCCGCCTGCACGGCGACGCCGAGCAGCCCGCCGGCGCACGCCCCCGCAGTCCCCAGGGCTAGCCCCTGGACCACGTAGACGGCGAAGCTCTGCCTGGCGCTCGCGCCCAGGCAGCGCAGGACGGCGACCGTCGGGATCTTGGCCCTCACGTAGGCGTGGAGCGCGCTGGAGACGCCTATTCCGCCGAGGATGAGCGCCACGAACCCGACGAGGCTCAGGAACGCGTCGACGTTCGCCAGCGCCTGGCCGAGGTTGCGCTTGCGCTCCTCGACGGTCTCGAACGAGAGGCGCAGCGACGGGAACTTCTCCCTCATCTCGCGGACGACCGCGTCGGGATCCCTGGCCGCCGGCAGCCTGACCATGGCCCGGTAGCGGGCGAGCGCCTCGCTGCCCGAGAGGCCCGTCGCGGCCAGCGACTCCATCGGGATGTAGGCGCGGGGCGCCATCATGGCCACGCCCGGGGACTCGCCGGGGACCTTCCTCAGGGATCCAATCACGGTGAAGAGCGTCCTTCCCAGCTTCACCCGGTCCCCGATCCGGACGCCGAACTGGGCGAGCAGCGTCGGCTCCAGGATGGCCACGGCCCCGCCCGACCGGAGGCGGCCGGGCGCGCCGGCCGGGTCGGTCTCGAACGCGCCGTAGAACGGGAACGCGCCATCGAGGGCGCGCACCTGCACGAGGCGCAGGCGGTTCGTCGCCGGGAACGTCATCATCGACGAGAACATCTGTTCGCGCGCGAGCTCGCCGCCGAGGCCCCCGAGGTAGTCCAGGACCGGGGCGCCCAGGGGGGCGGGCGCCGTCACGTACAGGTCCGCGCCGAGGAGGCCCTTGGCCTCCGCCTGGATCGCGCGGCGCACGTTCGCGCCAAAGCTTCCGATCGAGACGAGGGCCGCGATCCCGAGCACGACCGACAGCGAGTACAGGGCGAGCCGGCGCCGGGAGGCGCGGGAGTCGCGCCAGGCCATTCTGAGGATGAAGCTCATTGCGGCGGTCAGCGCGCGGCGGGGCTGCGCTCGTCCGAGGCCACGGTCCCGTTCCTCAGGCGCATGATCCGCTGGCAGCGGCCGGCGAGCTCGAAGTTGTGCGTCACGAGGACGAGCGTCGTCCCCCGCTCGCGGTTGAGCCCGAAGATGAGCTCGGCCATGGAGGCCGCCGTGTCGCCGTCCAGGTTGCCGGTGGGCTCGTCGCAGAACAGGATCTTGGGGCGGTTGATGAACGCGCGCGCGAGGGCGACGCGCTGCTGCTCGCCCCCGGAGAGCTGCACGGGGTAGTGGTCGGCGCGCGCCTCCAGCCCGACGCGCTCGAGGAGCGCCCTTCCCTGCGGCTCGCAGCCGCGCTCGCCCCGCAACTCCAGGGGCACGAGCACGTTCTCAAGGGCTGTGAGGGTCGGGATCAGCTGGAAGTTCTGGAAGACGAACCCGACGCTCTCGTTGCGGACGCGGGCCCGCGCATCCTCGTCGAGCGAGTCGAGCCGCTCGCCGGCGAGGTCGACCGAGCCGCCCGTGGCGCGGTCGAGCCCGGCGCAGAGGCCGAGGAGCGTCGTCTTGCCGCTGCCGCTCGGGCCGACCACCGCGATGCTGGCGCCGGCCTCAAGCTCGAAGCTCGCCTCGTGGAGGACGGTCAGCGGCCCGGCGGCCGTCGGGTACGTCTTGGTCAGGCGCTGGACGCGGAGCATCGCTTCGGGGGGCATGGCGGATACGAAATACTCGGGGGCGGGCGATGCCAGAGCAAACAGGCGGCTCGAAATTCCCTGAAAGGGCCCGTAGGCTCGCGCATCCGTCCCGGACAGCGCATGGAACCAAGAGCCATCAGGCGGGCGATCCCGCCATGGGCCGCACGGGCCCTCCTCTCCCTCCTCATCGGATGGACGCCGGCCCGGCTCCGGTCGGCGGAGCCCCCCGGCGAGCGGACGATCGTATTCTTCGGCGACAGCCTGACCGCGGGCTACGGGCTCGCCGATCCCGACACCCAGTCCTACCCGGCGCAGGTCCAGGCCAGGATCGACGCCGAGCACCTTCGGTGGCGCGTGGTCAACGCCGGGGTCAGCGGCGAGACGAGCGCGGGCGGCCTCCGGCGCATCGACTGGGTCCTGCGCCAGCGCCCGGACGTGTTCGTCCTCGAGCTCGGCGCGAACGACGGTCTTCGCGGCACGGCAACGGAGGCGACCCGGGCCAACCTCCAGGCGATCATCGACCGCGTCCGCTCCAGGTACCCGGAGGCGAAGATCGTCCTCGCCGGCATGAGGATGCCGCAGAACATGGGCCCCGACTACGCCTCGGCCTTCCGCGCAATCTACCCGGCCCTGGCCCAGAAGAACGCGATAACGCTCATACCGTTCCTCCTGGACGGCGTCGCCGCCAGGCCCGATCTCAACCAGCCCGACGGCATCCATCCGACCGCTTCCGGAGCCGCAATAATAGCCGGCGAGGTGTGGAAACTGATCGCCCCAATGATCAGGGACGAGCATTAGATCCTATGGAACAATAAGATAGTTGCATTTGCTTTCACATTTTTTTGATAAGTAGTTCTACTCCGGATTCTGCATTGCTGATGCAAATCAATGGTATCAGCATTCCGGTATGCGCCGGCTGATGACAGGTGCGATGTTCGTGGCCGCTTCCGCGATGATCTGCGGAAATGCATTCGCGCACAACGACCACTACAGCGGGAACACCTCCAGCAACTTCAGCGACGCGGGGAATTGGTCCATTAGCGTGCCCAACGCCGGCGAATGGATGGAGTTCTCGCCGGCCTGGTCGACGGGGCCCTCGGGGAACAACCTGGACATGGACATCAACGGGAGCGCCCAGGCGATCTACATCGACGCCTCCGGCGGGGTCGGCGGCAGCATATCGATCAACGGGCCCGGCACCCTGACGCTCGGCAACCTGGGCCTGAACATGAACCAGAACAACAACTCGGCCGTAAGCGTCGCGTCCATCGGCGCGCCGCTCGTCCTCGGGGCGGTCCAGACGTGGCTGATCACCAATTCCCAGCTCACGCTGACCGGCCAGGTCTCGGGGGCCCCGGCGCTCACGATCACCGGCTCCGGCGGCCTCAGCAGCGTGACCTTCGGGGCGAACGACACCTATTCGGGCGGAACGACCGTAAGCAACATATCCGTCACCGTAGTCCATGACCACGGGCTCGGGACCGGGCCCGTCACGGCGAACAACAGCACGCTCACCTTCAACAGCAACGATCCGAGCCTCGCGAACCCGAATTTCACCGCATCCTCGGTGACTTTCACAAGGGCGGGCGGCCAGCCCACGCTTACCAATCCCACCCTGCTTAACTCCTCGATCGATTTCACGGCGAGCGGAAGCCCGTCCATCGTCGACATGGTGAGCGATGCCGTCGGCTCGACGAACACGATCAACCTCGGCCCCTCGACGGCGCTGCAGGTCCAGGTCGATTCGCCCGCCACCCAGTACTTCGGCACGATAAACGGGGGGGGAAGCGTCAACGTCACGACGGCCAGCACCGGGGAGCTGGACCTGAACGGCGCCAACACGTATTCGAACGGGACGACAGCCAATGCGAACGTCCTGCTCGTTGCGGGCAACGACACGGCATTCGGCACGGGATTCGTCGCCCTTAACTCGGGCGCCGCTCTGACGGTCGCGCCCGGCGTGACCGTCAACAACCAGCTCGTCGTCAACGACGGCTCCACGGTCTCGGGCTACGGGACGATCGCGCCGGCAGCCCCGGAGGCCCTGACGTTCCAGAACGGATCGGCCATCCTCGGAGGCAGGGGAACGCTGGGGAGCGCGGCCGGGACGTCCGTGCCAGGCACCCTCACATTCTCTAACAACGCGGCCCTGGTCTTCGGCTCGTTTGGCACAATGCAGTTCTCGATCATGAACGCCGGGGGCGTGGCGGGAACCGACTACAGCGCGATCAACGCCCCGAACAGCTCCCTAACAATTAGCGCGACCCCGTCCGCCCAGTTCACGATCCAGCTCGTTTCCGTCGACCCAGGGACGCACCAGGTCGGGGTCGCCAATTTCAACAACGCCCAGATCTACTCTTGGACGCTGATCTCGACCTCGTCGATCGGCGGATTCAATGCGAATTCGTTCCTCGTGGACTCCTCGACCGACTTCCAGAACGCGTTGGGCGGCGGCACATTCTCCGTCAGCGAATTGGGCAACAACCTGATGCTCAACTTCACGCCGGTTCCCGAGCCTTCGACCTGGGCGCTGATGGCGAGCGGCCTCTGCGCGTTGGGCGCCGCCGTTCGCCGGCGCCCGGGCAAATAGCCTAAACAGCCCTTCGGCTGGCCTTTCCGAGGCAGCCAAAGTCTCCTGTCGGAAGGGCCGGATACCGGCTTGATCGGCAGCGATCCGCCGGCCATCTCCCTATAAGCGGCCCGCATGCGGGACATAAGGGATTCGCCTTGCCGTTGAAAAACGACCGTATCAAGGTCCCGGCCATGATCCGGCTGAAGTGGGTGGCGATGGGAGTCGCGGTTTCCGCATTTGCCTGCGGAGATGCGTCCGCGCAGGCCACGGTCTTCTGGACGGGAACCGGCGGCAACGGCCCGGGTTTCAGCCAGGCATCGAACTGGGTGGGCGACGTGACGCCGGCCAACGACGGGTCGCAGGTCCTCGGTTTCTTTCACTCCAACGCCGGCATGCCAAGCGGGAACTCGATGACCCTGGACGTCTCGGTGAACGTGAAGGGCCTCGACATGGAGTCGGACACCGGTTCGGCGAACATCTCGATCACGCCGACGGGCCTGAACACGCTGACGATCGGGAGCTCCGGCATCTGGATGAACCAGACGTCCAACAACGCGTTCGGCGTGGCGGACATCACCGCCCCCATCATTCTCTCGGCGAATCAGACCTGGAGCATCCGCAATTCGAACCTCACCATCTCGGGCGCCGTCTCCGAAGGCTCCCCGGGGACCTCGCTCACCATCTCGAACACGGGCGGCACGCTCATCAATGCCTCGCTCGACTCCGGCGCCAGCACGTTCTCGGGCGGGCTGACCCTGACCGGCGGCCCGGGGACGCTCCTCATAGTCGGGGCGAGCAGCACGGGGCCCGCCGGGGCCCCGACAAGCGGTCCTGTCGGCACGGGAACGCTCACCGTCGGGAACCTGACGGAGGTCCAGGGCCCGCCGCTGGTGACGATAACGCTCGGCAACAACATCGTCGCGGGCAACACCCCCGGGGCCAACACCGTCATCATCGAGGGGGGCCCGGGCGGGAACATGATACTCACCGGGACAATCAGCGATCCCGCCGGCGGAACCGGACTCGTCCAGGTCGTAGGGGGCTCGGCGGATTTCGAGGGGAACAACACGTTCACGGGCGGAACCAACTTCGCCTTCGCGACGGTGACGATCGGGACGGACACGGGCCTGGGGTTCGGGCCCATGACGGCGAACAACAGCACGCTCAACTTCACGAGCAACTTGCCCAACCTCTTCAACCCGATCTTCGCCAACGCGACGACCGCGAACTTCAGCGGCTCTTTCCCGAGCCTCACGGGCCCGTCCATCACGACAAACTCGAATGTCAACTTCACCCAGGCCGGCGCCGAGGTCCTGATAGACAACCTCAGCATGGTGAACAGCGCGATCAGCTTCTCCGCGGGCTCCATCGTTTCCATCTTCAACATGACGAGCGATTCGGCGGGCTCGACGAACTCCATCAACCTGAACAACACCTCAGTCCTGTCGTTCAACGAGATCGGGACCGTGAAGTACTACGGGACCATCTCCGGGGTGGCCAGCAGCGTGTCGTACGGGTCCGACGGCGCCGGGTTGATCGACCTCTACGGCGCCAACACGTACTCGGGCGGATCGACGATTTCCACCGGCGCCCTGGTCGTCGCTGACAACAACACCGCGCTCGGGACCGGTGTCATCAACGTGAACGGCGGCTCCCTCGGGGTCGGGGCCGGCGTCACGCTCGCCAACCAGGTAAGCCTCTTCAACGGCGCGATCGGCGGCTACGGCACCATCGCGCCGGGATCGCCCGATGCCCTCGACTTCCCGGCGGGCGATCTCCTAGCCGGAGGCCGGGGGACGATGGGGAGCGCGTCGGGGGTCCCGGTTCCCGGCACCCTCACGTTCGGGCCGAACGTGAGCCTCACGCTAGCGGGGGGCGGCACGATGCAGTTCTCGATCATGAACGCGACCGGCGTCGCCGGGACGGACTTCAGCGCCATCAACTCGGGCGGCAGCGTGAACATCACTGCGACCGCGGGCAGCCAGTTCAATATCCAGCTCGTGGCGGTCAACCCGGGCACGGGCCAGTTCCTGCTCAACTCCGCGAACTTCAACAACAGCACGGCCTACTCGTGGACCTTGCTATCGGCGGGAAGTCCGATCACAGGTTTCACCGGCTCGAACCAGTTCAATGTGGACGACACGACCGACTTCCAGAACCCGTTCCAGGGCGGCATGTTCTCCGTGGGCGCCATCGGCAACCAGCTCACGCTCACCTTCACTCCCGTCCCCGAGCCCTCGGCATGGATCCTGATGGCGACCGGGCTTTGCACGCTGGGGGCGGCGGTGCGGCGGCGCCGCTGATCCCCCGGGCGCTCTGCGCCCTTTGCCTGGGGGTTCTCGCCCTCCCGGGCTGCGCCCGCCGCGAGGCGCCCGCCGCGGCGGCCGTCCGCTCGCAGACGCTCCTGCTCGGCAACGGCGCCGAGCCCGGGGACCTCGACCCCCAGGTGGTCACGGCCTACACGGACCAGAACATCCTTCTCGCCCTGTTCGAGGGCCTGACCGCGATCGACGAGGGCTCGTCCCGGCCCGTTCCGGCCGCGGCGCTTTCATGGGAGGCCTCGGCCGACGGGCTCGCGTGGACGTTCCACCTTCGCGGCGGCCTGCGCTGGTCGGACGGCGAGCGGCTGGGGGCGGACGACTTCGTCCAGTCGTGGCGGCGCATGCTCCTTCCGGACCTCGCCGCCGAGAACGCGTACCTGCTCTATCCCATACGGAACGCCGAGGCGTTCAACAAGGGCCGCATCTCCGATCCGTCAGCGCTCGGCATCTCGGCGCCCGACCCGCTCACGGTGCGGGTCGAGCTCGAGCGGCCGACGCCGTACGTGCCGGTGCTCGCCGCGCTCCCGCCCTGGTACCCGGTGAACCCCAGGGTCCTCTCGCGGTTCGGGGCCATGGCCAGGAGGGGGACCCGGTGGACCCGCCCGGACAGCCTAGTCGGCAACGGCCCCTTCACGCTCGCCGAGTGGCTGCCGAACTCCCGGATCGCGGTCGAGAGGAACCCGAACTACTGGAACGCCGGCGCCGTGACCCTGCGCCGGATCGTCTTCTTCCCGACGGAGAGCCCGGACACCGAGGAGAGGGACTTCCGCGCCGGCCAGCTGCACGTGACCTACTCCCTTCCGGTCGCGAAGATCGCGGCCTACAGGCGCGACGCTCCGGACCGGCTCAGGGTCGACCCGTTCCTGCAGACGTTCTTCCTGCGCTTCAACGTCAACCGACCCCCCTTCGGCGACCCGAGGGTCAGGAGGGCCCTGTCGCTTGCGATCGACCGGGACGCCATAGCGCGGAGCGTCCTCGCGTCGGGCTACCCCCCGGCCCACTCGTTCACCCCGCCCGACTGCGGGGGCTATTCGGCGAGGGCGCGCGTCGGCCTCGACGCCGGCCTGGCGCGCAGGCTCCTCGCCGAGGCCGGACACCCGGGAGGCCGGGGGATCCCCCCGATCGAGGTCCAGGTGAGGAACGACGAAGTCCAGCCTCCCGTCATGGAGGCGATCCAGGCGATGTGGGAAAGGGAGCTCGGGATCCGCGTCACCCTGGCGACGCTGGAGCAGAAGACATGGCTGCAGAACCAGCAGACCCTCGACTACAGCGCCTCGACGGCGGGCTGGGCCGGGGACTTCCTCGACCCGGTGACCTTCCTCGACCTGTTCGTGACCGGCGGCGGAAACAACTGGACGGGATGGGGCGACCCCGCCTACGACCGGCTGATCGGGGACGCGGCGAGGGAGCCCGAGGCCCGGGCGCGCCTCGAGCTCTTCCAGCGGGCGGAGTCGATCCTGCTCGAGCAGGCGCCCGTTGCGCCCCTCTATTTCGGCGCGCACTCCTACCTGATCCAGCCCTGCGTGAAGGGGTGGACCCCCGCCCTCCTCGGCTACCACCGGTACGCGCACGTCAGGCTCCAGGAGTGAGGTATCGGATTGTCGCCGGCGCGCCGGCCGGTCATCGTCGTCCAAGGATGCGGCCCCTCCTCGCCTCGTTTTCCATTCTTGCAGCCCTGTGCGCGCCGGCCCGGGCGGCCGACGTCAGCTTCGAGCGGGTCTGGCTCCAGTGGCACAGGGCCGACTCGTTCCAGAGCTTCTACGAGTACCACACGGGGCGCGAGCTGACCGGCCGGTGGATCGTGATGCGCAGCCAGCCGGACGAGCGCACCGGTCTCTACTTCCTCGTCCGGGTCGACAGCCGCCAGGAGGCTGTGGGCGGCGCGACATTCGTCATCCGCGTGGTCACGCCGGATTCCACGGACACCAGGGTCTTCAGGTTCGCGGCCGACATCCGCAAGGGCAGCTGGCTCTACGACCTCGGCCTCACGGGCAAGGACTGGATGGCCGCCAATGTCCGGCCCGTCGCGTGGGAGGTCGAGCTCCAGTCCCCAGCCGGCGAGGTGCTCGCCAGGAAGGCGAGCTTCCTCTGGGAGAAGCCCAGCGGCTGACCGGGCGCCAACGGCCCGATGATCGACCCGAGCAACGTCACGAACCCGGCGCGGAGCGCGGCGCAGCTGGAGGAGTTCCTGCTCTTCTGCGTCGTGGTGGCGGGCAAGAACGCCGACCAGCAGGCGTCCAAGCTCGAGCGCTTCCTCGGGGGCCGCAGGCCGTTCGCCTTCATCCGCGCCGCAGACCGGGACGGCACCCTGGAGGCGCGGCTCAGGGATGCGCGCCTGGGGAAGTACTCGCTGCTGGCCCGGAGCTTCCGCGAGCTCTCCCGCTCGGGAGCCGACCTGCGCACCTGCGGACTTGGGGAGCTGACCCGGTTCCCGGGCATCGGGCTCAAGACGGCGAAATTCTTCGTCCTGCATTCGCGCCCGGGCGAGATGCACGGCGTACTCGACACGCACGTCCTCGGCTGGATGCGCGACCACTGGGCCCCCGGCGGCCGGCGCCCGCCCGCGGTCCCCCGGCATTCCCCGCAGGATCCGGCGGCCTACCGGTTCTGGGAGACGGTCTACTTCGGGATGGTGGCGGCCCGGCACCACCGCCCCGGCGGCGCGCCGGCCGTCGACTGGGCGCGCTTTGACCTCGACCTTTGGAAGGAGAGGCGGGCGGCGCCCCCCGCCCCGCGGCCCTAGCCTCGCTGGATCAGCTCGACCTCGTAGCCCTCGGGGGCGTCCACGAACGCGATGACCGAGCCCGAGCTGGTGCGCGTCGGCCCGTCGCTGAGCTTGTGGCCCTTCTTCTCCAGGTGCGCCGCGATCGCCGCCATGTCCTCCACCTCGAACGCCAGGTGCATGAGGTCGGGCTGGACCTTCACCGCGGGGCTTCCCGGCAGGTGGCAGAGCTCGATCTCCTCGTCGCTGTTGGGCGTCCTTAGGAAGACGAGCTGGGCACCCCTCGGCGACGTGTGCCTGCGGCCGACTTTCAGGCCCAGGGCGTGCTCGTAGAATTTGACGGATCGTTCCAGATCGTTCACGCGCATCCGCGTGTGGAGCAGTTTCTTGACCATCCCGCGAGGATAGCGCGCCCGGGGGCCGTCCGCAAGCGCAGCGAGGGCCCATGTGCGGGGCCGTTTCGGGTTCAAATTGGACTTTCCGGGCAAACCGCTTCACGGTCGACCGGAGCCTCCCCCATGAAAACCCCGATCGCATCCGCCCTAGGACTCATCGCCGCCGCCTCGGCCCTCCTCGCCGCGCCCGACCCGAACTGGCTCGGCCACGACCGCGACCGGCCGCAGCCCGCGGCCGTGGACCCCGGCACGTACAGCTCGCAGGAGCAGCCGGGCCGTCCTCCCTCGGACGCGACCGTGCTCTTCGACGGGCACGACCTCTCGCAGTGGGTGGCCATGGACGGGAGCCCCACGAAGTGGATCATCAGGGACGGGGTGATGGAGTGCGTCCCGCACAGCGGCTACGCGCGCACGCTCCAGTCGTTTGGCGACTGCCAGCTCCACGTCGAGTGGGCGTCGCCGAACCCGCCGCACGGCAACAGCCAGGGCCGCGGCAACAGCGGCGTCTTCTTCGGCTACGACCGCTACGAGCTCCAGGTGCTCGACTCGTACGACAACAGGACCTACGCGGACGGATCGGCCGCCGCGATCTACGGGCAGTACCCCCCGCTCGTGAACGTCATGCTTCCGCCCGGCAAGTGGGAGGTCTACGACATCGTCTGGACGGCTCCCCGCTTCGACAGGGACGGCAGCCTCCTCTCAAAGGCGCGCGAGACCGTCCTCCACAACGGGGTCCTCGTGCAGAACAACGTCGAGCTCACCGGGCCCACCTCGTGGCTCGAGCGGGCGCCCTACAAGGCGCACCCCGAGCGCCTGCCGATCTCGCTCCAGGACCACGGCAACCCCGTCCGATTCCGGAACGTCTGGGTTCGCGAGCTGGGCCACCACCGCCACAATGAATTCATGCTGCCCGAGTCGGTCCTCGAGGGCTACGTGGGCGACTATCCCCTCCGGGGGAACGACCGGGTGCAGGTGCGCCGGGCCCCCGACGGCCTGCTCACGTTCACCTTCGGCGGCGTCGACTTCCTCATGCACGCCGAGTCGCCCACGAGGTTCTTCGCCCTGACGACCGACGTCCAGGGCGAGTTCTCCGACAAGGACGGCAAGCGCCAGCTGCACATAACGGTGGGCGAGAACTGAGGCGCCTAGAATCTCGCGCTCACCGCCAGCTTGAAGAGCACGGGCGCTGCCAGCTGATTGCCCGTGAACCGCTGGTAGACGGGCCGCTCGGCGTCCGCGTACAGCATGAGCGGGTGCAGGTCGACCTCGATCCCGGGGGCGAGGAGCGCGCGCTCGAAGCCTGACGCAACGGGATTCGCGGCGTTGGCGCCGCCGTCGCGCCCGCGGACGGAGAGCTTCAGCTGTGCCATCGGGGAGATCTGCGCCCTGCCCAGGTGAAGGCCTGAGTAGTAGGCCCCGAGCGCCGCGTCGAACTCGGCGCCTGGGCGGTACTGGACCTGGGTCAGCACCGGCAGGTCCAGCGCCCCCTGCACGAACCCCGACCAGCCGTAGTCCGTGTCCAGGTTGAAGCGGCGGAAGCCCCCGAGCAGGATGTCGGTGCTCCCGGTGCCGATCTCGGAGTCCCGGTCTATGTCCCCGTAGGCGTCATTCGCCGTGTGGCTGCCGGTCGGCAGCTTGAGGCCGAACGTGAGCCCGCCGGACAGGTCGGGCGAGAACCCCGTGTAGACGCCCTGGATGCGGATGTCGCCGAGCCCGCTGAATTTGAGCGAGACGATGTCGCTTCCGGTGGCGCCCCCGGTCGTCCTGAAGATCCGGCTCTCGTAGGGGATGCCCAGCAGGAGCCCCCAGGAGCGGCTGAACATGTCCTGGTATCCGAGCGTGACAAAGCTCGTCCGGATCTCCTTGTCGGGATTGTCCACGGCCGGCGCCTCCGAGGGGCCGCTCCAGTTGTGGTCCTGGTCCTGGTAGTCGTACTCGATATCGGCCATGGCACCCGATCCCTCGGGAAACATCGAGCTCGTGCCGACCTCGAACACGCCGCAGCCGCAGGCGCAGGCCCGGGCCCTGTTCGGGGCTGCCAGGACCAGGGCCAGCAGCGCGGCCAGGAAGGGGGCGGCGCAGCACGCCCCACGGCGCGCGCCAGAGACGAGGCTGGCGGCGCGGACCACGGGCGAATTCGTTACGGGAGCCGGATTGCTCCGGCGAAATGGGAATGACGTCATTAGTGAATCCAAAGATGGGTTGAGGTTTTAGATGCGGGCGCTCTGCCCCGGGGTCACGTTGACGCAGCGACGCCCCGTCAGGACGGACCCAAAACCCGGAGGCCGTTTGCGGCCTCCGGGAACGATCGCCTAGGCGACTCCAGCTCTCGGCGGAGGCACCGGCACGTCCGTCCCGCGCGCCTCGGCGCGGTCGGCGGGCTCCACGGGCCATTCTCCCGGCACAGGCCGGTCGAAGAACGGTCCCGCTTGCTCAAGGATCAGAAGCATCTTCTGGCCGCCGGCGGAAGGAACCGCCGGGCCGTGCTGCCCCGACGCCTCGCGGGCCCTGCTGACGGCGCGGCAGATCGTGCAGGGCTTGCCTGGGTCGAACGTCTCCCTGGCGGCCGCCGCGAACGACTGGGTCCTGGCGTAGCCCGCGAACATCCGCGTCCATGCGAACGCCTGCGCGACGTCGAGCATGGCGCCGCTGGCGCAGAGCCAGGCGCTGAGCAGCGAGACGGCGGACAGGCGGCGGAACATCGCGCCAAGATTGAAACCCTCGGCCGCCGGTGCAAGACTCCCCGCTCTCGACTTTCGGGCGATCGGGGATTACCCGTCTTGTGGCCGGCCGTCCGGACCCCCCCGCGCCACCGGCCCCAAAACCATGGACGAGAAGCTCGTAACCCGCCGCGAAGCCATCGCGAAGACGGCCCTCGCGGGACTCTTCCTGCCGGTGATCGTGTCCTGTGCGCGGCGGGGCGGCACGGCGGTGGGCGGCGCCGTGAGCCCGGCCGCCGCGGCGCCCGCCGCTCCCCGCCTGAACCTGGGCGTCGCGGGCTATTCGCTTCGGAAGCTGTCGACGGAGGCGGCCGTCGCCGCGCTCCGCCAGATGCAGATCGGGTCCGTCTCGGTCTTCAGGGTCCACGTGCCCATCCTCCTGAGCACCCCGGACGTGTGCCGCGAGGCGGCGGGGAAGTTCAGGGCCGCGGGCCTCGCGATCCCGAGCACCGGCGTAGTGACGCTGGCGAAGAGCGAGGGCGTCATGCGGCGGGCGTTCGAGTGCGGGCGCGCCGCCGGCCTGTCGACGATGGCCGCGAGCTACGCCGAGCCCCCGGACAGGGACACGTTCCTCATGACGGAGCGCTTCGTCCGGGAATACGACATCAAGCTCGCCTTCCACAACCACGGCCCCGAGGACAGGATCTTCCCGTCCCCGTTCGACGTGTGGGACGCCGTGCAGCCCTACGACCCGCGGCTCGGCCTGTGCATCGACGTGGGTCACGCGGCCCGCGCGGGTGCCGATCCGGTCGAGGCGATCCTGAAGTGCCGCAGCCGGCTGTACGACGTCCACATGAAGGACACGCTCGCGGGCGCCGGCGAGAAGAAGGACAGGCCCGTGGTCCTGGGCTACGGCCGGCTCGACATCAGGTCCATGATGGCGGCGCTCATCCAGGTCGGCTTCCGGTACCAGGTCGGGCTCGAGTACGAGGTCGAGGAGGCCGACCCCATTCCCGGGATAGCCCAGTCCTTCGGGTACATGCGCGGGGTCCTTGCGGGCCTTCCCGCGTGAGGTGCACCCGCCATTCATCCCAAGCCGCCTACCACTCCAACCCCATGAGCAACGCAACCAACCGCCGCGAATTCATAAAGACCGGGACGGCCGCCGGCCTGGGCCTGGGCCTAGCCGCGACCCTGCCCTCGTGGCTCAGGGCCGACCCGCCCCCCAGCCCGGCCAGCCGGGTGCGCCTGGCCGTCGTCGGGACTAACAGCCGCGGCCTCGACCACATCGAGGCGATCTGCGGCATCGACAACACGGAGATCGCCTACATCTGCGACGTCGAGGACGGGGCGCTCGCCAAGGGGATGAGGCAGGCCGCGAACATCGGGCGCGACCACCCGCAGGCCATCAAGGACTTCCGCAGGGCCCTGGACGACAAGTCGGTCGACGCCATCACGATCGCCGCGCCCGACCACTGGCACACGCCGATGGCGATCATGGCGCTGGCGGCGGGAAAGCACGTCTACGTCGAGAAGCCCTGCAGCCAGAACCCGCACGAGGGCGAGCTCCTGCTCAAGGCCATCTCGAGGCACGGGCGCCTAGTCCAGATGGGGAACCAGCGCCGGTCGTTCCCGAACATGCAGGTCGCGGTCAGGGAGATCCAGGCCGGCGTGATCGGCAGGGCCTACTACGCGAAGGCGTGGTACGACAACAACCGCCCGGGCATCGGCCACGGCAGCCTCGTGCCCGTCCCGCCCGCCCTGGACTACGAGCTCTGGCAGGGGCCCGCCCCCCGGCGGCCGTACCAGAGCAACATCATCCACTACAACTGGCACTGGTTCTGGCACTGGGGAACGGGCGAGGCCTGCAACAACGGCACCCACGAGATCGACGTGTGCCGCTGGGCGCTCGGCGTCGACTTCCCCACGAGGGTCTCGTCCACGGGCGGGCGCTACCGCTTCAGGGACGACTGGCAGACGCCCGACACACAGGTCATCGGCTGGGACTTCGACGGGGAGAAGTCGATCTCCTGGGAGGGGCGCAGCTGCAACGGGTTCAAGACCGAGGGGCTTTCGCGGGGCGCCTACGTCTACGGGACCGAGGGGTCGGCCCTCCTCGAGGGCAACAACTACACCGTGTTCGACGGCTCCAACAAGGTCGTCAAGACCCTCGCCGACAACGCGGGGGCGGACGCGACGAACATCCGAAGCGCCTCGGGCGTACGGCTGGACCGGTTGCACGTGAGGAACTTCGTCGACGCGATCCGGACGGGATCGGCCCTGAGCTCGCCGATCGCGGAGGCCCACAAGACCGTCATGCTGCCCCTGCTCGGGAACATCGCCCAGAGGGTCGGCCGCTCCCTCGACTGCGACAAGTCCGACGGGCGCATCCTCCACGACGAGGAGGCGATGAAGCTGTGGCGGCGGGACTACGAGCCGGGCTGGGAGCCGGCGTCATGACAATGCCCCGCCTCGGGGACCTGCACCCGGGCCGGGGCCGGCCCGCGGCGCCGCGGAGGATCCTCGCGCTTCTCGGCCTGTGCGCCGCCACGGGGGCCGCCGCCGCGCAGGACTTCCACGCCTGGGCAACGACGCCCCCGATGGGCTGGAACAGCTGGGACTGCTTCGCGACCACGGTGACGGAGGCGCAGACGCGCGCCGAGGCAGACTTCATGGCGGACAAGCTGGCCGCGCACGGCTGGCGGTACATTGTCGTCGACATCCAGTGGTACGAGCCCGGGGCCACGGGCTACGACTACCGCGCCGGCGCCAGCCTCGCCATGGACGGCCACGGGCGCCTGCTGCCCGCGCCAAACAAGTTCCCGAGCGCCGGGGACGGCCGGGGCTTCCGGCCGCTTGCCGACTACGTTCACTCCAAGGGCCTGCGGTTCGGGATCCACCTCATGCGCGGGATCCCCCGCCAGGCGGTCGAGCGCGACCTGCCGATCGCCGGCTCCGCCCACCGGGCCTCGGAGATCGCCGACAGGCTCCGCGTGTGCCCCTGGAATTCCGACATGTACGGCGTCGACATGTCCAGGCCCGGCGCCCAGGACTACTACGACTCGGTCTTCAGCCTGATCGCCTCCTGGGGCGTCGACTTCGTCAAGGTGGACGACATCTCGCGCCCCTACGCCCGGAACGAGCCGGAGATCGAGGCGGTGCGCCGGGCGATCGACCGCTCGGGCCGTGCCATGGTGCTGAGCCTCTCGCCCGGCGAGACCGACATCCGCGAGGCGGCCCACGCGGCGGCACACGCCAACATGTGGAGGATCTCCGACGACTTCTGGGACCACTGGTCGCTCCTCCTCTCCCAGTTCGGGCGCCTGGACGGCTGGGCCCGCTGGCGCTCCCCCGGGGCCTGGCCCGACGCGGACATGATCCCGATCGGGACTATCGAGATGGGGCGCCCGACCTGGTTCACGCGCGACGAGGAGGTCACCCTGATGACGCTCTGGTCGATCGCCCGCTCGCCGCTCATGCTGGGCGCGGACCTGACGAGGCTTGACGGGCCGACGCTCGGGCTCCTCACCAACGACGAGGTCATCGCCGTGAACCAGTCGAGCGGCAACAACCGCCAGCTCTTCCGGGACGCGGATGGAGGGATCGGATGGGTGGCGGACGCGCCGGGCGGAGGCGACAGGTACGTGGCTCTCTTCAACGCCGGCGACCCGTGGGTTCTCGGCGACTCCAGGCTCCTGTGGCGCAGCGGCGCGGTCTCTATGCGCACCCCAGGCCAGGAGGTGGCGTTCGACGTCCGAGTGGAGGGCCTGCGCACGGTGGTCCTGTCCGCCGACGATGGCGATTCGCCGCGCTTCTGGTGGCCCTCGGTGTTCCGGCGCGTCCGCTGGGCCTATGCCGACGGGCGCGAGGCGGGGGCGGACCGCGAGTACGGAAGCCACGGGGAGCGGATAAGCGGCCTCGCCGTGCCGGCGGGCGCAACCGCGCTGCGCGGCGCGGCCCGGCTGGACGACGCCGCCCGCGAGAACGCCAGGGGCGAGACCATGATCTTCTCCGCCTACGGCTTCGCCGCCGGCGACCTGCGCCCCCCCAGGCGCGCCGTGCAGCTCAAGATCGCCCAGCTCGGCATTGGCGGCGAGGTCCGGATCCGCGACCTCTGGGCCCACCGCGACCTGGGCGGCTTCTCAGGCACCTTCTCCCCCGAGATCGAGTGGCACGGGGCCCGCCTATACCGGGTTTCGGCGGAGCGGCCCTAGCCCGAGGGCGACGCCCCGGGGCGCCCCGGCCGTCGGGACGGGCTCCCGGCGAGGCCCGCGACCCGCAAGGCCGCCGTGATCACGGCCACCGTTATCCCGAGGGCGATCATGTCCTGGTCGGGGCTCAGGCCAAGCCGCGAAAGGAAGGAAAGGTACGCGGCTCCCGCGGCGATGCCCACGTAGTCCGTGAAGTTCTGGATCGAGACCGTCTTGCCGAGCTTGGTCTGGTCGGTCTCGGACTGGAGGGCCGCGTTGAACGGGACGACGAGCAGGCCGGCCGCCGCCCCGGTCACGATGAGAACGAGGACGGCGGGGCCGAGCCCGAACCTGCCGCCCAGTAGGCCCAGGCCCGCGAACCCTGCGCCGAGGAGCAGGGCGTACCGGCGCGCCCAGGAGAGATCCCCGGTCCTGTGGAGCTGCCCGGCGAGAACGGCGCCCAGGACGATCCCCGCCACCAGTCCGATCTTCAGGAGGACCAGCTTCAGGTTCGTCACGTCGGCGATCCCGGCCTGCGAGTACGCCGAGAGCCCCCAGCCCTGGAGGGCGGACCGCAGCGTCGACCCCGCGAACCAGAAGAGCGCGGAGCCGAGGAGTATGCGCCCGAGCCGCGGGCTCGTCACGAGCGCGAGGAAGCTTGAGCAGAACTCGGCGAAGCTGCGCCGAAGGCGCGCGTCCGGGTTGAAGGGGGTCCGCTCCATCGCGGCATTGCAGAGGAGGGCCCCCGCGTACAGCGCCAGGCTCGCGCCGTAGCAGACCGGCAGGGAGAGGGTGCGGTCGTAGAGGACGCCGCCGCCGCCCAGGCCGGCCACGATGGCGACCAATGTCAGCATCTCGACGGTGCCGTTGGCCTTCACGAGGCGGGCGTTCGCGACGACCTCCGGAAGTATCCCGTACTTCGCCGGGGAGTAGACGCAGGCGCCGATCCCGACGACGCAGTAGCCGGCGACCTGGAGCAGGTGGCTGTGCGCGCCCGCGAGGACGGAGACCCCCACGAGCCCGACCGCGCAGCCGGCGAGCTTGATGAGGTTCCCCCCGACGAGCCACCGGGTCTTTGGCATCCGGTCGTTCAGGAACCCGGCTAGCGGCGCGAGCACGATGAAGGGGATGCTGAAGACGAGTCCGAAGAGCGCGTTCTCGGCATTGACCGTGTTCTCGGTTATCCGGCCGGAGCCGAGGGCGTACGTGAGCGGGCCCAGGACCGCCGCCAGGAGGAAGTTGTCGCCGAAGGCGCCGAGGAACTGCCCGGCGAGCAGAAGCGGGTAATTGCGGCCGGCCGGGGCGGGGGCGGTGGGGTTCATGGCATCGGAGGAGGCGGCCTGGACGCCGGCAGGGCGGACTTATCCGCGCCGGCCCGCGTCGGCGGAAGCAAATTGACCCGCCCGGGAGCCGCAAGACAAACAGCCTCGCCCCCGGCCCCGCCCGCCCCTTCGGCGGGCCCGCTCCGGCCGGTCCCCGGCGAATTTGGCCTTGGACGGCGGCCGGGACGCCCCGACACTGTGGCGGCCATGCACCCCTTCCAATGCGTCCTCTTTGACCTCGACGGCACCCTGGTCGACGCGTTCACGACCCTGCACCGGGCCTACTGCCACACGCTCCCGCTGTTCGGCCTTCCCGCGCCGACAAAGGAGGAGGTCCGACGCAGCGTGGGAGGCGGCCTCGAGAACGCCATGGGCCGCTTCCTGCCCCCGGACAAGGTCGCAGAGGCGTGCCGCGCCCACGTCGCCTTCACGGAGCGGATCCTGCTCGAGGACCCCGTGCTCTACGACGGCGCGAGGGAGCTGGTCGGCGCCCTGCGCGCCCTCGGCGTGAGGACGGGGGTCCTCACGAACAAGATCGGCGACCACGCCCGCGCCGTCCTGACCCATCTCGGGATAGCCGGGCAGCTCGACGTCATCCTCGGCGCGCGCGACTGCCCGTGGCGCAAGCCCGCCGCCGAGTTCACGGCGGAGGCCCTCCGCCGGATCGGCTGCGGCGCCGCGCGCTCCTGCCTCGTCGGCGACTCGCCGTTCGACCTCGCGACGGCCCGCAACGCGGCAATCCCGTGCCTCTGCGTGACGACCGGCACGCACGGCGAGGCGGCGCTTCGCGCCGCGGGAGCCGCCGCCGTCTATCCGGGCCTGCGGGCCCTGGCCGCGGCCGAGTTCGGGCTCAGACTGTAGCGGGGCGCGGCCGTCCCGCGACCCAGCCTTCTCCCCTTGGAATTCCCCCCGCCAACGGGTACAACGACGCGATGAAGATGCAACGAAGCTCCCGCCACCGTCTCCCGGGAGGCTGCCGGGCGGCGCTGGCCGCGCTGGGGATCAATCTCTGCCTCTCGGCCGCGGCCGACACGCCGGCGGCCCCCGCCCCCTCGCCCGCCGTCTCGCGCTGCGACCGGCCGCCCCGCAAGGTCCTCCTCGGCACGACCATCGGCGGCGCGGACAACGTCAAGCTGGCCCTGGACAAACGCCTCCAGCGCATGGACGAGTTCGTCGACGCGATGGCGGCCGAGGCCGCGAGCCGCTACCCCGGCAAGCCGCTCGACCTCGCCCTCCTGCCCGAGTTCTTCCTCGGCCGGCCGGGCGACGCGATGGCGCAGGAGGCGGTGGCGTTGGGCGAGGTGCTGCCGCGGATCGCGCAGTGCGCGAGGCGCCACGGCACCTACCTCATCGTGCCGGTCCTCCTGCGGGAGGCGGACCCGCCTCTTCGCTACAGCAACGCCGCGGTCCTCGTGGACCGGGCGGGGCGTCTGGTGGGAATGTACAGGAAGGTGCACCCGGTGGTCCTCCAGGACAGCGACATCATCGAGGGCGGCACGACGCCCGGCCGGGATTTCCCAGTGTTCGACTGCGACTTCGGGCGCGTCGGCATCCAGATCTGCTTCGACATGCTCTACCCCGACGGCTGGCAGGCGCTCGCCAGGCGCGGCGCGGAGATCGTCGCTGTTGCCTCGGCCTCGCCGGAGACCTCCCACCCGGCGCTCTATGCGCTCGAGCACGAGTACTACATCGTGAGCGCCACGCCCCGCGACCATGCCGCGGTCTTCAACCCGCTCGGCATCATGGAGGCCCAGATCACAAAGCCGTCCGTACTCGTCCACGAGATCGACCTCTCGTTCGCGGTCCTGCACTGGGAGGCAATCCTGGAAAACGGCGAGGCGCTCACGCGCCGGTTCGGGGACCGGGTCGGGTACCACTACTACAACGATCAGGATGGCGGTATCTTCTGGTCGAACGACCCGAACATGACGATCGGCCAAATGATCCGCAGCATCGGCCTGGTGGAGTCGGACGGAAACGTGGAGCGGGTCCGCAGGTTCGACGACAAAGCCCGGGGCGGCCCGCCGCAGGCGCCCTGACGGGCCTACTTCGCGCCCGCGGATTGCGCGGCGCCCTCCCTGTCCAGGGCGATGTTCAGCCGGAGGACGTTCACACCGGCCTCCCCGAGGAAGCCGAGGCCTCGCCCCTCGGTGCTTGCCGCGACCAGGGCCCGGACCTTCTCGGTCGGAAGTCCGCGGGCCCGTGCGACCCGCGCCACCTGGATCATCGCGTTGCCGACGCTGATGTGGGGGTCGAGGCCGCTGCCGGACGAGGTCACGGCGTCGGCGGGCACCGGGGCGTCCGCCGCGAGGGCGTTCGCCGTCCGGTATGCGGCCACGGCGGCCTTGATGCTGTCGGCGAGCTTCTGGCTCGTCGGCCCGAGGTTCGTGCCCCCGGAGTTCGCGGCGTCATAGCCCGTGCCGGCGGCCGAGGGCCTCGGCTGGAAGTACTTGTCGCTTGAGAAGTTCTGCGCGAGGAGCGCAGATCCCCGGACGGCGCCGTCCTTGTCGGTGACAAGGCTCCCGTTGGCCTTGGCCGGGAACAGCGCCTGGGCGCCGGCCCACACGGCGAAGGGGTACGCCCCGCAAAGCACGACCGCGAACACGAGGGTTAGCAGCAGCGAGATCCTTAGTTCCGACAAAAGCGTCTTCATGGTTCAGACGAAGTGGGCCGCGTTGATGATGACGTCGATCAGCTTGATGCCGATGAACGGGATGATGATGCCGCCGAAGCCGTATATGAACAGGTTGCGCCGCAGCATCGCCGCCGCGCCGATCGGGCGGTAGGCGACGCCCTTCAGGGCGAGCGGGATCAGGGCCACGATGATGAGCGCGTTGAAGATGACGGCGCTCAGGATGGCGCTCAGCGGCGAGGCCAGGTGCATCACGTTAAGGGGCGCTATCGCGGGAAAAACGCCCACCAGCATGGCCGGGATGATCGCGAAGTACTTGGCGACGTCGTTGGCGATGCTGAAGGTCGTCAGGGCTCCCCGGGTGATGAGCAGCTGCTTGCCGATCTCGACGATGTCCAGGAGCTTCGTCGGGTTGGAGTCCAGGTCGACCATGTTGCCCGCCTCCTTGGCGGCCTGCGTGCCCGTGTTCATCGCGACGCCCACGTCGGCCTGCGCGAGCGCGGGCGCGTCGTTGGTGCCGTCGCCGGTCATGGCGACCAGGTGGCCGGAGCCCTGCTCCTCGCGGATGCGCGCGAGCTTCATCTCCGGGTTGGCCTGGGCGAGGAAGTCGTCGACGCCCGCCTCGGCGGCTATCGCCGCCGCGGTCAGGGGATTGTCGCCGGTGATCATCACCGTGCGGATGCCCATCGCCCGGAGCTGGGCGAAACGCTCCTTGATGCCGCCCTTCACGACGTCCTTGAGGAATATGACGCCGAGGGTCTCGCGGTTGTCGGCCACGACCAGCGGCGTGCCCCCCTGGCGGGAGATCCCGTCGACGGCGGCGGCGACGGAATCGGGGAAGGAGCCCCCCTGCGACTCCACCCAGGAGCGCACGTTCGCGGCGGCGCCCTTGCGGATCGAGCGCGCCGGCGAGCCGTCGCCGGCCGCCAGGTCGACCCCGCTCATGCGGGTCTGCGCGGTGAACGGGACGAACGCGGCGCGGTGCGCCGACAGGTCCCGGCCGCGAAGCTGGAACTTCTCCTTGGCCAGCACGACGATGCTGCGGCCCTCCGGCGTCTCGTCGGCGAGCGAGGCGAGCTGGGCCGCGTCGGCGAGGCGCTCGGGCGTCACGCCGGGCGCCGGCAGGAACTCGGTCGCCATCCGGTTGCCGAGCGTGATCGTGCCGGTCTTGTCGAGCAGCAGCACGTCGATGTCGCCCGCCGCCTCGACCGCGCGCCCGCTCATGGCGAGCACGTTGCGCTGGAGCAGCCGGTCCATGCCCGCGATCCCTATGGCGCTCAGCAGCCCGCCTATCGTCGTCGGGATCAGGCAGACCAGGAGGGCGATGAGCGCCGTGATCGTGAAGGCGACGTTGGAGTATATGCCGAAGGGCTTTAGCGCGATGATGACCAGCAGGAATATGAACGTGAGCGCCGACAGGAGGATCGTCAGGGCGATCTCGTTGGGCGTCTTCTGGCGCGTCGCGCCCTCGACGAGGCTGATCATGTGGTCGAGGAATCCCTCGCCGGGATTCGCGGTGATCCGTATCACCAGGCTGTCGGAGAGGACGCCGGTTCCGCCGGTGACCGCGCTCCGGTCGCCGCCCGCCTCCCTGATGACCGGCGCGGACTCGCCGGTGATGGCGGACTCGTCGACCGACGCCGCACCCTCGATCACCTCGCCGTCGCCGGGGATGAGCTCGCCCGCGACGACAACGACGACGTCGCCCTTGCGCAGCACCGAGGCGTCCACGGGCTCGGTCGTCCCGTCCCTGCGCCGGCGCTTGGCGACGAGCTGCTTGCGCGAGGCGCGCAGGGCGCGGGCCTGCGCCTTTCCGCGGCCCTCGGCGACGGCCTCCGCGAAGTTGGCGAAGACCACCGTGAACAGCAGCCAAAGGGCTATCTGGAGCACGTAGCCGAACGGCTCCTTGGAGGTGAAGAGCTGCTGGAACGTGAGCAGCGCGCCGATCAGCGTGACGAACATCACGGGGTTCTTGATCTGATGGCGCGGGTTCAGCTTGGTGATCGCGTCCACGACAGCCTTCTTCATGATGTCGCGGTCGAAGAGGGAGACGGTCTTGGTGCTCATGGTCGCTTCCTTGGGAATGGGTGTCTCTTGCTGGGGCGCAGCCTAGAAGAGCGTCCCGGCGCCCATGAGGTAGTGCTCCACGATCGGCCCGACCGCCAGGGCGGGCAGGAACGTGAGGGCCCCGACGAGGAGAACCGTGCCTATCAGGAGCACGACGAACGTGGCGCCCTCCGTCTTGAAGGTCCCGGCGCTGGCCGGGATGAGCTTCTTCGAGGCCAGGTTGCCCGCGAGCGCGAGGATCGGGACGATCATCAGGAATCGGCCGAAGAGCATGGCCAGGCCGAGGGTGGTGTCCCAGTGGGGGTTGCCGTCCGCCGGGGCGGCGGTCAGGCCCGCGAAGGCGCTGCCGTTGTTGCCGACGCTCGAGCTGAAGGCGTAGAGGATCTCGCTGAAGCCGTGGGGCCCGGCGTTGTTGAGCCCCGCCTGGCCCCAGGGGGTGACGGACGCCCACGCCGTGAACCCCAGTATCGTGGCCGACAGCGCCATCAGGACCAGCATCACGAGCTTGACGTCATAGGCCTCGATCTTCTTGCCGAGGTATTCCGGGGTGCGCCCGACCATGAGGCCGGCGATGAAGACGGCCAGCACGACAAAGATGAGCATCCCGTATAGGCCGGCCCCCACCCCGCCGAAGATCACCTCGCCGGTCTCTATGTTGAAGAGGGTGACCATTCCCCCCAGGGGAGTGAACGAGTCGTGCATCGCGTTGACCGCACCGCAGGAGGCGTCCGTCGTGATCGTGGCGAAAAGGGCGGAGTTGAAGATGCCGAAACGCACCTCCTTGCCCTCCATGTTCCCGTCGGCGGCGGCGACCCCGAGGCCCTGGTGGATCGGGTTGCCGCGGCTCTCGGCCTTCCAGCACACGAGCGCGCCCGCGAGGAACATCGCGAACATCGCGGCCCAGACGGCCCAGCCGTGCCGTTGGTTCCTCACCATGCGCCCGAGGTAGTACGTGAGCGCGCTCGGGATCGCGAAGATCGAGAGGATCTGCACGAAGTTGGACAGCGGCGTGGGATTCTCGAACGGGTGGGCGGCGTTGGCGTTCACGTAGCCGCCGCCGTTCGTCCCGAGCATCTTTATGGCGACCTGGGAGGCGACGGGGCCCTGCACGATCGTCTGCGTGTCGACCGACTGGTCCACGAGGACGGGCGTCTTGCCGTCCGCCGCCATGACCGGCTTGCCCGCGGCGTCGACCTTCGGGACCTGGATCGTGTACGCCTCGTAGGTCTTCGCCACGGTGTAGGGCTTGAAGTTCTGGATGACGCCCTGCGACACGAGAAAGAGGGCGTACAAGAGGCAGACCGGGACGAGCAGGTAGTACGTGATGCGCACCACGTCGGCCCAGAAGTTCCCTATCGTCGCCACCGAATGGCGCGCGATGCCGCGCACGAGGGCCGCCGCCACGGCGATTCCCGTGGCCGCCGACGTGAAATTGTGGATGACCAGCCCCACCATCTGCGAGAAATACGACATCGTCGCCTCGCCGGTGTAGCTCTGCCAGTTGGTGTTGGTCGTGAAGCTGGCGGCGGTGTTGAAGGCCAGGTGCGGCGCCAGGCCGGGCAGGCCCTGGGGGTTGAGCGGCAGGTGGTCCTGGATGCGGAGGATGACGTACGTCATCATCATCCCGACGAGGCTGAAGAGAAGCATCGAGACCGCGTAGCCGATCCAGCCCTGCTCGGCCAAGGGGTCTATGCCGCACACCCGGTAGGTGATCCTCTCAAGGGGCTTGACGACCCTGTCGAGCCACGTCTCCCCCCGCGAATCGAGGACGCGGACCAGGTAGAGCCCGAGAGGCTTGGTTATCAGCAGGAGGGCGCAGACGTAGAGGACGAGCTGGAACCATGCGTTGGGATTGTTCATTGCGGGGAACCCCTAGAACTTCTCCGGGACCAGCACGGCGACCACGAGGTAGACGAGCAGGAGGATGGCGATGACGCCGAAGGCGATGTTTTCCATGATCGGTAGGATTGCGAAGGCGGACGGGCGGGCCAGCTGGGCCGCGGGGCTCACCGAATCTTCTCGCAGAAGTAGGCGTACGCCACGGACACGGCGAAGAAGGCGACCGAAATCGCGACGAATGCGCCGTCGTTCATGGGAGGCGCTCCATGCAAGGCGCATCCCCGTGCCCGAAGCGCGGGCGCCGGAGGCTCTCGAGCGAGTTCATGCCGGCGATCCTACCATCGCAGTCGTCAAGCGCTCAGTTAATTACCACCAGAAAAGCATTAAGAATGCGTTAACAGGCGCCTTCGCGAGTTGCCGCGCGCCGGCGGCGGGAAAGAAGGGGATGATCGCGGCGAGCCTGTCGGCGCATCGGGCCAGCGGGGAGGCGCCACGATCGACCTTTCACGCGCTCGCACAGCGCATATTTGTGATTATAATTGTACAAGAATAATCGTATAAGATTGTATGGTAATACTATATGAATCATTGCATCATTAATCATTGCATATGCAATGATTTCAATCCTAACTGCCCGCAATCGAACCCTGAAGCCCCGGCCACCGCCGAAATTCACGAATGAAGACCCTCATCTACGAAATCATAGCCGCCGCGGCGACCATCGAGGCCGCGGGCACCAGGATCCTCAAGCCGTTCGGCCTCACCCCGATGACGTTCAACATCCTCAACGTCCTCAACGACGGGCCCCTTTCCCAAAGGGAGATCAGCGACCGCATAATCGTCGCCGCGTCGAGCATTACCTTCCAGGTCCGCCAGCTCCAGAGGAAGGGGCTGATCCATCGCAGGCGCTCCGACGCGCGGACCTGGCGGGTCTCGCTTACACCGCTGGGCATGGAGACTCGCCTCCGCGCGGAGGGGCGGATGGACGAGGTCATCGCCCAGATCCAGATCGACCGGGGCCTCATAGCGGACGCCGAATCGGCGCTGAAGGCGGTGCGCAGGCACCTCCCGACCCTCAGCCAGGGCTCCGTCAAGGAATGAACACGCCGGCCTCATGGCCGCTGCAGTCCCCGCCCAACCCCATCCGGACATTGCAAATGCTTGATCCAGCGAATAGTGACGAATTGGAGGCGTACCCCTAATGCAATCCCTTCTTGTATTGCTGGCGATCTACCTGGTCGCCGCCCTAGTGGTGCTGCCGATCTGGGTGGTCATAAAGATTCTGCGGCATGACGCCGACTTTGACGCCCTTCAAGGCAGACTCCGTTCCCAGGAGGACGACCTCCGGGACCTGCGCTCGACGCTGCGAAGCATCCCGGCGATGTCCCTGTCGAGGCCGCCCGATCACCCGCCGGCGGCCGCCCCGGCGGCCGCGCCCGTGCCACCGGAGCCCGCTCCCAGGCCTGCGCAGGAGCCCCTCGTCGCGCCGTCCCCGCCGCCGGCAACAGCCGCCCCCGCCGTCGTTCCCGCGGCTGCGCTCCAGGCCGTGCAACGGCCAGCGGAGGGACCCCCTCCCCTGCTGGCCCGGCCCCCGGCGGCAGCCTTCGACTCGGGCGAGAAGGCCCCTTCCTGGACCATGCCCTCGATAAACTGGGAGCAGTTCATGGGCGCGAAGCTCTTCGCATGGCTCGGAGGGCTCGCGCTCTTCCTAGGCGTGGCGTTCTTCGTCAAGTACTCCTTTGAGCACGACCTCATTCCGCCCGAGGTGCGGGTCGCCCTTGGGTTCCTCCTCGGGGCGGGCCTGATCGTCGGGGGCCTCAGGGTCTCGCTCGTCAGCTACCGCATCACCGCGCAGACGCTCGTGGCCTCGGGAGTCGTCTCCCTCTACACGGTCACCTTCGCTTGCGACTCCGTCTATCACTTCGCCTTCTTCGGCACGGTGCCGACCTTCCTGCTGATGGCGCTGATCACGGCGGCGGCGTTCGTGATGGCGGCGCGCCTGGACGCGCAGGTGATCGCGGTCCTCGGAATCCTCGGCGGCTTCCTCACGCCCATGCTGATAAACTCGGGGCACGACAATCCCGCCGGATTGTTCGGCTACATCGGGCTGCTCGTCGCCGGGCTCGTAGCCGTCGCGCTTCACCGGGGATGGGTCTACCTCGTCCCGCTGGGGGCCGCCGGCACGGTGCTGACGCTTGTCGCCTGGGCCGGGAACTTCTACTCGCCCGAGAAGACGGGCACGGCGATGGTCGTGTGCCTGGGCTTCTGCGCGCTGTTCCTCGGCGCCTGCGAGGCGGCGCGCCGGCTCGGGCGGGATTCGCCCCTCCTCGGAAGGACGGCGATCGCGATGCCCGCCGTCGCATTCTGCTTCGCGCTGTACTTCCTCGGGTTCCCGGAGGTCGCCGCGCGAACGGGCCTCTTCTTCGCATTCGTCATCATGACGTGCCTATTCGCCTTCGTCCTCGCATGGAGGGAGAGGATGGGCGCGCTGGTCGCGGCTGCGGCGGCTGTCTGCGCCGTCATCATGGCGCGCTGGGCGTCGGGCGTCTTCACCGCCGGGAACGCGCCGGTGATCGTCAGCGTCTGCCTGATCTTCAGCGCGATCTACTTCCTCGTGTACCTGGCGGCGCGCAGGCTTGGACGGGCGTCCCAGCCGGTCCTCTGGTCGGCCGTGGGAATGCCGGCCGTGGCCCTAGCATTCGCATTCCTGCTCATGGAGAACGCATCGGCGGGCGCCCGCCCCGGGCTCCTGTTCACCTTCATCTTCGCGAGCGACCTACTGCTGCTCGCCGTGGCATGGCTCGACGAGCGGATGCCAAGGCTCCACCTGGCCGCCGGCCTCGCGGTGTTCGCCCTGCTTTCGATCTGGTCCGGGCAAAGCCTGACCGACGCGCTCCTGCCGTGGGCGCTCGCGGCAAGCCTCCTCTTCGCGGCGCTCCACACAGTCTTCCCATTGACGCTCGAGAGGCGCCGGCCCGCCTGCGCGCCGTCCTGGTGGAGCCAGCTGTTCCCTCCCCTCGCGCTGCTGCTGATGCTGTTCCCCATCTACAGGTTCGAGGAGGTGTCCCTCATAGTCTGGCCCGCCATCCTGCTCGTCGACGCGGTCGCGATCGGGGCCGCGGCGCTGACCGCGTCGCTCGCCGCCGTCGGCGCGGTCCTGGTGCTGACGCTGGTGGCCACGGGCATTTTCATATTCCGGGTGCCCGCCGAGGTCATCCTCGGGCCCTCGCTGCTGTTTGTCCTCGGCGGCTTCTCCGTCTTCTTCTTCTTCGCCGGCCTGTGGGTCGTGCGCAGCCTCGGCGACAGGCTGCCGGCCCTCGACCGGCGGTTCTCGGGTGTAGTCGGGGACGCCCGGGGCCAGATCCCGGCGTTCGCGGCGCTGCTGCCGTTCCTCCTGCTGATCATGGCGTGCGCCCGCCTGGCGGTCCCCGACCCGTCGCCCGTCTTCGGGCTCGGGCTCCTCCTGGTCGTCCTCGCCCTGGGCCTGTCCCGGCTGCTCGTGGCGGAGTGGCTTCCCGCGTGCGCGCTCGCCGGCATCGCAGCCCTGGAATACGTCTGGCACGAGCGCCACTTCAGCGCCCCGGCGCCGGGCCTGCCCCTCGCCTGGTACCTTCTCTTCTACGCCATCTTCGCCGCGTACCCGTTCGCCTTCCGGCGTGAATTCGCGCGGCTCACGGGGCCGTGGGCCGTGGCGGCCCTGAGCGGGGTCGCCCAGTTCTGGATGGTCTACCAGGCGATCAAGCTCGGGTGGCCCAACAACCTGCTCGGCCTTGTCCCGGCGGCCTTCGCGCTCGCGCCCCTTGGCAGCCTCGTCGCGATCCTTCGCTCGGGCGCGGACGACGGCCAGAAGCGGCTCAACCAGCTCGCGTGGTTCGGCGGGGCGGCGCTGTTCTTCATCACGCTCGTCTTCCCGGTCCAATTCGACCGGCAGTGGCTCACGGTGGCCTGGGCGCTCGAGGGCGCCGCGCTTCTCTGGCTGTTCCACCGCGTCCCCCACCCGGGGCTCCGCGCCACCGGCGCCGTGCTGCTGGCGGTAGCCTTCGCGCGCCTGGCGCTCAACCACGCGGTATTCGAGTACCACGCGCGCAGCGACACGCCGATATTCAACTGGTACCTCTACGCCTACGGCCTGACGATCGCCTCCCTCTTCTACGGGGCCCGCCTGCTGGCCCCGCCGCGCGAGACCGTCCTGGGCGTGAACGCCCAGCGCATCACCTACGCCCTCGGCGTCATCCTGCTGTTCCTCCTGCTGAACATCGAGATAGCGGACTATTTCACGCTTCCGGGTTCCCGCACGCTCACCTTCCAGTTCTCGGGCAATTTCGCGCGCGACATGTGCTACACGATCGGGTGGGCCCTGTTCGCCCTTGGCCTCCTGGCCGCCGGCATCTGGAGACGGCAGCAGGGCGTGCGCTACGCCGCGATAGCCCTCCTGAGCGTGGCGCTGCTCAAGCTCTTCTTCCACGACCTTTCCCGCCTCGAGGCGCTCTACCGCATAGGCGCGCTCTTCGCCGTCGCGGTCATCGCCATCCTGGCTTCGTTCGCCTACCAGCGCTTCCTGCCCACCAATGAAAAGTCCGACCCGCCGCCGGTTTAGTCCGGCCGCGCTGCTGGCGCTGCTGACCGCGGCCAGCTGCCCGGCCATCACGCCCTCCGAGTGGCAGCACCGCCAGACGCTCGCCGTCCCGGCGCCCGGCCTCGTGCGCGTTGAGCTGAGCCCGGCGTCCTTCGACGCGGCCGCCCCGCAGCAGGAGGACCTCCGGGTCGTCGATCCCGCCGGCAACGAGACGGCGCTTCTCGTCGACCGCCCGCCGGTCCCGGTGGCGCGCGTGGTCCGGCCCGCCGGGTTTGGGGTGAAGGTCGGGCCAGGGACGACCGAGGTCATGATGACGACCGGCACCGCGGACAGGCTCTCGTCGCTGTCCCTGGAGACGCCGAGCCCCTTCTTCCTGCGGGCCGCCAGGCTCGAGGTCTCGGAGAATGCCTCGGATTGGGTCACCCTGGACCAGGGCGTCCCGGTCTTTCGCGAATGGGGGGCGGAGAGGCTCGAGCTCCCGGTGGGCGGCCGCGCCGCGGCCTACGTCCGCGTCACCATCGCCGACAACCGGGACGCCCCGCTGCCGTTCACGGGCGCCAGGCTCCTCTTGGAGGCCGGCGCCGCCCCGGCGCCCGTCCCCGTCGGCGCCCACGTATCCTCCCGGGACGAGTTCGCCGGCGAGACGGTGCTCACCCTGGCCCTCGACGGCCGCAACGTCCCGCTCGCCGCAATTGACTTCGAGACGGCTGAGCCCCTCTTCATGCGCCGGGTAGCCGTCACGGTTCGCGAGGTGCGCAATGCGATCCCCTCCGAGCGCACGATAGCCACCGGGACCCTCTTCCGGGTGGCCCTGAACGGGGCGCCCGCCCACGAGCGGACGGAGCTGGCGCTGGCGTTCGCCCCGCCCACGCGCGAGCTGCTCATACACGTCTACAACGGCGATTCGCCGCCCCTGGCCTTAGGCGCCGTCCGGCTGAAGCGCTGGCCCGTGAGCCTCCTGTTTGTGGCGCCGGTGGCGGGCAACTACACGCTGCTGTCCGGCAACCCGCAGGCGACGGCCCCGCGCTACGACCTGGCCGCGTTTGCCGGCGAGATGCGCTCGGCCAGCGCCGCGGTCGTCGCCCCAGGGGGCCTGGAGGACACGCCGGACTACCACCCGAGCGAGGCCCTCGCCACGCCGCCCATGCCGGACATCCCGCTGACGGGCGCTCCGATCGACGCCAGGGAATGGAAGTTCCGCAGGGCCGTGCAGATTGCCGAGCCGGGCGTGCAGGAGCTTGAGCTCGACCTGGGGGCGCTTGCGAACTCGCGCCATGACTTTGCCGACCTGCGCCTGCTAAGGGCCGGAAACCAGATCCCCTATGTCCTTGAGCAGCCCGTCCTGGCCCGATCCCTTAGCCTGCCGCCCGAGGATGCCCGCGACGCGAAGCGCCCGTCGCTTAGCATTTGGAGGCTGCGCATGCCGAGGGCGGGCCTGCCGGTCCGCAGCGTCGTGCTGTCATCGACAACCTCGCTGTTCCAGCGCCAGTTCCGCATCTTCGAGGAATTGCCGGGCCAGGACGGTGGCACCTACGAGTACACGCTCGCCTCCGGCCAGTGGAGCCGTACCCCGCAGCCGGGCGTGCCCGAGACTCGGGTCTTCGAGCTTCAGGAGCCGACGCGCACGGACACGCTCTGGGTCGAGACCGACAACGGCGACAATCCGGCGATCGCCCTGGGCTCGGTGCAGGCCGTGTACCCGGTCGAGCGCCTGGTCTTCAAGGTCGCCGAGACCGACGGCTTCGCGCTCGCATACGGCAACACGTCGGCCAGCGCCCCGCGCTACGACCTGGGCCTCGTGGCTGGGCGCCTGCTGACCTCAAGCCGGAATGTCGCGCACCTGGGAGCCGACGATCAGGGCGCCGCCGCCAAGAACCCGTTCGCGGGAATCAATGGGGGGGTCGTCTTCTGGGGGGCGCTTGCCCTGGTCGTCGCCGCCCTGCTAGTGGCCGTCGCCAAGCTTCTGCCAAAGCCCCCGGGCTGAGCGGGCCGTCCCTCCGCGGTTATCGAGCGGCTGCCTCAGGGAGCCGCGCTCGCCTTCACCTTGTCGTAAGCGGCCTGCACGCGCTTCCAGGCCTGTGCGACCTTCTCCTTCGCATCGGCCCACGTGTCGGCGGTGGCATTGCCCAGCTCGGAGAGCCTTGATTTCAGGTCCGCGCGGGCCTCGTCGTATTCCTTGATCGCGCTTTCCCGATCCTTGGATGCGGCGTCCGTCGCGCCGGCCACCTTGGCCCTGAGCTCGCGGGCCTTGTCGTCGAACTGCGCCGCCATCCGATCGATGCTTGCGGAGAAGTCGGCGCGCTTCTCGTAGGTGAAGTCCTTGATGCTGTCCCAGGAATCGGATGTCGTGGCCTTCACGTCGGCCGCGACCTCCTTGGCGTCGGCCTTCACCTTCTCGACGGTTGTCGAGGTGCTGCTGGTTTTGGAGCAGCTGGACATTAGCAGGGCCGCGGGGCCCATCATTGCGGCAAGAAGGAGAAGGCGGCGGGATGTTTTCATGATATGTGGGTGAGAATCCTGGACGGGGGGGTCATTGCGGCGGCTTCTCCCGAAGGACATGGGCCAGCGCCGATACGATAAGAAGGACGAGGAAGACAAAGAAGAGAACCCTGGCTATCTCCGTGGCCGCGCCGGCGATGCCGGTGAACCCGAGTACGGCGGCGGCGATTGCCACGACGAAGAAGATGACGGCCCAGCGCAGCATTGTGTTTGTTCCCAGTGCCTGAAAGACGAAGCCAGTATAGCCGATGGATTGGCCCGCAGGTATGGGGTGTTACCCTGCCGATCGGCCAACAGATTCTTGGGCTTTTCTCACAGGCCCGGCATCAGTGCTTGAAGAGTCCTTCGGGACGCTGCCAAGAGGAGACTCATTTCGCCCTTGGTCGGCCTTCCAAGCCGCTCGAATCCCGCGTTCACGCCGGCGGGCCGTGTGGCGGGGAGACGCCCGGGCGCACGCGGCGCAAAGGGCCCAACCCGCCCGACTCCCTGGGTTCAACGGACCAGGGAAAGCCCGGCGCGGACCGTCTTGGACGACTTGTCGTATTCCCGCAGGCTTTCGCCATATCCGTCGAAATACTGCACCAGGAAATACGTGGCGACGTCAAGGAGCCGGGTCTTGATGGGGAAATTCAGGTCAAGCTGGCTCGTGAAGTGGTTGAAATCCTTTCCCGCCCTGCCCGTGTAATTCAGCGAAGGGCCGTCGCCGCGCGCCAGTATCACCTGCCAGTCGCCGTAGCCGCGGTAATCTGGCAGATTCGGGTTGTTCGACAGCCCCCCCACGTAGTCAAATACGCGGACCTGCACGATCGCGTGCCATTGGTCCGGCCGGCCGAGCAGATAGCTCGAGCGCACGAACAAGGTATTGAGGCTTCGTTCCTCGAGGCCGCCCTGTCCATTGGACTCGTGCTGATACCCCGATTGGAATCCAAGCCACGTGAGGCCGCCTTTGGCGACGTCCGGACCGGGTGCCAGGGCACGGAACTGATAGAACAGCGAGGGCATGTAGCTCGTGTCATAGAACGCACTCGGATTCGCATTGACGTTCCAGAGCGAGCGCTGGGTGTAGCCGAACTGAAGGGTGCTCGTTAGGGTTTCCGGGGTGTCGCCGCTGAATGAGAGCAGGCGGTATTTCAAGCTGAACTGGAACTTCGCCGCCGGGCCCTTCGGCCCGTAGATGAAGTAGACGGGATCGAGCGCGCTGAAATGGCCGACAAATCCGCGCTGGATTGTGGAGACCGCCGTGTGGCCACTGTCCTTTGACGCGAGCGCGCTGGCGGGTGCGGGCTGCGCAGCCGCAGTTCCCTCGCCAGCCGGCGCAACCGAAATGACCGTGCGGAGCGGGCTGGAAAGCCCTTGGGAGACCTCCAGGACAAGCAGGCCGCTGACGTCCTGCGGAAGCGTCAAAACGTAGGCCAGCCTTGCGAAGCCGCCGGGAAGAATGACGGCATTCATCCCAGTCGACGCATTCAGTCTCACCGACCAGGACCGCACGCCCTGCCACAGCTGTCCCTCCATCGATGGCGACAGCACAAACTCGGCGTTCGTGTCGCCTGAATTCGCAGCCAGGAGCCCCACTGGCACAACGGATCCCGGTGCGACCGACTCGGACGGACCGACCAGGGTCACAACAAGGCCCTCGGCCAAGGCCGCGCCCGACACCATCGGAAGTCCGGCTATCGCGATGCAGATATTGGCGGCCGACCTATGTCGCATGAACGATGCTGGCAAAATTCTCACGTGGCTACGTGCCTCGGCAGGGTGATTCCTCAGTCGGCCCAGGCCGGGAACAAGCGGCCTGCCTTGCCCCATGAATGAGTTGTCTGCGGGCCGAATTGCCGGCCAGATCCGGTCCGGGTTCTACTTGAATGACGGCAGATGGATGTCCCCCGAGTGCGAAATGATCCCAAATCCGTACAGCAGCCACAGGATCACCGCCACGACCACGACAATGTTGATGATCGACTTGATCGCCCCCTGCATCGGGATGTACGTGTTGATCAGCCAGAGCAGAACTCCGACGACGATTAGAGTTAATACGACGGTTACGAGTGGCATGTGGGGCCTTTGCTTGATTGGGACCTGCTGTCGTTCATACGGCGATGATACGCGGGCGCGCCGCGGCCAGCCATGGGGTGTAACCCCACCGAAGAATCGTCCGATTCCGGCGGCCCGGATCTGCGACCACGCCGCCGCCGCGAGGAACTGCCTCGCGGCACGCGAATAGGTTTCAGCGCACCGCAGGTCGCTCTCCAGCTGGATGCTCGTCGGATGACCGGCGGGCGCGGCCCGGTTCATTTGGCGCGCCTCGGTTCCGGGCCGGCATAGCCACATGTGTGCACCGGCGCGCGGTTCGCTTTGCCCGTGGCCCGGCCTCTCGGCCCATCGGGGATAACCCACGCTCTCCCGCGGTTGCGCCGGCGGAAGAATCCGCCGGCGACGCCGACAAAATAGCGGGGACGGACCGGGCTGCAGGATTCTGGCGAATCGCAGTCCCGAATCCGTCCCCGCAAACGACAACTACTACGAACCGAAAGCCGAATTCAGGCGAGGCGCTGTCTTACTGCCAATAGCCCTCGTAAAACCTGTAGGCGTTGCCCTCCTGGGCCCAGCGCGGCGAGACCCAGGTGGAACCCGAGTTCGGAGGCAGCTCCCAGTGGCCTGCCATCCACTGATACTGGTTGCTGCGCCATGTCCAGTAGCCCGAGATCCACACATGCTGGGGCGAGGGCTGAGCGAGCACGACCTCCTGCTGCATCGCGGGCGGGGCCTGGGTCACGATGATCAAGTTCGAGGCGGGCGCACCGCTCGTGGTCGTCACGTACGTGGGGTTCGCCACAACTGTCGGATTCGTCGTCGTTGTGGTTATCGTCGTGCTGGTCGGCGCCATCGCTGTGCCCGGAGGCGGGGCGGAGACCAAGTGCGACTCGGGTTCGGAAGAGCAACCCGTGAGGAAAGCAAGGGCCCCGCATAACACCGAGGCCGGCGCGAAGAGATAGATTATTGGCTTGGACATGGCACCGAGGATAGGCCTGGCCCCGGGCCGGCGCCATGGGGTGTTCAAGGTAGGTGTGCCTCCAGCAATTCCCATCGCAGGGAACGAAAAATGCTTTGTGCCCCGGGCTACTCCCGGGTGCATATCAACTGCCCAATCGCGGCCATGGCGGAGCTGGTCTGGCCGCTGTCGAGGACGGCGTCCGCCCTGCCCCTGAAGGCCGCGCCCTTGCCGTTCGGCGTCCCGCAACTCTCGCCATCCTAGGGCGGCGGCACCCGGAGACTGCCCGCCGGGTCATCGCTACGGTGGTCGTGGATGAGCATCACCTGACCGAGGACCAGCTTCTCGCAAAGGCACGGGACTCTTACGCGAAGCCGCAGACGCCTTGCGCATGAAGCATTGAATGTAGATCAACCGCTTACCTGTTTTCGCTCTGAGAGCAGACAGTAGTTGCTTCTGTAAATACTCAAGCTGTTGCCAGTCCCGCGAGGTCGAGAGAACCTTACCGCTGTTTGTCGCCTAGCTTC
>Ga0074045_10000046_pt1 | contig 97979 bp, 92 predicted proteins | sample BogForMeECP23OM2_FD_94442 | JGI IMG/M metagenome (GOLD analysis project Ga0074045, IMG submission 94442) | Bog forest soil microbial communities from Calvert Island, British Columbia, Canada - Bog Forest MetaG ECP23OM2 | ecosystem: Environmental > Terrestrial > Soil > Wetlands ... | reverse complement strand
CATTGGCGGGCTGGCGCTGGAGCCGCCCGCGGGCTGGCGGGAACCCGTGAAGCGCTTCCTCGAAATGATGCCGGCGCGCGTGGATGAGTACGAAGCGCTGCTGACCGAAAACCGCATCTGGAAAGGCCGCCTGCAGGGTGTCGGCTACCTTTCGCCCAATGACCTGATCGCCATGAGCACAACGGGGCCCGGGCTGCGCGCCGCGGGCGTGGCCTACGACAACCGCAAGCTCTTCCCGTACTCCTCCTATGAGGAATTCGATTTCAAGGTACCCACGCGGACGGAATCCGACTGTTACGCGCGGTACCTGGTGCGCGTGGCGGAAATCCGTGAAAGCCTGAAAATCGTCAAGCAGGCGATGGACAAGATCACCGATCAAGGCCCCATCAAGGCGGATGCGCCGGGCATCGTGCCGCCGCAGCGCGAAAAGATGAAGACGGAAATGGAAGCGCTCATCTACCATTTCAAAATCTTCACGGAAGGCTTTTCGCCGACTCCCGGCGAAGCCTTTGTGGCCGTCGAGTCGCCGCGCGGAGAGCTGGGATGTTTCGTCGCCAGCGACGGCTCGCCAAAACCTCTGCGCGTCCATTTTCGCGCGCCGTCCTTCATCAATCTGCAGGCCCTGCCGCTCATGGTAAAGGGCCAATTGATTGCCGACACCGTCGCCTGCATCGGCACCATTGATATCGTTCTTGGGGAAGTGGACAGGTAATCATGGAACTCTCGCCAAGACTCGCCGCGAAGTTCGAGCTTCTGCAGAACCGCTACCCGGTGAAGCGCAGCGCGCTCGTCCCCATGATGCTGTACGCGCAGGATGAGTACGGCCACATTAGCGATGACATGGTGAACGAGCTCGCCAGCCGGCTGGATTTGCGGCCCGTGGAGGTGGAAGAAACGCTGGCCTACTACTCGATGCTGCACCGCAAGCCTGTCGGCAAGCATCACGTGCAGGTCTGCACCAACGTGGCCTGCATGCTGCGCGGCGGCGCGCAACTCCTGCAGCACGCCAAGAAGCGCCTGGAAATAGGCCACAAGGAAGTCACGCAGGACGGCGTCTTCTCGCTTGAGGAAGTCGAGTGTATCGGCGCCTGCACCGGAGCGCCGGCCATGCAGGTGAATTACGACTACTACGAGAACCTGACGCCGCTGAAGTTCGATCGCATCATCGAGGAGCTCGACAACGGCGGCCGCCCCGCCCCCGTCCCGGTCATCACCGGCGCTCTGCGCGAACGCAACGCCCTGGAAGTCCCTCTCATCAGCAAGCGCTGGGGCATCAAGGACTCCCACAAGATTGATGTGTACCTGCAAAACGGCGGCTACCAGGCGCTCGAAAAGGCGCTGCAGCAGATGACGCCGGAGTCCATCATTGATGAAGTCAAGAAATCGAGCTTGCGCGGGCGCGGCGGCGCGGGCTTCCCTACCGGGATGAAGTGGTCTTTTGTGCCCAAGGATTCGCCGAAGCCGAAGTACGTGATTTGCAACGCCGATGAGTCCGAGCCGGGCAGTTGCAAGGACCGTCCCCTGATGGAGATGGATCCCCACCAACTGATCGAGGGGATCATCATCGCGGGGCGCGCCATCGATGCGCATCGCGGGTTCATCTACATTCGCGGCGAGTACCGCTACGTTTTGGACATCGTGGATGCCGCCATTGCCGAAGCCTACGCGCGCGGCTATCTTGGGAGCAACATTCTCGGCTCCGGCTTCGACTTCGATCTGCTGATCCACACGGGCGCGGGCGCCTATGAGTGCGGCGAAGAATCTGCGCTGATGGAATCGCTCGAGGGCAAGCGCGGCTATCCCCGCATCAAGCCTCCCTTCCCCGCCATCGTGGGCCTCTACGGCTGCCCGACGATCATCAACAACGTGGAATCGCTGAGTTCCGTTCCCTCGATCATCCTTGAGGGCGGCGAAGCCTATGCCAACCGCGGCACGCCGAAAAATGGCGGCACGCGCTTGCTGTGTGTTTCCGGGCACGTCCATAAACCCGGCATCTACGAAATTCCGCTGGGCATGAACATGAAAAAATTCATCTATGAAGTGGCTGGCGGCATACGCGGCGGAAAGACCCTTAAAGCAGTGATCCCGGGCGGGAGTTCCTGTCCGTTGCTGAAGTCTGACGAAATCGATATCCCGATGGATTACGACTCGCTGGCGAAGGCCGGCTCGATGCTTGGCTCCGGCGGCATGGTGGTCATGGATGAAGACACCTGCATGGTGGACATGGCCCGGCGCATCATGCACTTTTACGCGCATGAATCCTGCGGCTGGTGCATTCCCTGCCGCGAAGGCACCTCCTGGTTGCGCAAGATGCTGGAGCGTTTCCATGCGGGATTTGGGCGTCCGGAAGACATTGACATGGTCGGCGATCTGGCGAAGAACATGCTCGGACGCACCCTCTGCCCGCTTGGCGATGCCGCGGCCATGCCGACCATCAGCATCGTGACGAAATTCCGCAGTGAATTTGAAGATCACCTGCATGGCAAGTGTGCGTACAAATCCGCTGAATCACTGATGGCATCGCGATAGGGACCCATGGCCGAAACGAAGCTCATCAATTTGAAGATTAACGACCGCGAGGTCCAGGTGCCCCAGGGCACACTGGTGATCGAAGCAACGCGGCGGCTCGGCATCGAAGTCCCATCATTCTGTTATTACCCGGGATTGTCGCTGCAGGCGGCCTGCCGGATGTGCCTTGTGGAAGTGGAGAAGATGCCGAAGCTGCAGACGGCGTGCACGTTGACCGCTTCGGAAGGCATGGTCGTCCGCTCCAACACCGATCAGGTGCGCAATTCGCGCAAGTACATGTTGGAGTTCCTGCTGGCCAATCACCCGCTGGATTGCCCGGTGTGCGACAAGGGCGGCGAGTGCGAGCTGCAGGACATGGTCTTCCGCTACGGCGCCGATACCAGCCGCTTCGTCGAGGAAAAGATCCATCGGCCCGAGGAGAAGTGGTCCGAACTCGTCTATTACGATGCGCCCCGCTGCATCTTGTGTTTTCGCTGTGTTCGTGCGTGTGACGAAGGCATGGATGTGAAAGCCTTGGGAGTGGGCATGCGCGGCGCCAACTCCGTCATCATTCCCAACGGCGGCGATCACCTGGACTGCGAAGAGTGCGGCATGTGCATTGACATCTGCCCCGTCGGCGCGCTGACCAGCGGCACGTACCGCTACAAAACCCGGCCATGGGAAATGCAGTATGTTTCCACCATCTGCACGCATTGCTCCAACGGCTGCAAAACTACCCTCAGCGTCCGCAATCACGAAATCCTCCGCGCCAACAATCGCGACCTTTCCGGCATCAACGGGGACTTTCTCTGCGTGAAGGGGCGCTTCGGCTTTGATTTCACGCAGCACCCGGAGCGCATCAAACAGCCGCTCCTGCGCAAGGGCGAAAAGCTCTATCCCGTTTCCTGGGAAGAGGCCGCGCAAGCCGCGGCCAAACAACTGAAAGAATTGCACGCTGCCTACGGCCCCGAATCCGTCGGCTTCATCGGTTCCAACCGCATCTCCAACGAGGAAAATTACCTGCTCCAGCGGTTGGCCCGCGCGACTTTTGGCACCAACAACGTTGATCACCATCGCACCGCGGATTACACCGGGCTTGTCACCGCGCTCGGGGATCGCGCCGCCGATTCTTCGCTGACGATGGAGCAGCTCTACCAATCCAAAGCGGTGCTGCTGATTGGCAACGATCCGACGAATCAGAATCCGCTCGTCGGCTGGCAGATTCGCGCGGGCATCCGGCATCACGGTACGAAACTTTTCTTGCTGAATTCCCACGAGATCAAGCTCGCTCGCAAGGCGACGCAATCGATCCTGCTCCCCGCCGGCGAGGAGGCCGCCGCAGTTCGCTGGCTGGCCACGGGCGAAGGCGAATTGCCGCAGGAAGTGATGGAACAACTTTCCGTTCTTCGCGCCGCGCTCGAGGCCGAACAGGATGTGGCGATTGTCTTCGGGCCGGAACTCACTGGCGCTGCCATCGGCCATCTCGTCGATTTCGGCTCTAGACTTCCGGGCACAACGCGCTACATGGCCTTGGGCGATTATGCCAACTCGCGCGGAGCGGCCGATATGGGCGTGCTTCCTGACCGTCTGCCGGGGTACGCGTACCTCGACAACAGGGCGAGCGCGGAGGCGCTCGAAAATCTATGGGACGCGAAGCTGCCCGCCAAGCCCGGACTCACGGCGCCGCAAATGGTGGAAGCGGCGCAGACTGGTACCCTGATGGCCCTTTATGTCGTCGGCGCCAATCCGCTCGCGCATTTCGGAACGCTCGGCTATGGCCGCGGCAAGCTGCAATTGCTCATCGTCCAAGAAATGTTCCTCACAGAGACCGCTAAGCAGGCCGACATCGTTTTCCCTGCGGCTTCCGCCTACGAAAAGGACGGCAGCGTCACGAACACGTCCGGCGAAATCCAGTTGCTCCATAAGGCTGGAGAAGTGATGGGCACGCGCTCGGACTTCGACCTTCTGCGCATTCTTTCGCACCAACTCGAGAAGATCGGCCTGGGCAAGGCTTTCCATTACAAGACGCCGGCCGCGGTCTTCGAGGAGATCCGCAAGGCCGTGCCTGGCTACAATGTGCATCCGGCGGGTCTGCTGACCGGCGGCGCCGAGCCCACGAAGATCCACTTCTCCAGGAATGCCCATGAGCCTTACGATGTTCCCGTTCAGCTCATTCGCTCCGCGAACGACAACCTTTTCACCAGCGGCTCCCTTGGCCGCTTCTGCACCATGATGCAATCCCTCCCGGAGGCGGAAGCCAAACCGTGAACGAATTTCTCACCCACTACGCGTTCCTCATCGTGCCGCTCATCAAGATCGCGATTCTCCTGTTCCTGGTACTGACCGTGGACGCTTATCTAACTTGGCTGGAGCGCAAGGTCGTCGCGCACATTCAGGCGCGCTGGGGACCTTACCGCGTCGGCCCGCACGGTTTGCTCCAGCCGGTCGCCGACGGCCTGAAGTTTATTTTCAAGGAAGACCCCATGCCCACGGGCGTGGACAAATTCGCCTATTTCCTCGCGCCTTTTCTCGCCTTGATGCTGGCGTTGACGTCGCTTGCGGTGATCCCGTTCGGCCCGCAGCGTTTCACCATCTGGGGCTACGAAACGCACCTGAGCATCGCGGATGTGAACATCAGCTTGCTGGTGCTTTTCGCGATTACCGCGCTGGCCGTTTATGGCGTCGTGCTGGCCGGCTGGGCCTCCAACAGCAAATATTCGTTGCTGGGCGGGTTGCGCAGCTCGGCGCAGATGATCAGCTATGAACTGGCGCTGATGCTTTCCGTCGTTGGCGTGCTTCTGATTGCCGGAGACTTCAGTTTGCGCGGCATTGTCGAGCGGCAAGCGCAATCTGGTAAGGGTCTTTTGAGCTGGAACATCTTCCCGCAGATCATCGGGTTCATTTGTTTCTTCACCGCAGCCATCGCGGAGACGAATCGCGTGCCTTTCGACCTGCCCGAAGCCGAATCGGAACTCGTGGCCGGCTTCCACACGGAATACGCCAGCCTGAAGTTCGCCATGTTCTTCATCGCCGAATACACCAGCATGATCACGGTTTCCTGCCTGTGCACGATTCTATTCTTTGGCGGCTGGCTCTCTCCTTTCCCTGTTTCCTGGACATTCACGCAATTTCTGCCGTCGGTGCTCCTGATTCCCTTCGGTCTTTGGATGATTTACGACGGCATCCACTACGAAACGCTTTTCGGCCGGCTGCTGCTCCCCGCCGTTGGCATAGCTCTGCTGGCCTTGGGCGGGGCTTTGCTGGCCTTCCCGGCGATCAATGGTTACGTTCAGGGGCCGTTCTGGTTCCTCGCCAAGGTTTTCGTGTTTCTGTTTGTCTATATCTGGATGCGCGGTACGCTCCCGCGCTTTCGCTATGACCAGTTGATGAGTTTCGGGTGGAAGTTTCTTCTCCCCGTGTCTATTGCAAACGTGGTTCTGACCAGCGTCGCCATTCTAATTTGGGGAAAGCACTGATGACTGCACCCTTGATCATTTTCTTCGTGCTTGCCGCCCTGGCCATTTTTGGAGCGGTCAGCTTGATAGTGCAGAAGCACCCGATTCATAGCGCGCTATCGCTCGTCGTGGTGATGGTCGCGCTCGCGGGCCTGTACCTGCTCATGGGCGCGGAATTTGTCGCGGCTGTGCAGATCATTGTGTACGGCGGCGCGATCATGGTGCTGTTCGTCTTCGTGATCATGCTTCTGAACGAGGGCGAGGAAGAGCGCACAAATTTCTCCAGGCTGGCCACTTACGCAGGGATTCCGCTGGCTCTCGCGGTGGCCGGATTTATCGCCGCCGCCATCGCGCGCTCCGGCGGCTACCTCCCTGCCCCGGCCCCGAATGGGGCGCTGACTTCCACCAAGACGCTTTCGATGTTGCTCTTCACCGAATTCGTCTACCCGTTCGAGCTGACCTCTTTCCTGATCCTCGTGGCCATCCTGGGCGCCATCGTGCTCGCCCAGCGGGAGGATTGACCATGGTGCCGACAAACTATTATCTGATTCTTAGCGCCATCCTGTTTGGACTGGGCATTGTGGGCTTCGTGTTTAAGCGCAACATCATTACGCTCTTCATGGCCATCGAGTTGATGCTCAACGCCGTCAATCTGGCTTTTGTCGCTTTCAGCCAGGCGCTGGGCAAGCCGGACGGAGAAGTCTTCGTGCTCTTCGTGATCGTTGTTGCAGCCGCGGAAGCGGCTGTCGGCCTCGGCATCATTATTATGACCGCGCGTAACCGGCATTCGCTCAACGTCGAGCGCGTCAATCTTCTGAAACTCTAATGCCCATACTCGAACATCTCTGGATCATCGCGCTGCTGCCGCTGCTCGGCTCAGCCGTCAATGGCCTTTTGGGCGCGAAGTGGCCCAACAAGTTCGTCACCAGCGTCGCGCTGGGGTCGACAGGTCTTTCTTTTGTCTGCGCGCTGGAGGCCGTGCGCGAATTTTTCGTCAATGGCCAGACGCCCTTCCGCAAGGAGTTCTTCGATTGGATCATCGCCGGAAATTTCCGCGCGGGATTAGATCTGCAGTTGGACCAACTTACCGTCGTGATGCTGCTGGTCGTCACCGGCGTCGGCTTCCTGATTCACATCTATTCCGTTGGCTACATGGCGCATGAAGGCGGCTATTACCGGTTCTTCTCCTACCTGAATCTTTTCATGTTCTTCATGCTGATTCTCGTTCTCGCCGCCAATTTCGTGCTTCTATTCGTCGGGTGGGAAGGCGTGGGTCTCTGCAGCTACTTGCTGATCGGCTTCTACTTCCTGAGGAAATCCGCGGCGGATGCGGGGAAGAAGGCGTTCATCGTCAACCGTATCGGCGATTTCGGATTCATGCTGGGGATGTTCCTGCTATTCCGAACCTTCCACTCTTTGGATTTCAAGACGGTGTTCGACGCGGCCGGTACGTGGCAACCGGAAGCCATGGGCCAGTTCGGTACGCTGACGATTGCTTGCCTGCTGCTCTTCATGGGCGCCACGGGCAAATCCGCGCAGCTTCCGTTGTACGTTTGGCTGCCCGACGCCATGGAAGGCCCCACGCCGGTCAGCGCGTTGATTCACGCGGCAACGATGGTCACCGCCGGCGTTTACATGGTGGCGCGCTCGCACGTTCTCTTCACGCACTCACCCACGGCGATGTACGTTGTCGCGATTGTGGGCTGCGCGACGGCCATCTTCGCGGCCACCATCGGCCTGGTGCAGCCGGACATCAAGAAAGTGCTCGCCTATTCGACCGTCAGCCAGTTGGGCTACATGTTCCTGGCCTGCGGCGTCGGCGCATTCGGCGCAGGCATGTTCCACCTGATGACGCACTCCTTCTTCAAGGCGCTGCTGTTTCTTGCCGCCGGGAGCGTGATTCACGCCATGGGCGGCCAGCAGGATATGTGGCACATGGGCGGGCTCGCTTCCAAAATCAAGGTGACCTTCTGGTGCATGCTTTTTGGCGCCATTGCCATTGCCGGCTTCGCTCCCTTCGCCGGATTTTTCTCGAAGGACGCCATTCTCTTCGCGGCCTACCAGTCGGAATATAGTGGCAAGGCGCTCTATGCTGTCGGGCTGCTGACGGCGATTCTCACTTCGTTCTATATGTTCCGCCTGATCTGGCTGACGTTTTTTGGAGAAAAGCGCTACGACGAGCACCACGTGCACGTCCACGAATCGCCCGGCAGCATGACCGTGCCGTTGATGATTCTGGCGTTTCTTTCGCTGGTCGGCGGCTGGTTCGCCGCGCCCACGCTCTGGGGTGGTCCGAACTACTTCGCGGATTTCCTCTCGCCGGTCTTTGGTAATGCCGAAGCCGCAGGCGGCGAGGCGGCGCATTCGTTGGAGTTGACTCTGTCCATTGTTGCCGTACTTGCGGCTACCGTCGGCCTGATCGTGGCGTGGCGCATGTACTCCGGCAAGGTCACGCGCGGCACACCCACCGGGCTCTACAAGATTCTTTATAACAAGTACTACGTGGATGAGCTGTACCAGGCCACGATCGTCGGGCCGCTGATCTGGTTGTCACGCAACTTCTTTTGGAAGGTCGTGGACGTGGGCCTAATCGACGGCAGCGTCAACGGGATTGCGCATGGCACCGAGGCGGTGGGCGACACCGTGCGGCACGCGCAATCCGGCAACGTGCGCAGCTATGCCGTATGGGTCATCATCGGCGCTCTCGTGGTCCTGGCCATCATCTTCTGGCCGCTGTGGCGGCCGGCCTTTTTCGTGGCTACGTCGGGAGGGGTGCGCTAATGGAACTCAGCGGCCATCTTCTCTCCGTGCTGATCTTCTTCCCTGCATTTGGGGCTCTTGCCCTCCTGCTGCTGCGCGGCGACGACGAGATATGGATTCGCCGCCTCACGTTTGTGGTGTCGGTGGTCGAGTTCGTTTTCTCGCTGTTCCTGCTGCGCGCCGTTCCTATCAACGCTCCCGGTTACTCGCTCGTGGAGTTTGCCCGCTGGATTTCCGCGCCGCCCATCAATTATCACCTGGGCGTGGACGGCATCAGCATGTTCCTGGTCATCCTCACAACATTTCTCACGCCTATTTGTGTGCTCGCGTCCTGGCATGGCGTGCATCACCGCATCAAGGAATTTCACGTCACGCTGTTGCTTCTGGAAGTCGGCGTGGTCGGCGTTTTCCTCTCGCTCGACCTGTTCCTCTTCTTCCTCTTCTGGGAGATCATGCTGATCCCCATGGCCTTTCTGATCGGCATCTGGGGGCACGAGCGCCGCCTTTATGCCGCCATGAAGTTCGTGATATACACCATGGCCGGCTCGATCCTGATGCTTGTGGGAATCATCTGGCTGTACAACGCCACCGGCTCATTCGATCTGCCGATCATCCAGCAAATGCTGCACGATGGAGTGCTCACACTCTCCACGCGCACGGAGATGCTCCTCTTCCTCGCGTTCTTCATCGCCTTTGCCATCAAGGTGCCGCTCTTCCCGCTGCACACCTGGTTGCCGGATGCCCACGTCGAAGCGCCCACGGCAGGCTCCGTGATCCTCGCGGGCGTGCTGCTGAAGATGGGCACTTACGGCATGATCCGCTTCTGCCTGCCGCTCTTTCCGGAGGCTTCGCACCGCGCGGCACCCTATGTTGCCGTGCTGGCGATCATCGGCATCATCTATGGCGCGCTGGTAGCGATGGTGCAGCCCAATCTGAAGAAGCTTGTTGCCTATTCTTCCGTCAGCCACCTTGGTTTTGTCGTTTTGGGCATCTTCGCGTTCCAGAATATTTCCATGCAGGGCGCGGTCTTCCAGATGCTGGCGCACGGCGTTTCCACGGGCGCGCTCTTCTTGCTGGTCGGCATGCTGTACGAACGGCGGCACACTTTCGAAATTTCCGAATACGGCGGCCTGGCCACGCCGATGCCCCACCTTGCGGCGTTTTTCCTGTTCGTGGCGCTGTCTTCGATGGGCTTGCCGATGCTGAACGGCTTCGTGGGCGAGTACCTCATCCTGCTCGGCACTTTCCTTGTGCACTGGAAGTGGGCCGCCTGGGCCGCGACCGGCGTGATTTTTTCCGCGTGCTATCTGTTGTGGTCTTACCAGCGCGTGTTCTTCGGCGAGGTGACACATCAGAAGAACCGCGCACTGCCTGATACGGATACCCGCGAAAACTGGATGCTGGTGACGGTGGTCATCGTGATCTTGTGGATGGGCATCGGCTCGCCCTTTTTCACGCGCCGCTTCGCCGTCCCTTGCCAGACCGTCCTTGAACAGATGAACCGTTCGTTTGCGCAAGAGGCGAGACTGCCGGGATCCATTCCGATAGCAGTGAAGACCGACTCTTCCGGGCGCATCCTGGCCTCCACCGCGACGTCAACCTCTTCGGAAAGGTCTGGAACCCGCTAAATGACACCTCCAGGCACACAAGACATTCTTCGCGTTCTCCCGGAGCTCGCCTGGTGCGGCGCAGGTGTGCTGCTGATGCTGCTGCAGCCCTTCGTGAAGAACCGCCAGGCCCTCACGTTCATCGCCATGCTCAGCGCGGCGGCGGGAACGCTGGTCACCTTCAAAGCGGCCTTCGGCGAAGGCTTCGGTGGCCTCGTGCAGTGCGACATTTTCAGCCTCTTCTTTCACTGGCTGATCGGCCTGGTGGCCTTTCTGGTGATACTCGCGTCGGATTCCTATCTGGAGCGGGAGAATCTCGATGCGGCGGAATTCTACGCCCTGATCCTTTTTGCCACTGCTGGAATGGGCGTGCTCGCCTCCGCGCAGGAACTTCTGACCGCCTTCATCGGCCTGGAGATGTCGTCGATTTCCAGCTACATCCTCGCCGGCTACCGCCGTGATTCCATCAAGTCCAGCGAATCCGCCGTGAAGTATTTTCTTCTGGGCTCCTTCGCAACGGCCTTTTTTCTCTATGGCATTGCGCTGATTTACGGCGCCACCGGCTCTACGAACCTCAGAACCCTGGCCACCGCCGATCCTTCAAGCAATCTGGTCCGGCTGGGCCTCTCCCTAATCCTTGTCGGGCTGGGCTTCAAGGTAGCCGCCGCACCCTTCCAGGTGTGGACGCCGGACGTCTATGAAGGCGCGCCCACTCCGGTCACGGCGCTTTTCTCCGCGGGCCCCAAAGCGGCTACCTTTGCGCTGCTGCTGCGCATCTTTGCTACGGTTCACGCAGCCACTGACTTCTGGTTCTGGGCCTTCTGGATTCTTGCGGTGTTGACCATGTTTGCCGGAAACCTCGGGGCGCTGGTGCAGTCCAACATCAAGCGCCTGCTAGCGTACAGCTCGATCGCGCACGCCGGGTACATCCTGGTGGCGATGGCGGCGATCACCACGGCGAAAAACAGCGATTCCGGGCTGGACCCCGGCGCAGCCTATGCCGCCGTGCTTTTCTACCTGCTGACTTATTCGCTGGTTTCCGTGGGCGCCTTCACGATAGTTTCCGATCTGGGCGGGCAGGGCGAACGCTACCTCGACACGGATGATTTCGCGGGCCTGGGCACGCGCCAACCCTTTGCCGCGGCGGCGCTCAGCATCTTCCTGCTTTCGCTGCTCGGATTGCCCGTCACCGCGGGGTTCTTCGGCAAGCTGTACATCTTCACTGCTGCTGTCAAGTCCAAGCTTATCTGGCTTGCCATTCTGATGGCCATCAACAGCGTCATCGGCGCTTACTACTACCTGCGCATCATCGTCGTCATGTATATGCGCGAATACAAGGGCAACTTGCCGGCCGACGCGCCTGCCAGCCTAAGCCCCACCGCCGCCATGGTGGTCATCGTTGCAGTGCTCGCCACGCTTTATCTGGGCCTCGCGCCCAATCACATTCTGGGCATCGTCCTCGACCCCAACCTAATCCTGTCCGCCCGCTAAACGAGGCCCCTTTTGAAGCCGTGGCCTGTGGCACAGTCACTCCTGTTTACCCTGAGCTTCGAAGGGACTGTGCTCTTGGGTTTCTCTTCTCTGCGAACCTCAGCATCCTCGGCGTCTCCGCGTTATCTTTTCTCTTTCTCTTGTCACGGCCCCCGCTTTCCTGCCGAATCCTGGTATGGCGGAAAGCGGAAATTCGGTATAGCATAGCCGCGACTGCAAAAGGAGAGACGCTCATGGCAAAAAAAGACAGACTCAAGGAAGTCAGTGCAAAAATCGGGACCGTGATGGGCAAAGCGGACAAACAAGCCCGCAAGTTCAAGAAAGCGGGCGCTGTAGCCAAGGAAGAACTTCAAGCCATTTCCAAGCAAATAGACGAAATGAAGAAGCAGCTACTGAAGACCACCACGCGCCTGAAAAAAGCCCTGAGCTAATAACGTCTTCTTGGCGGGACGGTGGCGGCACAAAAAAGCCCGCCCGGGTTTCCCCGAGCGGGCTCCATTCCCCGTTGTTTTTTTCGCCTGTCTTTAGACCTTGGCGAAAATGATGGCTAGCGTAAACAGCGCCAGCGTCTCAATAAACACCAATCCCAGAATCATGGCTGTCCGGATCGCGGCAGAGGCTCCCGGATTCCGCGCCATGCCTTCGCATGCCGATGCCGCCACCCGGCTCTGTCCCAAAGCGCCGCCAAAGGCTGCCAGCGCCATGCCAAACGCGGCCGCAATCGCCAGCGTTCCCTTGCCGCCCATTGCTCCCGTTTCCTGCGCGAACGCGGCCGGTGCAAACAGCGCGACCGACGCGAGCGCCCCCATCAACATCGCTGCTTTCTTCATGACTGCCTCCTTGAAATCACCGCCAGTTGGTGGTTCCCGGCCCTACCCCCCGCAACCGGTCTCACTCTGAAACGGCAAACTCGAACTCGTTTTAGTGCTCTTCCGCCACGGCTTGCCCGAGATAAATCGAAGGCAGCACAGTGAAGACATAAGCCTGGATGATGGACACGAATATATGCAGGCCGACGAAAAGAAGAGGAATCAGCGCCGGGAATATGCCCAAGATTACGCCCAGCACCGGACTCTTCGACCAACCCCACTGCGCCGGCCCGATCAGCAGCCCGAGAAAAATCACATAGATCAAATCGCTGGCGAAGATGTTGGCCCAGAGACGCACAGTGAGCGAGAGGATGCGCGCCATGGCGCTGATCATCTCCACGGGGGCAATCAGCCACGACAGCCACCATACCGGCCCGGCAAACGTCTTCAAATAACCGAGCGGCCCGTGATAGCGCAAGCCCTGCCAGTTGAAATAGAGGAAAGTGAGCAGCGCGCAGGCCAGCGGCACGATGGGAAGACTGCCACCGGTCGGCGAACTGAATGCCGGGATCACGCCAAGCAGGTTGGACAGCAGAACGAAGATGGAAATGGAGCCGGTGAAGGCAATGAACTTGTGACCCTCGTGCCCAACGTTCTCTTCCAAAAGGTCCCTGATCCCGAAGCCCAAGGGATTGGTGAGAAGCATTTCGGCAGCCTGCTGCAAGCCGCCGGGGCGTTCCACGGAGAGCCGCGACCTCACAAGCAGCGCCAGCACCGTGCCCACAATTAAGACGACCACCGACATCACCAGATACTCGGGAATGGGATAGTGGGAGTCTACAGGTTGCACATGAAGCGCATGCAGGATGCCCAAGGCGATGGGTCCCAGCAGGTGATTTACCCACACTGTTAGCCGGCTTAGATGTTCTTCCATTTATCGGTCCGCGGGATGCAGGATTTCGTGCACACTTACCGCCATAGTGGACGCTCCCAGAGAGCACAGTCCAAGAATCATGCTCAATACGGGAACATGCAGATATTCAAAAATAACATACACGGCCAGGGCTATCAACGCGTAACGAAACACCGCGCGAAAATAAACCCCCAAGGGCACCTTCGCCTTGGGGCGCTCGGCTTGCGCCGTGGCCGCTTCCGTCAGCGCGTCCAGGCCCTGTTTGAGCCAGCGAAAGTTGAGCCATGCAAGGACTGCGCCGATCATAATTCCCGCGCCCCATCGCCAACCGTGGAAATAACCGACGGGCAGAGCCGCCAGTGCACCCAAGAGCAAAGTCAGCCAGGAAATCCGGCGCTCCGATGCAAGGTACCTCGAAATGTCAACGCTTGGGCTTTCCATCGTCGTCCGCGGGGAGACGCCGCAGCACATCGCGCAAGCCGCCGAAGAACCCCAGAAAGCCAAGAACCACCATCAGGATGGGCTTGGTATGCAGCCAACGGTCCAGAAAATACCCGATCAGGCCGCCAACCGCCACCGCCGCCACGAGCACAAACGGCAGCTCCATGGCCATGGCGAACTGCTGCGAGAATCCCTTGGCCTGCTTCTCCGCGGGAGTCAGTTGCTCTTCGTGTTTATCGTTATGGTCCGAAGGCATAGCGCGCCAGAAGTGCGAACGGCTCAGGATACAATCCCGCGGCCAGAGTTACAAACAGGGCCGCACCCAGAGCCACCGCTTCTGCGTTGCTCATGTGCGGCACCGGCGCTTCGCCCGGCTTCTTCATCCAGGCATGCACAACCACGCGGAAATAGTAGTACAGCCCGGGCACGATATAGAGTGCCGCGAAAACCGCCAACACCGGATGATGCGATTCGATGAGCGCCTGGAAAATGAAGTACTTCCCCACGAAGCCCGCGGTTGGCGGTATGCCCGCAAGCGACAGCATGAAAATCAGCAACAGAAGCGCCGCTGTGGGGCTTCGCAGGTACAACCCGTCGAGGTCCTCAAGTTCATCGCCGATCAGCCCGCGCTGGCGCATGACGATCACCACGGCGAACGCACCGATGGTCATGAAAGCGTACGCGATCAGGTAATAAAAGATAGCCGTTAGGGCGGTCGTGCTTCGCATCGTTGGGTCCCAAGCAACCAGGCCGAGCAGAATGTACCCGACATGCGAAATCGAGGAATATGCCAGCAGCCGCTTCATATTCGTCTGCGTTAATGCCGCCAGGTTGCCCCACGTCAAAGAAGCAATGGCCACGCCGCCGATGAGGTACACCCAAGTCGTTTGCGAGTCACCAAACACATAGAGCATCAAACGAAGCAGCATCGCAAAACTCGCCGTCTTGGACGCCACGCTGACGTACGCGGATATGGTCGTGGGCGCTCCTTCGTACACATCCGGGGCCCACTGGTGGAACGGCACCGCCGCCACCTTAAAGAACATGCCTGCGGCCACGGTGACAAACGCCAGGATCACCAGCCAGTCGGTGATGCCGTGCGTTATGGTGTATTGGAAACGAATGGCAAGGATATCGCGGATTTCGCCGATATTCGTGGAACTGCTTAGGCCATACAACAAGGAAAAACCATAAGCGAGAATTCCGGTGCTGAACGCACCCAGCAGAAAGTATTTCATCGCCGCTTCGTTGGAGCGCTTCTCGCGGCGCAGGAAGCCCACCATCGCGTAGAAGCTCAGCGCCATCGTCTCCAGCCCCAGGAACAGCACGATCAAGTCAATTCCCGAGGCCATGAACATCATGCCGATGCAGGAGAACAGCAGCAGCGCGTAATATTCGCCTTCCTGCTCCCTCTCGATATTCAAGTACCGGATCGAGAGCAGAATCACCAGCGCGGTGGCGGCAAGAAAAATTATCCCGAAGACCAGCGAGAAGCCGTCCACGATCACGGAGTTGTGGAAACCGATCAGGACGGGCGGTCCCACTTGGCTGGTGCGGACATGCTGGTAGTTCACGAATTGCCTGTAGAGGCCGAGGCCGCTCGCCGCCACGCCGATCAGGGCTAAAGCCGCGTTCAGGTACTTCTCGCGCTTTTCCAGCAGAAAATCAAAAATCAGGATGCCCAAGGCAAACAGGAGCAGTTCCATCTGCGGCAAGATGACCAGGCCATCACCGTTGAAGTAATTCAGGATCGGGTCGAGAAAGGAAAAGTGCATCGGCGTTCCTTACTTGACCTCCAGACTTGCCGGTGCGGAAGGCGCAACAACCGGCGCAGCGGGCGGCAACGCCCGATTGGCTTGCTCGTAAAAGTTCGGATTCACCTGCTGGACGATTTTCTCCACCGGCTTGTCAATGAAAGCGAAGAACGGTTTCGGATAAATACCGATCCAGAACGCCAGGGCCACCAGCGGCAGCAGCACCGCATATTCGCGCAGGTTCAGGTCTGGCAGCAGCTTGTTCACGTCGTGCGTCACGTTTCCGAACATCACCCGCTGGTACAGCCACAGCAGATATGCGGCGCCCAGCACGATGCCCAGCGTGCCCCAGGCAGCCCAGGCTTTGTTCACCACGAACGCGCCTTGCAAAATCGTGAATTCTCCGATGAAGCCGTTGAGGATGGGCATTCCCAGCGAACTAAGCGTGATGATCAGATAGATCGCCGCGAAATTCGGCATCGGCGTGGCCAGCCCGCCGAATTCGGAGATCAGGCGCGTGTGGCGGCGCTCGTAGATCATCCCGACGAGAAGGAATAGCGCGCCCGTGGAAATGCCGTGATTGATTTGCTGCAGCACGCTCCCGGAAAGTCCCTGCGGCGTCAGCGCGAAAATTCCCAGCGTGCAGAAGCCCAGGTGGCTGACCGAACTGTAGGCAATCAGGCGTTTCATGTCCTTCTGCATCAGGCAGACAATCGCACCATAAATGATGCCGATCAACGAGAGCAGGATCAGGATATGAATGATTTTTGCGCGCAGGACAGCGTCCGCTGGCAGTAACGGCAGCGAGAAACGCAGGAAGCCGTACGTGCCCATTTTCAGCAAAACCCCGGCCAGTATGACGGAGCCTGCCGTGGGTGCTTCCGTGTGCGCGTCCGGCAGCCAGGTGTGAAACGGAAAGATCGGCACCTTGATGGCGAACGCGAAGAAGAATCCCCAGAAGAGCCAAACCTTCAGCGAATCGGGGAAATGCTGCGCCGCGGCCAGCAGCGCGGGCACGTCGAACGTCGGCACGCTCCCCGGTATCTTTGCGGCATTGAAGTACAGCGCCAGGATGCCCAGCAGCATGATGACGGAGCCCGCGAGCGTGTACAGGAAGAACTTGATCGCCGCATACAGCCGCCGTTCGCTGCCCCACACACCGATCAGGAAGTACATGGGCACCAGCATCACTTCCCAGAAAACGTAGAACAAGAAGAAATCAAGCGACATGAACACGCCCAGCATGCCCGTCTGCAGCAGGAGCAGCAAATTGTAGTATTCCTTCGTGCGCGTATGGATGGCGCTCCAGGAAGAAAGAATCGCGATCATGCCGAGTAAAGTGGTGAGCATCACCAGCAGGAGGCTGATGCCATCAATGCCCAGCGAGTACTTCGCGCCGATGGAAGGGATCCAGTTCGCGGTTTCGCGAAAGGCGTAGTCCTTGCTGCCCACCGGAAAGTGCATCACCAGCGGCACGGAAACCAGGAAGCCGAGCACGCCAAAAATATTGCCGATGACGCGGTGAAGCATCTGCGCGTCTCGCGGGATAAATAGCAGGAGCAGCGCGCCCACCAGCGGGGTGAACAGCACCACGCTCAGGAGATGATCATGAAAAAACCCCATGCGGCTCGCCTTTCAGCGCAAATTGCGCACAATCGTATGCATGTGGTGGCCGTAATAGCCCAATAAAATCGCCAGGCCCAGCAGGATCAGCAGGGCGTAGCTCGAAAACACGCCGGTCTGGAACATGCGCACCGGCACACTGAGCGCATTGGTGACCTTGCCAACCAAGTTCACCAGACCGTCCACAACCCATTTGTCCCACCACATCGAAATCCGGGAGAACATTCGCGCCAGCCACCCAGCGCCGTCCACGCACACCCCATCGATCAGCTTGGCATCCACGACGCTGAACGCCGTGCTCAAATCCTTGACGCGGTTCACAAACAGGGCATCGTAAATTTCGTCCACGTAGTACTTGTGGACCAGCAAATTGTACAGCCGCGGCCACGCCGCGATGATTTTGTAACGCAATTTCGGGTACTGCAGATAGACGCGATACGCCAGCCAGATGCCCAGCACCGCGATGCCCACGGAGGCCATCATCAGCAAGTATTCCTTCAACAAAGTGTGTTGGCCCAATTCAACCGCGCCAGTCTCGATCTTTACGCCGCTCAACACCGGCTCCAGGAAGGTCTTAAAGGTGTTCTTCTCCCCCCAAAGCACCGGAAGCGCAAACCAGCCGCCGCAAATCGAAAGAAACGCCAGAATCGCCAGCGGCACGGTCATGGACTTCGGCGACTCGTGGATGTGCTCCTCCAGTTCCGTCGGGACGCGCGACCTGCCGAAAAACGCCAGAAACAGTAGGCGGAACATGTAGAACGCCGTGATCCCCGCGGTGATCAGTCCAATCCCCCAAAGAAACAGGTAGCGATCCACGATGAACGCCTCGTTGTGGCGATTGAACACGTCGCCCAGAATCTCGTCCTTGCTGAAAAAGCCCGCCAGCGGGGGGATGCCGGTGATGGCCAACGTGGCAATCAGGAAAGGCCGCGAGGTGGCCGGAATGGTGTTCCACAATCCGCCCATCTTGCGCAAATCCTGCTCCCCGGAAAGTGCGTGAATCACGCTGCCGGCTCCAAGGAAGAGCAGCGCTTTGAAGAACGCATGCGTCATCAGATGAAAAATGCCCGCGGCGAACGCCCCAACGCCCAGCGCCAGAAACATGTAGCCGAGCTGGCTGATGGTGGAATACGCCAGAACTTTCTTGATGTCGTTCTGCACCATGGCCATGGACGCCGCGAAAATTGCGGTCGTGGCCCCGATGATTGCGACTACGTCCATCGCCACCGGCGCCAACTGGTAGATCGCGCTCATGCGCACCACCATGTACACGCCCGCGGTGACCATCGTCGCCGCGTGAATCAACGCGCTCACCGGCGTGGGGCCCTCCATCGCGTCGGGCAGCCATACGTACAATGGAATCTGCGCGGATTTTCCCGTGGCGCCAACGAAGAGCAGCAACGCAATGCCGGTGAGAACCGGCGCGCCGTAAAGCAATTGCCTCTGGTCCACCATCGCCCGCAGCGTTTCCAGGATTCCCGGATACGCCACCGGATCGCTGAGCATTTGCGAAGTGAAGCGCACCGTCCCGAACGTCGTGGCGACCAGAAACATCCCAAGGAGAAATCCCGTATCGCCAATGCGATTGACGATAAACGCTTTCTTCCCCGCGTCGCAAGCGGACTTCTTCAAAAAGTAGAAGCCGATCAGCAGGTAGCTGCAGAGCCCTACGCCTTCCCATCCAACAAACAGAAACAGAAGATTGTTGGCCAGCACCAGCGTCAGCATCGAAAACATGAACAGGTTCATGTAGCCGAAAAACCGGTAGTAGCCGCCTTCGTGGCCCATGTACCCGATCGAGTAAACGTGGATCAGGAAGCCCACGCCGGTCACCACCAGCACCATCACGCAGGAAAGCGGATCGAGGAGATAGCCCCAATCGGCCACGAAGTTGAACAACCCGCCGGGTCCCGGCATCGCTCCCGGCGTAATCCATTCAAAAAGAATCTGCTGGTAAACGCGATTCTCCGGCGCGACGGCGAGCAATTGGTAGACCGCGCCCGCCGCGTACACAAACGAGAGCAAGACGCTCCCCACGCAGAAAAAGCTCACCGCCGAGCGCGGCAAGAGCCGGCCAATCAACAGCATGAGCGCGGCAGTCACCAGCGGAAAGAGCGGGATGAGCCAGAGGTGCTCCAGGAAGTAGCCGGAGGGAGTCATGGCCGCGGCCTCCGGGAGAAGCAGACCCCGCGCTTCGTTGGCGATGATGGGCTGCGCTTCACCATTTCAGAAGATCCATTTCATCCTCGAGCACCGTTTCCCGGTTGCGGAAGAAGGCGATGATGATGCCCAGCCCCACCGCTGCTTCTGCGGCGGCGTCCGCGATAATGAACAGCGCGAAAACCTGCCCGGCCACGTCCCCAAAAATCCGCGAAAACGCCACCAGGTTTATGTTTGCGGCATTCAGAATCAACTCGATGGACATCAGCACCACGATCACGTTGCGCCGCGTGACCACGCCGATGGCGCCAATCAGAAAGAGCGCCATGCTCAAAAACAGGTAGTAGCCAATGGGCATCATCGCGTTCTAGGTCCTTTTCTTGGCCATGACCACGGCTCCTACCATGGCCACCAGCAGCAAAACGCTGGCAATCTCAAACGGCAGCAGGTACGCATCGAACAAGCGGCCAGCCAGCGCTTCTGTATTCGCCGGCAATTTGGCCGCGGGCACGGCATTGGGCAACAGGAAGCCCTGGCCGGGAACCTTGCGCGATGACCACAGCATCACGCCCACCTCCAGGGCGAGCGCCAGCGTCACGAAAAGCGCCACCCACTTCTGTCGCGAGAACTTAACCTGGTGCAGAGCCACATCGAGGCTCACCAGCATGATCACGAAAATGAACAGCACCATGATCCCCGCGACATACAAAATAATCTGCGCGATGAACAGGAACTCCGCGCGCAGTTGCAGGAAGATACCCGCCGTGGCCAGCAGCGTGGTAATCAGGAACACGGCGCTGTGCATGGCGTTACGCCGCGTCACCATCAGCGCGGCGCTGAGGATCGCCACACCCGCAAAGAAAAAGAAAATGACCTTATCCAGCATAAGAGTCCTCAGCCGAAGGCTCTTCCGGTGGCGCCGCCGTCGAAGAAGCCGCAGCGCGTTTATCGTTCAAATACAGTAGCAAGATCGCCGTGGCCAGCGTGATCACCGTAGTCAGCAGCATCGCCAGCCAGCGGTTCCAGCCATATTCTGATTCGAGAATCATGGCGATGCCCACGGCCAGCACATTCACGATCGCCAGCGGAATCAGAATGTACCAGCCCAGGTGCATCAACTGGTCGAAGCGGTAACGCGGCAGCGTGAAGCGCACCCACATAAACAGGTAAATATACGCGCTGATCTTCAGCAGAAACCAAAACGCGCCGTTGAGCCCGGGCATCATGAACTTCATCGGCGCAACCAACAACGGCAGGCCCAGGATCAGCGCTGCCGCGAAACACGTCAGCGCCACTCCCCACATGAACCAGATCTGCACGCGCACAGGCTGTTTCCCCGCGCGGTACACGCAATACACGCCCACCGCCGCCGTGAATAATGCGGGCACAGCATCCAGCCAGTTCATCCAGCGCACATTCGGAAACGGCCGCAGCCAGCCGCCGAGAAACAGCGTCGTCGCCACGGCGCCAACCACGATCATGTTGGTGTACTCGCCCAGGAAATACAGCGCCCAGCGGAAGCCGCTGAATTCGGTCATGTAACCGGCCACGAGCTCCGATTCCGCTTCCGGCAAATCGAAAGGCGCGCGATTCGTTTCCGCAATTGAGGCTATAAGATAGATGAACAAAGCCACCGGCGCGAGGAACACGAACCACACGCCGAAATGCTGCTGCGCGTCTACGATCGCGCGGATCTTCAGCGTTCCTGCCAGCAACAAGCCACTGATTAGCGCCAATCCCCCCGCAGTTTCATAGCTGACCAACTGCGCCGTGCTGCGCAGCGCGCCCATGATCGAATAGTGGCTGTTCGATGCCCAGCCGCCGAGCATGATTCCCAGGAGTCCCATGGAGCTGACGCCGACCACGAACAGCAGGCCCACGTTAATATCGCGCGCCACCAGGAACGACGGCCCAAACGCAATTCCTCCCATCGCGGTGAGTGCTGCCGTCATGGACGCCACCGGCGCCAGCCAGAAAATCATTTTGTCCGCGTGATCCGGGATAATGTCTTCCTTGATCAGCAACTTCACCGCGTCGGCAATGGGCTGCAGCAAACCGTGCGGCCCCACGCGCATCGGCCCCAGCCGCGCCTGCATGTCCGCCATCAGCTTGCGTTCCATCAGCACCAGGTAGCCGGCAATGAGCGGCACCACGGCGACGATGACGACGCCGCAGACCAGTTCGACCCACCACGCCTGGAGGAACGCGAGCACGGGATGAACGGTGGGATTCATGGCGTTAGCGGTCCACCTCGCCAAGCACAATATCCAGCGTGCCGATGATCGCGACCACGTCGGCCACCAAATGCCCGCGCGCCATTTTGTCCAGCGCCTGTAAGTTGATGAATGACGGCGGGCGGATGCGCACACGATACGGCTGCGTCGTGCCATCGCTCACAATGTAGTAGCCCAGGATGCCCTTGGGCGCTTCGATGGAGTGATATATCTCGCCGACGGGCGGCTTCAGCACTTTGCCCACTTTGCCCATGATCGGCCCCGCGGGAATATTCTCGATCGCCTGCAGGCAGATCAGCCGCGATTGCCGCATCTCTTCCATGCGCACCATGTAACGGTCGTAGGTGTCGCCGTTGGTGCCCACGGGAATTTCAAATTTGTACTGCTCGTAGGCGGCGTAGGGTTGCGCCTTGCGCAGGTCCCATTTCACGCCACTGGCCCGCAGCACGGGCCCTGAAGCGCCCAGCGCGATGCAATCCTCGGCGCTGAGCACGCCAACGTTCCGCGTGCGTCCGATCCAGATGCTGTTGCCGGTAAGTAAATCGACATACTCCTGGATGCGGCGCTCGAAATCCTTGCAGAAGCGCTCCACATCTTTTTCAAACGAGTCGTAGGCTTCGTATTGCAACCCGCCGATGCGGAAGGCGTGCGTGGTCAGGCGCGCCCCGCAATACTTCTCGAAAATCTTCAGGATCTCTTCGCGTTCGCGCAGGCAGTAAAACAGCGGCGTCAGCGCGCCAATATCCAGCGCGTGAGTTCCAAGCCAGATCAGGTGGCTGGCGATGCGCTGCAGTTCTGTCATGATCGTGCGGATGACTTTCGCGCGCGGCGGCGCTTCCACGTTCAGCAGTTTTTCCACCGCTTCGCAGTAGCCCAGCCCATTGCTCACCGCCGCGACGTAATCCATGCGGTCCACGTACGGCGCAAATTGCTGATACGAGCGGTTTTCCGCGATTTTCTCCACACCGCGGTGCAAATACCCGATGACGCACTCCGTACCGCGCACGCGTTCGCCATCCAGCTTCAGCTTCACTCGCAACACGCCGTGCGTGGAAGGATGCTGCGGCCCCATGTTGAGGACGAGTTCGTCGGCGCCCAGTAGCGTCTGATTTTGCGCTGCGTCGTCTTGCAAAGTACCTTCCAGGCTCGTGCTGCCAGATTTCTTCCGGTGCCGCTTTCCGCGCCGCTACTGCCCGCTCTCGATCCCCAGGTTTTCCCGGACCCAGGCGGTGTCCTGCTGCAAAATGTCGTAATCCTTGCGCAGCGGATGCCCCTGCCACTCTTCGGGCAGCAGAATGCGCTTCATATCCGGATGTCCGCTAAAGGAAATGCCGAACATATCGAAAATTTCTCGTTCCAGCCAATTTGCGGTCGGCCAAATCCCCACGAGACTAGCCGGTCTTTCCCCGTCTGCCAGCGGAATCTTCAACCGCAGCCGCGTGTTGTGTGGAAACGAATAGAGAATGGCCACCAGATCGAAACGCTTCTCGCGGCGCGGCCAATCCACGGCAGTGAAGTCTTCCAGAAGGTCGAATTTCTCGACGTCGCGCGAGTAACGCGCAATTTCCGCCAATTGCGCCGCGGCAATGACCAGGTACGCCTGCTTGCGGTCTTCGACAGCGTCCAGAATCGCCGCGCCAAATTGCTCCCGGTAGCGTTTCGTCAGATCGTTGTCCAGCGGAATCTGCATCACTGCGGGCGGCTTCGGAGGGGGCGGCGTGGGCCTTGCGGGTGCGGCGGGCTTTGCGGCTGGAGATGGGGCAGCCTCGGCGCTCGCGGGCGCATCGGGCGGCGCCGATGTAGCGCCAGCACTATCTGGCTTGGGACTTTCGGGCGACTGGGGTACCTTGGGCTCGTCTGCCATGGACCCTGGGACCATTGGGCTGCAAAGCGGGGGCTCATCAGAACTCAAAGAAGCCCCGATTTATTCCCCTGAGAATGACCGCAATGAAGGCCTCGCGCAAAAGGAAGGTGCGAGAACGCGCAAGCCAGTCTGCAGGCGGACACACTCTTTCGCGACCTGGCAGCCAACAGGGTCGCTCCCTGCGTTTCTAACACACGCAATGAAAGCAGTCAATGCGCGCCGCCACAGACACTGCAAAATTCCCGAAATTCCTCCCTGCCGAATGGCTTTCGTAGGGGTTGAGCATTGCTCGACCCCATCTCGGCGTGATGTCAACTTTGGCAAGGCCCGATTGTCTATGTCACCCCAAGCGCAGGCCGGTCGTCCTCACGAGCGCGCTTTGATTGTCATCCCGATCCCGCGAAGCGGGAGAGGGATCTGCTTTTTGCATAAGTTAATGAATAAGGCAGGTTCTAGGCCCAGTCGAGCGCGCCTTTTTTGTACAACCACGCGTACCCAATCAGCAGGATGCCCAGAAAGACGAACATGGAAACCAGCGCAAATGCTCCCATGTGGTTCACTACCCACGAACGATACAAAACCGCCCACGGGAACAGGAACATCGTTTCCACGTCGAAGATCACGAAAAGCATCGCCACCACATAGAACCGCGCCGAATAGCGGCCCCGCGCGTCGCTTTCAGGCGGAATGCCGCACTCATAAGGCTGCAATTTGGCCGGGCCGCCGCGTGATTCCGGGCGGAGCAATTTGAAAATCAGCAGCGCGAGAACGGGGAACGACAGAACCAGCAACGCAAAAATAAGAACCGGGATGTACGCCTCAGGCATGAGATGCCTCTTGAGGCATCGTACCACAACTCCACACGAAGTGAGTTCCAGGCGCGCCACGCAAATCTTGCGCTGCGCTTTTTGTGCGCCGATTGGCGTTGCGCCTATTTCTCGAACAGCAACTCCCCAGCGCGCTGCGTGGCTTTCACCACCGCCTTGATCAGCGTCACGCGCAACTTCCCTTCCTCAAGTTCAAGTATTCCGTCGATCGTGCAGCCGGCGGGAGTGGTCACCGCGTCTTTCAACAAGGCGGGATGATCACCCGTCTCCAGCACGACGCTGGCGGCGCCCTTCATCGTCTGTGATGCCAGCAGCGTGGCGATGTCGCGCGGCAAGCCCACCTTCACGCCGGCTTCCGCGAGCGATTCCAGAATAATGTAGGCAAACGCGGGACCGCTGGCGGAAAGGCCGGTGACCGCATCCATGTTTTTTTCGTCAACCACCACCGTGCGGCCCACGGCATTGAACATGGCTTTCGCGATTTCCAGGTGCTCGGCGGAGGCGTGCGCGCCGCGGCAGATACCAGTCATGCCGCAGCCTACGGCGGAGCAGGTATTGGGCATGGCGCGCACCACGGGAGTCTTGGCGCCGGCGCGCTGTTCGATGTACGTGGTGGGCACGGAAGCCGCCACCGAAATGATCAGCGTGTCCTTGCCCAGTTCCGGCGCAATTTCCTTCAGGACGTCGCCAACCACCTGCGGCTTCACGGCCAGAAGCACGATGTCCGCACCATGCACGGCCTTGCGATTGTCCGTTGTGCCGCTAACGCCAAGCTCTTTTGCGAGCGCGACCGCTTTTTCCTCGTGGCGCACCGTGGCGGTTACGCGCTTTGGCGCGAACAGGCCTTGCTTCAGATAGGCGCGCAACAGGATGCTGCCGAGCTTACCGGTGCCAAGTACGGCAAGAGTCTTGTCTGAAAGTCTTGTAGGCATGATGGAAGCATTGTTACGGACGCAGCGAAAACCGTCAACAAGCGAATCGCGACCCCTGCTTTGCCAACTCTAACTTGTCATTCCGAGGGCGGTTTGTGCTCGAGGAATCTGCTTTTCCCCTGGAGTTTTTGTAGAAAGCAGCTTGGCCGTTCTGTTACGAAGGTCAGCTAGCATCGCTCTTTCGTCAACCTCGTAAGGAACCCTATCTCAGATAATCGTCTGCTAATCGTGGCGCGCGCCGTGCAGCACTTCCAGCGCGTGGGGCAGCAGGTGCGCGATGGCGTCCAGCGATTCGACCGCGCCTTTCGGGCTGCCCGGCAAATTCAGGATGAGGGTGCGGCGCCGCGATACCACAACGCCCCGCGACAATAGCGCCGTGGGCGTTTTCTCCACGCCCCTGCGCCGCATCTCTTCGGCCAGGCCGGGGATATTGCGTTCCGCTACGTCGAGAGTCGCTTCCGGGGTATTGTCGCGCGGCCCCAGCCCCGTGCCGCCAGTGGTCAACAGCAGATCGATGCGCTTCGAATCCGCCAGTTCGCGCAATTGGCTGCGCACATTACCCGGGTCATCCGAGCACCGCAATGTTGCAGTCACTTCCCAGCCCAGTTCGCGGCAGCGCTGCACCAGCGCCGGCCCGGAGAGGTCCACCCGTTCACCGCGCGCAACGGAATCGCTGATCGTCAGTATGGCAACACGCATGGCAGGATTAACTGCTTTCGACGGCGTCGCGATTGGCTTCGTCCAGCAGGCGCATCGCTTCCATGAGGAGCCCGGTGGTGCTGCGCGTGGTGGTCGTGGCCGTCGAAGCGTTGGCGGCGTTGAAGTCAATCTCGAAGTCGCCCTCGGTCCACAAAACCACCTTGAACACCGCATCGTCGCCCTGGAGCTTGCCGATCTTCGCGTCGCGGCACTGCCCGCTGGCAAAATACAATTCCGCCTGATCCTCGCCCTTCCGCACTATCAGCCGGCAGGACTTCTGCCCTATTTCCAACGATTGCATCAGGTCGGTCATGTTCATTTCTTCCAGGCGGCCCTGAATCACGCCGGGACGCGAGGCGCTCTTCTGGAGTTTTTCGAGGTGCAGCCGGTCCACCACTTTCTTGGCGGAGCGCACCAGATCCTTCACCAGAAACGGCTTGGCGATGAAATCTTCCACTCCATCCACAAGCGGCCGCAAACGTTCTTCGATGTCCGCGCGGCTGGCCATGAAGAGAAATGGAATGTGGCGGGTGGCCTCCCGTCCGCGTAGCTTCTCAAAAAGTTGCCGGCCATCCAGCCCGGCCATCTTGTAGTCGCAGAGAATCACGTCGGGCAGCTCATCCACCACCCTGAGCAGCGCATCGGCGCCATCGGCCGCGATCATGACCTCGCAATAGGGATCAAGCGCCTTGGAAACAAGGGCCCGCACCAGCGGATTGTCCTCTGCCAGCAGCAGCTTAACGGTCTTGCCCGGGGCCGCTGTCATTTGCGAGCTCTCTGCGTTTTCTTCTCTCGCGCGCGCCGGTAGTCGCCGCTTTTTCCACCCGTCTTTTCCAGCAGGTAAACGTCAATGATTTCTATGCCTTTATCGAGAGCTTTGCACATGTCATAAACCGTGAGCGCCGCACAAGTGGCGGCGACCAGCGCTTCCATCTCCACGCCTGTTTGTGCCGTGGCCGTCACCCGGGAATGAATTTCCACTCCATCTTTGCATAGCCGTGCGGTCACAGCAATGTGCGTCAGCGGCAGCGGGTGACAAAGAGGTATCCACTCCGCGGTGCGCTTGGCCGCCGCGATTCCCGCTATCCGCGCCACTTCCAGCGGATTGCCCTTGGGATTTTTCAAATGCCGCACGGCTCGCACCACGCGGGGCGCCATGCGCACAAATGCATGTGCCAAGGCAGACCGCGTGGTGACCGATTTCGCGGAAACGTCCACCATGCGCACTTCGCCGCCTTTTCCGTAGTGAGAGAGTTTTGCCATTCGCCTCAGTTGTTCAGCGGATTCCTCTTCTAGGCCCTTGCAGCGTGGCCAAACAGCTTGCAAAAAACTATGCACGCCAGGGGGTCGGTGCTTTACCCTGAGCCTCGAAGGGTCCGACATCAAGTGCTTCGCTTCAGTGGACTTTTCTGGTCCCTGCACAAGTAATGTCCCACCTTGTCATTCCGAGCGAAGCGAGGAATCTGCTTTTCCCCTCTGCGAATAGGACATTACTTATGCAGGCATCAATAGCTCCTGAGGAAATGACGTGAGGCGTCCCCCACAGGCCACAAAACCAGCCGCCGAAGGCATAAGACACACGCTGTCGAAACAAACCCTAGAGTACGTCGCTGCGCGGCAGAACGGAAACCTTCTCTCCCGCGGCAATGTCCTGACGGTCAGCGGGCACCACCAGGAAGCAGTTCGCGCGGCTCAGCGCCGCAATGTCACCGGAACCCTGCCAGCGCAGCGGCCGCACCCCCGCAGATCCGCATCTCCATTCGACGCGCGCGGGCAGGAAATGCATCAGCCCGGGTTTTTCCTTCATGGGTTCCGCCAGTGTGGCTTCGAGCAGCGCGAGAGGCCGGGCTGGCGCGCCGCTCAAAACATCGAGCGCAGGCACGACAAACAAGAGAAATGTCACCATTGTGGATACGGGATTCCCCGGCAGCCCAAACACAAAAGCATCGCGGCAGCGCGCAAACACCGTTGGCTTCCCCGGGCGTATGGCCACCGCGTCAAAGAAAAATTCCGCGCCCATGGCCTGCAGCACGGATTCGACCAGGTCGTACTTCCCCATCGAGACGCCGCCAGAAAGCACCAGCACATCTTCGCGCAGACCTTGCTCGATTTTTGCGCCGAGGTCGTCGCTGCGGTCCAGTGCATTGCCAAGCAGCACCGGCTCGCCTCCGGCAAGGCGTACCTGCGCAGCCAGCGAAATGCTATTACTGTTGCGAATATGGAATGGCCCAGGCGTCTCGCTGATCGGCACAACTTCGTCACCCGTGGAAAGAATCGCCACGCGCGGCTTGCGCGCGCATAGCAGTTGCGCGGCGCCAACCTGCGCGGCAATTGCCAATTCCGCAAATCCCAGGCGCAGCCCCGGCTGCAAAGCCACATCACCGGCATGCGCTTCGCTGCCCCGCGGCACGATGTTCTGCCCGGGCATCGTGGCTCGTTGGAAAGTAATGGCATCGCCCTCGCGGGACGTGAATTCGAGCATGACCACAGCGTCCGCACCAGGTGGCACCGCCGCGCCAGTCATGATTTGCACGCAATTCCCCGCGGCCAACGGCAAGGTGACGTTGTCCCCGGCCTTGACTTCGCCTGCGCGGCGCAACTTCGCGCCTGCTGCCGCTTCGCTGGCGCGCACCGCAAAACCGTCGCGCGTGGAGCGGTCAAATGGCGGGTATTCGCGGTCGGTCCGGATCTCCTCTGCCAGGACGTAACCCAGCGCTTCACCAACGTCCAACTTGGAGGTGGTAACGGACCGCGGCCGGCTGCCCGCCTGCGCGATCACAATTTGCCGGGCTTCGTCGTAGCGCAGCATGAAGAGTCCTCGCCCCCTCAGACCATAGGTCCTCTCATAAATGGCCCCCGGGAGGACATGGCTTCGCACCTCGCAGAAAAATACTTGCAATTGTCATTCCGAGCTCCGTTCGCTTTTTGAACGGGGCGAGGAATCTGCTTTTCCCTACTCTTTTGCTAAAAGCAGATCCCTCGCTCTGCTCGGGATGACAACAAACTACCATTTTCCCCGCACTCTGTTCAGCCGTGCCGGAAAGTTCCGGAATTTCAGGGTTTTAACCCCTGAGGTGCGCAGGTTAGCCGCTCTAGTCAGTTAGGCGATAGGCTCTAACCATCGCATCGCTTTTTGGAAAATAGTTTATAGCCAGCGCGCCAGCAGCGTGCCGGGCTGAATAATGGTGGCATCGCGCTCCGGCCCCGTGGAAATCATCCCAATCTCCACCTGCAGAAAATCGGACACAAAGCGCAAATATTCCAGCGACGCCTTCGGGAGTTTCGCCGCGTCCTTCACCCCATAGGTCTTCTCGCTCCAGCCGGGCAGCGTCTTGTACACCGGCGTAACGCGTTCATACACTTCCGCGGAGGCGGGCATTTCCATTAGTTCTGTGCCCTTATATTGGTAGCCCACGCCGACATTGATTTCGCGTTGGGTATCGAACACATCCAGTTTGGTGATCGCCAACGTATCTATGCCGTTGATCATCTTTGCGTAGCGCAATTCCGCCAGGTCCAGCCAGCCGCAGCGCCGCGGACGTCCTGTCACCGCGCCAAATTCGTTGCCGCGCTCGCGCACTTCCTTCGCTTCCAAGTCCGGCATTTCGGTGGGAAACGGCCCGCCACCCACGCGTGTTGTGTACGCCTTGGAAACGCCGAGGACGTGGCGGATTTTGGTAGGAGGTACGCCCATGCCCGTGGCAGCGCCGCCGGACGTCGCGCTGGAAGATGTGACGAAAGGATAGGTGCCATGATCAATGTCCAGCATCGTGCCCTGCGCGCCCTCGAAGAGCACCGACTTGCCCTCATCCAGCGCGTGATTGGTCAATTCCGCCGTGTCGCAGATGTAGCCTTTGATCTTCTCGCTCAGCCTCAGCGTCTCCTCCACTTCGCTCGAAAAATCGATGTTCGCGCCGTACGCCCCTTTCGCAATGCGGTTCTTCTCCTCCACTACGCGCGCCGCCTTTTCGCGGAAGAGTTCCGGCGTCAGCAGATCCACCATGCGCAACCCACGCCGCGCCATCTTGTCTTCATAGGCCGGCCCAATGCCGCGCGAGGTCGTGCCGATCTTGTTGGCGCCGCGGGCCGTTTCCGCGGCTTTATCGAGTTCGCGGTGATAAGGAAAAATCAGGTGCGCGCGATTGCTGATGTGCAGCCGTCCGGCCACGCTGATCCCGCCTTTGGCCAGGGCTTCAATCTCGCCGACGAGCGCCGACGGATCAATCACCACGCCCGGGCCGATGATGGCATGCTGCTTCGGGCGCAGGATGCCGCAAGGAATCAATTGCAGCACGTGGCGCTCTTTGCCGATGATTACCGTGTGTCCCGCGTTGTGGCCCCCGGCTACCCGCGCAATGTAATCGAACGAACCCGCCAGGTAATCGACGACCTTGCCTTTGCCTTCGTCGCCCCACTGCGCGCCTACCACTACGACCGATTTCATGCAGACGTTCTCCTGACCGAAGACCCTGCCGCGCCACACCATTCGCGCAAGCCGCCACAAGGCAGTAGTCAATATTACAAATTACGCGTGAAGCACCAATCTGAAATCCTACGATGCCCACCCGCTGAACGCAAGCAACTCCACCTTCGTCCCTTCCACCTAAACCCTTTCGACACGCGGGAGCGCCTTATCTTCGCCGGAGTTCAGGCATTCGACTACTCTGGACTCGACAGTGAGAGTTTCTCGGTTTCCCGGGCAGAGTCACAGGAATTCGGGAGTCGGCATGAAAAAAGCGCTACCCTTCTTCATTGTTGCAGTCCTTTGCGTGGGCGCCGCGATTCGCTATTTTCGCCCCGAAGTCACAGGGATGGCGGATGCCTCGGACGATGAAGGCTACACCATCGCCGACATCGACCAGCCAGTTCCGCGCGCCGTCTTGCCTACCTTGGATGGCGACTGGATGGATATGGGGAGTTACAGAGGGAAGGTCCTGCTGATCAATTTCTGGGCGACGTGGTGCCCACCGTGCCGCAATGAGATGCCCGAACTCATCAAACTACAGCAGGAGTTCGCTTCACAGGGATTTACCATCGTCGGAATCGCTGTTGACGATCAGGGCGACGAATCGGTGAAGTCCTTCGTTCAGGCGAAACATTTCAGCGTGGATGGCTCATCTGCGTCGATCAACTTCCCCGTGCTGCTTGGGCAGGACGAGATTATGCGCGATATGGGTTTCGAGGGCGAACTTCCAACCAGCATTCTTGTTACCCGTGACGGCAGAGAGGTGAAAATCATTCGCGGGCCCCTCAAAGCAAAAGAACTATCTAACGTTATTAGGCGCATGCTCTGACACGACGCGCAGCGCGCCGCGACGCTTCACCATTCCGAATATGCGATGAACAGCCGCCGCCGCGCCTCAAAAACCCGCCATTGGCGCTTTTGCAGCGCTTCCTGCCTGATTCCTTGCATCCCGGCGCGCCCTCCGTTAGCGTCAAACTAATGGGGTGCCTTCCCACTCCACGCCGTGAAAGGCAACGCAGAGCCTGCAGAGGGAGAAAGTCTTGACGAATCCGATCATTACCCTGACGACCGACTACGGCACCAACGACCATCTCGTGGGCGTGCTCAAAGGCGTCATTCTGAAAATCAATCCGGACGCGCAGATCGTCGATATCACCCATCAGGTCACCCCATTCGACCTGCTCGACGGCGCGCTGTCCATCGCTGCCGCATATTCCTACTTTCCGCCGCGCAGCGTCCATGTGATCATTGTGGATCCCGGTGTGGGTTCGGAACGCCGCCCCATCCTCGTCAGCGGGCAGAATCATTATTTCATTGCGCCGGATAATGGCGTGCTCTCCGGCATCTACGAAAAGGAGCACCCCGTTGTGGTTCGGCACATCACTTCCGAACACTATTTCCTGCAGCCTGTGAGCAAGACCTTTCACGGCCGCGATGTTTTCGCTCCGGTTGCCGCGTGGCTCTCCAAAAACTGGCAGCCCGCCAGCATGGGCGAGGAGATTACCGACTTCAAGCGCTTCGCCATGCCCAAGCCGAAGGAAGCCGAGGGTATGCTGAAGGGCGTGGTTCTGAAGGTGGATGCTTTCGGCAATTTGATGACGAATTTTCGCGCGGATGATTTGCCCGTTAATGCGGTGGAAAAAGGCGAAGTCCGGCTGCAAATCGGCAGCCATCCCGTCACCAAGTTTGTGCCCACCTTTGCGCAAGGCGCGGCTGGTGAAGCGGTCGCCTATATCGGCTCCAGCGGATTCCTGGAAGTCGCCATGAACAAAGGCAGCGCCGCCCGCACACTGGGCCTTGGCCGCGGCACGCCGGTCCTGCTCACCAAAAACTAGCCCGCATCTATTCCAAACATCCTCTTCGCTGACGCTCGTGACGCCAGCAGGTTGACGCCGCCGCTTATTTTGGAGTGCGGCGGCTTGCCGCCGCTTTTACGCTGGAAGCAACTCCGCTGGACCGTCTTTCTCATGAGGATGTAACCGCGCCTTTGCGCTGGCCTACCGGCTTTGTTCCACCGCGGCCATCTGCGAACGCGTGCGCGGGTCCAGCCAATCCCTCCAGGCATCGCCGAGCAAATTAAACGCGAGCACCGCCAGGACAACCGCCAGCGCGGGGAAGACCACCATGTGCGGCGCATCAAATAAATGGTTCCGCGCATCGTTCAGCATCGCGCCCCAACTAGGAATCGGCGCGAGCACGCCCAATCCCAAAAAGCTGAGCGTCGCCTCGGCCAGAATCGCTCCTGCCATCCCGATGGTGGCCTGCACCAGCACCGGTTGGATCATGTTCGGCAAAAGATGCCGAATCATAATGCGCAGTGGCGAGGCGCCCAACGACCTCGCCGCCAGCACGAATTCAAGTTCCTTGGTCTTCAGCGCTTGTGCGCGCGCCAGCCTGGCGTAGCCCGCCCAGCCGGTAATGATCAGCACCAGGATCACTTTGCCCATGCCCGGGCCGAAAAACGCCGCGAAGGCAATCGCCAGCAGCACCCCGGGAAACGATAGAAACGCGTTGATCAGCAGCAAGTTTACGATGCGGTCAAAGACGCCCCCGCTATACCCGGCCAGCAGGCCCAACGTCAAGCCAATCGAGCCGCAGCCCAGCACCACGCAAATGGAAACGAACAGCGACACGCGCGCCCCATAAAAGACACGCGTGAGGATGTCGCGGCCCAGTTCGTCCGTGCCCATCCAGTGCGAGAACGACGGCCCTTGCAGGCGCACGGCCAGATTTTGCGCGGCCGGTTTCGCGGGCGAAATCCACGGCGCCAGCAGCGCCAGCACAACCAGCAGGCACACAATCGCAAAGCCGATGCGCGCCAACAGGCTCTCCCTCAGGAATGTACGCAATGGCCCGCCGGATTTCATGACAGCCGCACCCGCGGATCGATTAGGGAATAGAGAAAATCCGTCAACAAGTTGACGAGCACATAGGAAAGCGCAATAACCAGAATGCAGCCCTGCAACAGCGGATAGTCGCGCGCGGAGATGGCTTGTACGGTCAGGCGCCCGATACCCGGCCAAGAAAAAATGGTTTCCGTGACAATCGCCCCCGCCAGTAGCGTCCCGAACTGCAGTCCGATAATGGTGGTGATGGGAATGAGTGCGTTGCGCAGCGCGTGCCGCACAAGCACTGTCGATGTCCGCAGGCCTTTTGCACGCGCGGTGCGCACGTAATCGCTGGAGAGTTCCTCCAGCATCGCCCCGCGTACCATGCGCGTCAGGATCGCCGCCAGCGCCGCGCCCAGCGTCACCGCCGGCAGGATGTAGTGCAGTGCCCCGCCCCGCCCGGAAACGGGCAGCCATCCCAATTCAATTGAAAACAGCGCGATCAGCAGCGGCCCCAGCGCCAGGTTGGGCACCGCCAGCCCAAACAATGTCAGCACGCCAATGCCGCGATCCGCCGCTGTCCCCCTTCGGTGCGCCGCCAGCACGCCAGCGGGAATCGCAATCGCCATGCACACCAGCAACGCCAGCAGCGCAAGCTGCAGCGTAGCTGGATAACGCTCGAAAATCACGCGGCGCACCGGCGCCTGGAATTTGAACGATTGCCCGAAATCCCCGCGGGCCACCTGCCAAAGATATTTTCCGTACTGGACGATCAATGGCTGGTCGAGGCCAAGTGTGTGCCGCAATTCCGCCGCTTGTCCCGGCGCTGCGCTCTCCCCCAGCATCTGCTCCACGGGGTCGCCCGGCACGATATGGATCAGCAGGAAGACCATCGTCAGCACCAGCCAGAGGGCCGGCAAGGTCAGCAGGAAGCGGTGCAAGAAGTAGCGCGCCATTCGCCAGGAAACTCAGTGCTCCTTTCTTGCGGCTCTTGCTTTTGGGGACTCTATCGCTGCGTCCGATTCACTCGCCGGCACTTTTTCCGCCGGGCGCAACCGCTGTATTTTCACGCGCGCCACGCGCCGCCCGTCCATCTCTACCACAGAGAAACGGTAGCCGCCGAACTCAAAGCTCTCGCCGCCGCGCGGGATGAACCCCAACTGGTCCATCACGAAACCGCCCACGGTGGCATACGCCGGATCTTCCGGCAAGGAGATGTTGTACTGCGTATCGAGGTCGCGCACGTTCAGCGCCGCGTCAAACACCACCGCGCCGTCGGCCAGCGTTACCGGCCGCTCCACCACATCGAACTCATCGTGTATTTCGCCCACCAGTTGTTCCAGAACATCTTCCTTCGTCACCAGCCCCAGGATGCTGCCAAACTCGTCCACCACCATTGCGATGCCCACGCGCCGCGCCCGCAATTCCAGCAGCAATTCGCTGGCCGGCTTCGTTTCCGGCACAATCAGCACTTCCCTCAGCACCCTCCGCAGATCGAACGGCGGCGCCGGGGGCAGGTTTTCCTCCAGGCGGCGTTCGCGGTCCAGCAACACCCACATCATGTCCTTGATGTGCACGAATCCCAGCACGTGATCTTCCGTGCCGCGATACACTGGTATTCGCGAGCGCTGCGTCGTCGCGAACACCCGCATCACTTCTTCCAGCGAAGCTTCCACCGGCAGCGTGTGCATATCCGGACGCGACACCATGATCTCCCGCACCTGTAGTTGGCTCAAATCAATCGCGCTAAGAATGAATTTCTCTTGCCCTGGCCCCAGCAATCCCCGTTCGCGCGCCTGCTGAATCTGAATCTGCAGCTCTTCGGTGGAATGCGCAACGCCATGGCCCGTCGGCGCCGCCACTCCCAGCGCTTTCACAATCCTCCCGGAAATGCCGTCCAGGAGGTCGATCGCCCAGCGAAACGTGTTAAGGAACCACTGGAAGGGCCGCGCCACCATCAACGCGACGCGCCCGGCCCGCGCCAGGCTGATGGTCTTCGGCACCAACTCGCCAAACACCACATGGATGGCGCTGAGGAAAAGGAAGGCGATGGTCAACGCGACGCCGTGCACCAGCAGGAGCATGCGCACGCTGCCATGCGTCGGCATCACCTGCTGCACCAACTTCGCAAACGTCATTTCGCCCAATGCGCCAATTCCCAGGCTGCTGAGGGTTATGCCCACTTGCACCCCGGAAACCACGCGGTGCAAGTCGTTTAGCAAATGCTCGACGATGCGCGCCTGGGCATTGCCCTTGGCCACCAGTTGCCGCACGCGCGACACCCGGACAGTCACCAGCGAAAATTCCACCGCGGCGAAAAAGCCGTTCAACGCCACCAGCACGAACACGCCGATCAGCCGCACTAGGAACATTCTCTTGCGCACTCCCCAGCCGCATTGTAGCAGCACCTATCCTGCCCGGGGGGCTGGCGTAGCATGGAGTTGCCTTGGCTGCGGTTTTGCCGGCGAAGCATCCTCAATCACCGCGACTCGGGGTGCATCAGCATTCGATTCATCCGTTGGCCAATCCATTGGCCCGGTTGCGCGGGTTTCCCGGCTCCACTAGACTTAATCCCTCAGCCTCGAGGTGGAATTCGACTTGCGCGTCATCCTGCGTCTTCTCTTTTGGCTTTTCACCCTTGTGGTCTTCGCCTTCGCCGCCACCATCTGGTGGTTCGTCTATCGCCCGCTTCCCCAACTGGACGGCACCGCGCCGCTCCCTGGCCTGCAGGCCAGCGTCACCGTAGAACGCGATAACTGGGGCGTGCCGCACATCCGCGCCGCTTCCATCGAAGACCTGGCCGAAGCCCAAGGCTACGTCATGGCCCAGGACCGCTTGTGGCAGATGGATCTGCTGCGGCGCGCCGGCCGCGGGCAGCTCTCCGAAATTCTCGGCTCCGCCACTGTAAAGATTGACAAGGAATTCCGCGTTCTGAACTTTGGTCGCACCGCGCAACGTGAAGTGGATCAGATGGACCCCGGCCACCGCCGCATCCTCGAAGCCTATGCAGAGGGTGTCAATCGCTTCATCGAGCAGCATTCTTCCAAACTGCCGATGGAGTTCACGCTGCTCAAATACAAGCCGCAGCCCTGGCAAGTCTCGGATTCCCTGGTCATCAGCGGTTACATGTATCGCACGCTCACCTACACCTGGCCGCATAAGCTGGATCGCGCCCTGGTCACCGAAAAGGTCGGCCCGGATCTCGCCAAGGATCTCTACCGCGATGATGCCGCCCTGGACCATTTTGTCGTAGGCGACCCGAACGCCAAGGAAAATGGTCATGACGTCCCACAAGCCGATGCCGACGACGATGATGATCATGACGACGAGATGGATAGCGACGACGTGTTGAAAGCCGGGCGCGAGCTCCCTGCCCCTCCCAATCTTGCCAGCCAGCCCGATCTCACTTCCGCGCTCGCCGCCAGCGTGAAGGATTGGCTGCTCGAATCGCAACGCGATATCCGGAGTTCGCTCGGCAGCAACAATTGGGTGGTCAGCGGTGCGCACACCGCCACGGGCAAGCCGCTCTTGGCCAACGATATGCACCTGGAACTGACGCTGCCGCCGATCTGGTACGAAGTGCACATCACCGCGCCCGGCTGGAACGTCAAAGGCTTTGCCCTCCCCGGCTCGCCGCTCGTCGTCGTGGGCCACAACGACCGCATCGCCTGGGGCTTCACCAACAATGCCGCCAGCGTGCAGGACCTCTACCTCGAGACATTCAACCCCGCAAATCCCGAGGAATATCGCGCCAATGGCCAGTGGAAAAAGGCCGATGTCTTCGACGAAGTCATTCACGTGAAGGGCGCTCCAGACGAGCACCTGAAGCTGCTCGTCACGCGCCACGGGCCCGTGATCCACCCCGACGATGGCAAAAGCTATGCGATTCGCTGGACCGCGCTTGAACCCGGTGCCCTCTCCAGTACCTATTTATGGCTTGGCAAGGCGCAGAACTGGCGTGAATTTCTGGAGGTTATGAAGCGCGCGTGGGGCCCCGCACAAAACGCAGTTTACGCCGACGTGAACGGCAACATCGGTTACGTCATGGCCGCGCGCGTTCCCGTACGCAAAAAGGGCCACGGCGAAGTGCCTGTGCCCGGCGACACCGATGATTACGAGTGGACCGGCTACATCCCTTTCGATCAATTACCCCGCAGCTACAATCCGGAAAGCGGCCTCATCGTAACCGCGAATGCGCGCGTCGTGGGACCCGGCTACAAACCGTATCTCACCGATGATTGGGAAGAGCCGTACCGCACCGCGCGCATCTACGATTTGTTGCACGACAAGCACGACCTCCGGCCCGAGGATATGCTCAAGGTGCAAACCGATGCATACAGCTACCCGCACGCTTTCCTCGCGGAGCAGTTTGTGGCCGCCGCGCAAGTGGCGCCCCCGAAGGATCCTCGCGCGAAAAAGCTCATCGAGCAGGCCAAGGATTGGAATGGCATCGCCGACCCCAACTCCGTCGTCGTCTCGTTTCTGCATTCGGCGTTGTACTGTGCACTCGATCTCCTCCTCGAGCCGCATCTTGGCCCGGACACAGAGCTCTACCACTGGCGCAAATTGGCTTTTCTGCAGCGCGTTCTTACCGAACGTCCAGCGCGTTGGCTTCCGACACAGTTTAAGAACTACGACGAACTCCTGAGCGCCGCCGCCGATCGCGCCGTCGAGCGCCTGGAAAAGCGCACCAATAAATCCAACCCCGAAGACTGGCAATGGAAGCGCTTCAACTATCTGGATATGCTGCATCCCCTCGGCCGCGAAGGCTTTCTGAAGAAGCTCTTTAGCATTTCCGATCAGCCGCAGGCTGGCACCGCTTTCAGCCCCCGCGCCGCCAGCCGCAACCATGGCCCCTCGGAGCGCTTTGTGGCCAATCTTGCGGATTGGGATCGCTCCATCCTTCTCATCCCTGCGGGACAATCCGGCCAGCCCGGCAGCGAGCACTACACCGACCAGTTTCATTACTGGCTCGAAGGCAAACCTATTTACGCGCCCTTCAGCAACGCCGCCGAAGCCAAAGCCAAAAAACACACGTTAACCCTGCATCCTTGATAGGTTTCGGCGAAAGTGCAGGTCCATGTCATCCCGAGCGGAGCGAGGGATCTGCTTTTCGTAAGAGACCAGAAAAACCGAATTCCCTTAGCCGCAAGGATTCTGCGAGCCTCCATAAAGCGATTGTGTCCGTTCTCCGCCGTGCTTTAGAATGCTGTCTGGACCCGGCGCGCCTCTTTCGTGATCCGCAGTGGTGGTTCTGGGGACTCGAAAAACTCCTGCGCGCCTACCAGTGCGAAGGATTGCCGTGCCGCCGCCATGGGCGGGCCATCCAGCGCATTGCACAGGGTGGATGCTCCACGTACTGCTATTTGCACTGTCAGAAGTAGGATTTCGCTGAGGAAATACCGTGAATCAAACTGCTCCGAAAAAGCCGGAACCTCCCAAGAAACCTGATTTTGAACGCTCCCTGGCGCGCCTCGAGGAAGTCGTGCGCAAACTCGAAAGCCCGCAGCTTTCTCTCGACGATGCCATGAAGCTGTTTGAGGAAGGCGTAGGCCTTTCCCGCGAATGCCAGAAGCAATTGGAAGAAGCCGAGGCCCGCGTGGAAATACTGCTGAAGAAAGCCGACGGCAAGCTCGCCGCCGAACCCTTCGAGCCCGAAGGAGAGAGCAACGCGTAACTCTTCCGCAACTCCGCCGACAGGAACCTTTTCATTCCGATGAAACTCCCCGCCTTTTTTGAAGAAGACCGCATCGCCGTTGACGCCCATCTCGACCGCCTGATGCCCGCTGAGTCCGTCCAGCCGCCTTCCATTCATCAGGCCATGCGTTATTCCGTTTTTGCCGGCGGCAAGCGCATCCGTCCAATCCTGTGCCTGGAAACGGCGCGCATCTTTGACGCTGACGTTTCGCCTGCCTTCTATCCTGGATGCGCCATCGAATTGATTCATACCTATTCCCTGATTCACGACGATTTGCCCGCCCTCGATAACGACGATCTGCGCCGCGGCAAGCCCACCTGCCATAAACAATTCGGCGAGGCCATCGCGATTCTCGCCGGCGATGCGTTGCTGACTCTGGCCTTTGAGACCATTGCCGCTTCCCCGGCCCCAGCGGGTCGCCGCGTCGCCATCATTACGGAAATCTCCACCGCCGCCGGCACCATCCACGGCATGGTTGGGGGACAGGTCGCCGACCTCGAAGCCGAAGGCCGGCACGCTGGCCCTGAAACACTTGAATACATTCACCGCTCAAAAACCGCCGCGCTCATTCGCGCTTCCATCGCTTCCGGCGCCCTCTCCGCCGGTGCGCCTGCCGGCGATGTGGCGCGCCTGCGCCGCTTTGGCGAGACCATCGGCTGGGCCTTTCAGGTTACGGATGACATCCTCGACGTCGAGGAATCCTCCGCCGCGCTCGGCAAAACCGCAGGAAAGGATATAGCCCAGCAAAAGGCCACCTATCCCGCCGTCTTTGGCTTGCCCCGCTCCCACGAAATCGCCAACGAGCTGGCCAACAAGGCCATCGCGGAATTGCAGCCCTACGGCGAGCGCGCCGAACGCCTCCGCGCCATCGCCGAATTCCTGGTCCTTCGCCGCACCTGAGCGTTTCAGTTTCCGGCACCGTGCCCGCACCCTGAAAAAAACGCTATGCCACCCAAATCCCCACGCAAACGCCTCGACCTTCTCCTCGTCGAACGTGGCCTCGCGGAATCGCGCCAAAAAGCGCAAGCAATGATCCTGGCGGGCGAAGTCACCATTGACGCCAAGCCCGCCGAAAAAGCTGGGCAGCCTGTCGCGGAGAATGCGCCTATCGAAGTGCACAGCCGCCTGCAGAAATATGCCAGCCGCGGCGGCTTCAAGCTCGAAGGTACACTGAAAGATTTTCGCGTCAGCCCGCAGGGGAAAGTATGTCTCGACGTGGGTTCCTCCACCGGCGGCTTCACTGATTGCCTGCTGCAGCAAGGCGCGGCGCGCGTCTACGCGGTGGACGTCAACACCGACCAACTCGCCTGGAAATTGCGCGCAGACCCCCGCGTGATGGTCCTCCAGAAAAACGCCCGCGAATTGGCGCACGGCGATATTCCCGAGCCCGCGGACCTCGCCGTCATTGATGTTTCTTTCATTTCCGTCATCAAAATTCTTCCCGGTGCCGTTGCCTGCTGCAAACCAGGCGGCGAGCTGCTCATCCTCGTCAAGCCGCAATTCGAACTGGAGCGCGCCGATGTCGGCAAAGGCGGAATCGTGCGCGATACCAAGCTCCATGAAAGAGCCATCGCCAGCGTCCGCCGCGCCGCCGAATCCCTTGGCCTCACAGGCCTGGATGTCTCCCCCAGCCGCCTTCCCGGCGCGGAGGGCAACCAGGAGTATTTCCTTCACGCGGTGAAACCTCCTACGGTAGAATCGCTCTAATCCATGCAGCCAACTTCTCCCTTCAAGACGATTGGCATCATCTCGCGGCCCCGGCGTTCCAACTTGGCCGAGGTCATACCCGGGCTGCTGCGCTGGCTTGCGGAGCGCGGCGTCACGCCTCTCTACGATCCCGAAACCGCCAGTTCCCTGACGGATGGAGTGCTCGGCACCACGCGCCACAAAATCGCCGAAGAGTGTGACCTGCTGCTCGTCCTTGGCGGCGACGGAACGTTGCTCGCGGCAGTCCGCGAAGCCGCCGCGCGCGCCGTTCCTGTGCTTCCCATCAACATGGGCAGTCTTGGCTTTCTCACCAGCTTCACGGTCGACGAGCTTTACCCGGCGCTGGAAAATGTGCTGGCGGGGCGCGCGACGATCAATGAACGTGTGCTGCTGCTCGTCGAACGCGTAAACGCCGGCCAGATCGTTACGCAACAGCGCGTCTTGAACGATGCCGTCGTTCACAAAGGGACTCTGGCGCGCATGATCGAGCTTGAGCTTTTCATCGATGAGGGCTTTGTCTGCCGCTACCGCGCCGACGGCTTGATTGTCGCCACGCCCACGGGCTCCACGGCCTATTCCATGTCCGCCGGCGGACCCATCGTCCATCCCGCCGTGGAATCCATTCTCATCACGCCCATCTGCCCGCACACGCTGAGCGATCGGCCCGTCGTCGTGCGCGACACTTCAAAGGTCGAGTTGCGTCTCTCGGAAACCGCGGATTCCGTGTTTCTCACCCTCGATGGCCAGACCGGCGTGCCCATGCAGCGCGGCGATCGTGTGCGCATCACTCGCGCCGCCGAACGCCTCAAGCTCATCCAGCCGCCCAACAAAACCTATTTCGAGATTCTTCGCAACAAACTGAAGTGGGGCGAAGCCTAAGCGCCACACCAGCCTGTGGCATAGTCACTCCTGACTGTGCTCTTGGCTTTACTCCTGTAGTGGCCGGTCTTTAGACCGGTTCTTGGGTTTGTCTTTCCTTTAGGGGGTCGATGCTTCAGGCTTACCCAGAGCCTCGAAGGGTCCGACATCAAGCCATCCAGCGAATAGGGCTTCACCCCCTGAGGACTCTTCGTCTCGTATTGGCCAATCTTCAGATCGCCTCTTCCTATTTTCTCTTGCTCCACTCTGTCGAAATATCCGCCCTAAAACAACGTGTCTGTCCGCAAAACGTCGTCCTGTGTTTCGCGCCGCCGGACCAAGCGCGCCCGCTTCCCTTCCACCAGGACCTCCGCGGGGCGTCCGCGTCCGTTGTAATTCGAGGCTTGCACCATGCCGTACGCCCCGGCAGCCCACAGCGCCAGCACATCCCCGGGCGCGACCTCGCCCAAGGGCCAGTCCCGCAGGAAACAGTCGCCCGTCTCGCACACCGGGCCAACCACATCCACTCGTTCCTTCGCGCCACTTTGCGCCTTCGTCTGACTCACCCGCGTGATCGGGTGCGGCGCATCATAAAGCACCGGTCGGATCAGGTCATTCATGGCCGCATCAATCACCACAAATGACTTGCACGTATTCTTTTTGGTATAAATCACGCGCGCAAGCAGAATTCCCGCCTGCGCGATAATCGAGCGTCCCGGTTCCAGCAGCAGCTCCACTCCGAGCGGCCGCACCACCTCTGCAATCATTCGCGCGTACTCTCTTCGCGATGCGGGCCGTTCCTTCGTGTACCGCACGCCCAGCCCACCGCCAAAATCCAGGTACTTGAGTGCGATCCCCTGCTTCCGCAGGTCCAGCAGATAACTTGCGAGCCGCTCCAGCGCTTCCCGGAATGGCCCAAGCTCCACAATTTGTGACCCGATGTGCGCGCTGATTCCCTGCCACCGGATATGCCTCGCTCCGCGGTGCGCCAGATACATGGCACGCGCTTCCTGCCAGCTCACCCCAAATTTATGTTCGTGGAGACCCGTCGAGATGTGCGGGTGTCCCCCCGCCTTCACATCGGGATTCACGCGGATCGAGACGCCCGGCACAACGCGCCGCCGCGACGCTTCTCCGGCCAGCACTTCCAGTTCCGCCGCCGATTCCACGTTGAACTGCAGGATTCCCGCCGCGCTCTCCCGGCCGCTCTTGTACTTCAGGGCCTCGCGAATTTCCTCGCGCGTTTTTCCAACCCCCGAAAACACGATGCGCTCGCCGCGTACTCCGATGCGCTCCAGGTGGTCAAGCTCGCCGCCCGAAACAATGTCGAACCCGCTGCCTCGTTGCGCCAGCAGCTTCAGAATCGATAAATTGCCATTCGCTTTCACCGCGAAGCACAGCAGGTGCGGCAAGCGTCCCAAGCCGCTCTGCAACTCGTCATACGCCTCTTCGATGGCCCGGCGGCTGTACACGTACGATGGCGTCCCGAAACGCTTGGCAATCTCCGTCAGTGCCACGCCCTCGCAATACACCTCTTTCGCCTGGCCACGCGCTTTCCACGCAAAATGTGGCGTGAACCGCGCCGGGTCCACGTATTCCAGATTTTTCCGGGCCTGTCTAGGATCGCTCATTTCACTTTTGCGATGACCAGCGTGCGGTCGTCGGAAAGCGGCGCGCTCTGCGTGAACCAGTCCACTTCCTGCAGGATCTGGTCGGCCATTTCCGCCGCGGCCATTTCGTGATGCTGTTCGATGAAGCGCAGCAAGCGCGTGGTGCCAAAAAACTGACCGTCGCTGTTCGTCGTTTCCGCGATTCCGTCCGAGTGAAACACCAGGATGTCGCCGGCCTGCAGTGTCACGCCCCACTCGTCGTACTGCGTCTCCTCGAAAATCCCCAGCGGGAAGCCCGTCAGGTCGATGCGCTCGCACCGCCCGTCCTTATACAGGAGCGGCTGCGACTGCCCCGCGTTCGCCACGCGCAGCTTCTGCCGGCCCTTCTGCCACGTCGCAAAACAGGCCGTCATGAACCGCCCTTCAATCCGCCGCTCGCTCACCAGTTGATTCATCTGCCGCAGCATTTCCGCGGGCTGCAACTTCTGCGGTGCCAGGCTGCGCATGATGCCGATGATCACCGCGCCATACAGCGCCGCCGCTGGGCCCTTCCCGCTCACGTCGCCCAGCGCAATGCCCAATTGCTGCGGCCCGTAACGCAAAAACTCGTACAAATCACCGCAAACTTCCCGCGCGGAAAGATATCGCGCCGCAACATCCAACCCGTAGTCATCCGTCGGCACCGGCCGCAACAGCGCGCCTTGAATTCTCTTCGCCGCCTGCACGTCCCGGTCCAGCCGCGCTTCGTCCTTCGCCACCTGCTCGTACAGCCGCGCGTTTTCCAGCGACACCGCAAGGTTGGACGCCAGGATCGAAAGCGTCTGCACGTGGTCGGCGTTGAAATAATTCAGTTGCGGGCTTTCCAGATCGAGCACGCCAATCACTTTGCCCTTGTACATCATGGGGATAGCCAGCTCCGAGCGCGTTTCCGGGTTGACCATCAGGTAGCGCTCGTCCTTGGTCACATCGGGCACCAGCACGGGCTCCCGCAGCGTCGCCGCCGCGCCCACGATTCCTTCGGTGGCTGCGACGCGCATTTTGCCTTGCACTCTCTGTCCGTGCTTCACGTCCACCCTATGCCGGAAAATGTGCTGTTCTTCGTCATACAGCATGATGCTTAATATCTGGTAATCGATGACCCGCTTCACCTGTTCCGCCGCGTGCCGCAACAACTCTTCCACGTCCAGGATCGAACTGATCTCCCGGCTCACTTCATTCAACACCAGCAGCGTTTCGGCCTGCGCGCGCACCTTTTGAAACAGCCGCGCGTTTTCGATGGCCACTGCCAGGCGGCTCGCCAGCAGCGACAAAATGCGCTGCTGATCTTTCGTGAAGTAGTCCAGGTGCCGGCTCTGGATATCCAGCACGCCCACGCACTTCCCGCGGAACATCAGCGGCACCGCCAGTTCGGAGCGCACGCTGTCTATCGCATTGATGTAGCGCGGATCCTGCGATACGTCGCTCACCCGCACCGGATGGCCCGTCGCCGCTGCCGTTCCGGTAATGCCCTGCCCGATCGGCACGCGCAAATTCTCCGCCAGCCCCGGCGGGTAGCCGATTGCGAACCCGTGCGTCAGGTAGGTACCGTCTTCATCGGCCATCAGCACACCGAACATTTCATAGTCGATGTGCCGCTTGATCAGCGCGGCGGTGTGCGCCAGGACCTCGTCCAGGTCCAGCGATGCATTCACTTCTTCCCCGATTTCCGCGAACGTCGCCAGCACCTCGGCGGAAGTCTCCGGACTTTCTGTCTGTGGGGTTGTTTGTAGTTTGGGATCCGTGGCTTCCATGTATCCCTTGATTATAACAGGCGTTCCCCCGGAGGTTCCGGTGGAACAGGCTCCATTCTGTGCAAATCGCTCGCGCGGACGGGTATTGCCGCACAAATGGAAGCGCGTGCTACTCGTTCTTTGTTTTTCCGCGCGACCCCAACTGCAACACGCACACATCCGGCAAATTCCGGTAGCGCTCGTCAAAATCCAGTCCGTAGCCCACCACAAATTCATTCGGGATCGGGAACCCCGTGTAATCGGCTTTCACGTCCGCAATGCGGCGCTCCACCTTGTCCAGCAGCACTGCCACGCGCAAGTGCTTCGGTTTCCGCTCTTCAAACAATTTCAACAGATATTTAAGCGTCAGTCCGGTGTCCAGGATATCCTCCACGATAAGCACCGTGCGCCCCTCAATGCCGACGTCGAGGTCCTTGGTCAACTTCACTTCCCCCGTCGAATCCGTGCCCTTGCCGTAACTCGATACCCCGAGAAAATCGAAAGACACCTCGCCGCCCAATTCCCTCGCCAGATCCGCAAGAAAAAAGATCGACCCTTTCAGCACCCCGATCAGATGCAGCGTGTCATCCGGAAAGTCCCGCCGGATTTCCCGCGCCATCTCCGCCACCTTCGCCCGGATGCGCGCATGCGATATCAGCTCGCGCAGCGTTTCGCCTGGGCGGTGTCCTTCCTTTTCTTTTGCTGTCTTCTTCGTGCGGATTTTGCCCACAGCCCATTGCTCCCTAAATCTGACTTTATTCCACACAATCCGCAAGGAACACATTGGTCTCCTGCGGCACTTTGCCGTTGCCGTTCGACAACCTCGCTGCTCTAAATTTCCATCAATCGTATGTTCTGCTCATGATGCTGTCAATTCAGCCTGCTCCCTGCCCTCAGCAATCTCGCGCGTTTCCCCGTTTCGTCGGCTATACTTCTTCCCTGTCAAACCATGCTCCCCATCGTCAAATCCAGCCTCTTGGTAGTTTCCGCGCTCTTCCCAATCGTCAACCCGCTGGGTGGCGCCCCGATTTTCCTTTCCCTCACTCACTATTACTCCACCATCCAGCGCAAGCTCCTTTCCCGTAAGATTGCTACCAACAGCTTCCTGCTTCTCATCGGTTCCTACCTCATCGGCACCCACATCCTCGCATTCTTCGGAATTTCGCTGCCTGTAGTGCAGGTCGGCGGCGGCCTCGTCGTTATGGCCGCGGGCTGGAACATGCTCAATCAAAAAGATGGAGATGAAACCCGCAGCAATGTTCAGCATTCCGTGGATCCCCGCGATCTCTCCAGCCGGGCTTTTTACCCTTTGACCCTCCCGCTGACCGTCGGCCCCGGCTCCCTTTCCGTGGCCATCACGCTCGGCGCCAACGAACCCCATCATGGCTCCAGCATTCTCTTTTCCATCATTGGCGCCATTATTGGCTGCCTGCTCATCGCCGTCAGCGTTTATTTTTGCTATGCCTTTGCGGACCGTCTCGCGGAGATTCTCGGTCCCACCGCCATGACGGTGATCATGCGGCTTACCTCATTTCTGCTCCTGTGCATCGGCGTTAAAATCTTCTGGAACGGTTTCTCCGCGCTCTTGGGCTCCCTACCCACGATCGTCCGCTGACTTCCGCGACCCGTCTTTTCATTACTTCCAGTTCGGCAACGCTCTTCTTTCCAAAATCGCCTCTGCCGCCCAGCATCCCAAATATACCGATAGCGCCACGCCGTGCCCAGAGTAGGCTCCCAACACAATCGCATTCTCGCTTTCCAGGTGCCGCTCAAACACCGGTTTCCATTCCCACGTCATGCAGATCGGTCCGCCCCAGCGGTGCGTGATCTCCACGTCTTTCAGCGCCGGATGCAGCCCATGCACACGCCTCTCAAGCTGCTCGAACAACTCCGCGGCCTCGCCGCGCTCGATATCCAGTATTCCCAGTTCGCGCCAATCCTGCAGGAACACCAACCCGCTCCCGAAGATCACCTGATTCCCCGCCAGGAGCCGCCCCCACAGATACGGCAGGTCCACGGTATAAAATGGCTTCTGCTCAGCCAGCCCAATCTCTCGCAACTGCGCGTCCGTCAGGGGCTGCGTCGCAACGGCCAACGTAAATGCCGATCCGGCCCTTTCATTTAATCCCGCCATTTCCAGCGAAAATGCATTCGTTGCGAACAGGACTTTTCCAGCCTGCACCACGCCGTTTTTCGTGCGCAGCTCCACGTGGCCCGCAAACACCGCGTCCTCCACGCCGCAATCCTCAAACAGCATCACGCCGGCGCGTTCCGCGGCGCGCGCCAACCCGCTCAACACTTTTCCCGGGTTGATCGTGCCACCGGGCACTTCCTTCACCGCGCAGAGGTCTCCCGAATCCTTCCACCGTATCGACGCGTTCGCCAGCGCCGCGCTTCTCCCCAATTCGTAAGCGCCCGGCAACGACACTTCTCCATCCACTTCCAGTTCGCGCAGAATTCTCTGATATCCCCCGAGCACATTGCCCAGTCCCGGCAACTCTCCCGCCGCGCTTTCCGCGAGCGCCACGCCACCCGTGTACCCGCTCGATCCGGCGCCAAACTGCCCCGCCTCAAACAGCGCCACGCTCTTCTCGGGCGCCAGACGCTTCATCCACGCGGCCGCAGCCAATCCCGTGAACCCGCCGCCCACCACGGCAAAATCCACCGCAGCCGGCAAGGGCCATGGCGTCGCCCGGAACTCCACCGTCCACGGCCGCTTTCCCCAATTCTTGTTTCCGCTCATGCTGCTTTCTCCCGTTCTTCTCCACTCTATACCCGCCGCTCTCCGCGCTCTCTCCTTTTGTAGTGGCCGATCTTTAGTTCGGCTGCATCCCTTCCCCTCCTCTTCGCGCAGGTCTATAATCCGCCTGTTAGTCTTGGGCGAAAGGAGTACGCCCATGAGTGTTTCCTCGCGTTTGAAGTCTTTTCTGGATAGCAAGCAGATCCCCTACGAATCGCTCTCTCATTCGACTTCGTACACCGCCCAGGGTGTGGCCGCGGTGATGCAAATCTCCGGCAAAGAGATGGCCAAAACCGTGGTGTTGCGCGCTGGCGAGCGAGGCGATGAAACGATTCTGGCGGTTCTGCCGGGCCCTCGGCATGTGAAGCTCGACAAACTCTCCGCGGCCATCGGCAAGCCGGTTCGTCTGGCCACCGAATTGGAGTTCAGCACTCTTTTCCCCGATTGCGAGCTGGGCGCCATGCCACCGTTTGGCTCGTTGTACGATTTGCCCGTCTACGTGGATGAATCGTTGGCCCAGGACGTCGAAATCGTCTTCAACGCGGGCACGCACCGCGATGCCGTGCGCCTGCGCTACGACGATTTCCTGCGTCTCGCGAATCCGACCGTCTGTTCGTTCACATGACGCCGGCTCGCCGCTGCATGCCTCCGCCTGTGCGACGTTCCTTGTGTGCCCGCTCGCGCGATCCCATCGGCTCCTGACTTCCGCCCGCACTGCCGGCCTCAAGAAGGCCGCGGAATCCGGCCCCACGTCCCCAATAAAAAAGGAGAGGTGAAACCCTCTCCTTTTGCCGTTACAATTCTTCTTGCTTCCTAAATGTGGCAGCTTTCCTGCCCTCTCTTCTCCAGGTATCGCTGGTGGTACTCTTCTGCGCGCCAGAAAGTTCCCGCTGGCGTGATCTCCGTCGCCACCGGCCGGTGTAACTTCCCGCTCGCGTCCAGCGCTTGTTTGGATTTCAGCGCCATTGCCTGCTGTTCCGGCGTGTGGAAAAAGATCGCCGTACGGTACTGCTTCCCGAAGTCGGGCCCTTGCCGGTTCACTTGCGTGGGATCGTGCACCTCCCAGAACACCTCCAGCAGTTGCTCGTAGCTTACCTTCGTCGGATCAAACGTCACCTGCACGACTTCGGCATGGCCCGTCTGGTCGGTGCACACTTCCTTGTATGTGGGGTCCTCTGTGCGCCCCCCGCTGTAGCCGGACACCGCATCCACCACTCCCGGCACGCGCCGGAAAGCCGCCTCCACTCCCCAGAAACATCCCGCTCCAAATGTTGCGTTCTCAGTCATGCTCCTCCCCCCGGTTCGTCGTCGCACACCTCCATCGGCTCTGTTGGATGCGCCAACCGTGTTTTTCGATTCGCTGCGTAGTTACTGCGGCTTCCGCCTTGGCGCGGGCTTTAAGGCACTTAGTTCCTTCGCCTTTTCCGCGGCTGTTTCCTTGTACGGGGAATCCACGGAAGCGGCATCCGTGAACGCCTGAATCGCCTCCGGCTTCTTCTTCAGGTTCACGTAGGCGAATCCCAACCGGTACTGATTTCGCGCATAGCTCGTGGCGTCGGCCTTCAACAGGGGCGCCGCGCTCAAAAGATTCTTCACCGCTCCGGCACTGTCCTTTTTCTGCAGGCTCACTTGCCCAAGCGCGCTTAGCGCCAGCCCTTTCTGCAGGTCATTTTGTTTTTTCCACTCTTCATCGCTCAGATTTTCCGGTTTCTTCGCCGTATCGCAAAGCGTTCCCACTTTCTTCGCGTATTCTTCCGCTTTGTCCAATTGCGTGCCGGCTTCGCTGTAAATATCCGCTGCGGCCAGCAGCATCCCGATGTTGTTCGGATCTTTAGCCAGGACGCCATTCACCAGTTCCTGCATCTTCTGCGGGTCCTGTGCCTGCTGGTAGGAATAGGCGGCGCCAATCATCGCGCGCTGGGCATTCGGCGAATCGGGAAAGCTCTTTGCATAACGTGCCAGGAAATCCGCCTTCTTCGCCGGCTCCTTCGTCTGGTACGCTGCGTTCAGCATGGACTGCTCGACGTAATCCTGGTTCTCTTTCGTCTGCTCCAGCTTCCCCGCCTTCTGCTCCTTCCAATATTCCGCCGCCGTTCCCTCTGGTACAGGCGCCGCTTTGTAGCGCTGCACGATCCCGGCCGCTTTTTCGCCGTAGGCGAACACTCGTTCCGTGTCCCCCATCTCGTTTGCCGCGCGCACCATGTTCACGCCGTTGGCATAGTTGTCCGGGTCGCGTGCCCACAGCTTGTCGCCATACTCGAAGGCCTTGTCGTACTGCTTGGCCGTAATGTAGTAGTTGACGTACTGCTCATCCGCGATGATTTGAAAATCATCATCGGGATGCGCTTTGGAAAATTCGTCAATCAGCTTTAGCTTCTCCGCGGGGTCGCTCGCCGCGCTGATCGCATCGAGTTGCCGGGCCTCATCCGAACCCATGGGAATCGGAACACTTTTGCCGAGCTGGGCCATGCTGGCGGGAGCGATATTCGCCAGGAGCAATAACAGGCCTGTAAGAAATCGTGCGCGTGCCATGCTTACCTCCCGTGTCTTTGGAAAGCTCTCATCCGCATCCTGTGTTACTTCGCATCTTAGTTCCCCGCGCCCCTCCGCGCAAACCCTTTTGCTTCCCTTCCTCCACCGCCACCAGCCCAGCGCATTTGACGAAGCCCTCCCTCTCGCGTGAAAATTAAGAGTTTGAACAGCATCCCTAATCGTGACTGTAGGCCACGGAACAGCGGAAGCAGCCGTAGCGCTCATCCAATTGATCTGAGCGTTTTCATGAATCAAGGAGACTGTAGAATGAAAATACGAATCATCGGCGGAACGCGCAAGCAAGCAGGTTTCGTCGCTGTACTGAGCCTTTTCCTTGCTTTGCTTGGCGCCGCTCCTCTCTTGCACGCCGATGAGCCTTTTGCCCGCAGCAAGGATTACGACCTGGAGCACTCCCGCATCGCTCTGCGCTTCGACCTGGATCAGAAAAAGGTCATCGGAGACGTTACCCACACTCTCACCATTCTCCGTGACACCCAGCGCATTACCTTTGATTCCGCCGGCCTGCAGATCCAGAGCGTCACCCTGAATAAAGCCGCCGCCACGTTCGAGACTTCCGAAGACAAGCTCCGCATCGCGCTTCCCAAACCCGCAAAACCCGGCGAGAAATTCACCGTCGAGATCAAGTACGAGGGCAAGCCCACCAAGGGCCTCTACTTCATCCTTCCCGACAAGGACTATCCCCATCGCCCCAAACAGGTTTGGACGCAAGGCGAATCGGAGGACACGCGCTACTACCTGCCCACCTACGACTACCCGAATGACCGCCTCACCACGGAAACGATTCTCACCGTCCCTGCCGACTGGCTCACCGTCTCCAATGGAAAACTCATCAGCGTTACCGATGCAGCCGACGGTCTGAAGACCTGGACGTGGCGCGAATCGCAGCCCAGTTCCACCTATCTCATCACCGTCGTTGCCGGCGAGTTGGCCGAAGCCAAGGATACCTGGCGGAACATCCCCGTCACCTACTATGCGCCCAAGGATCGCGGCGACCGCCTCACCGTCAACTACGGCCGCACTCCCGCCATGATCGACCTCTTCAGCAAAAAGCTTGGCGTGGATTATCCTTGGGAAAAATACGCGCAATCCATGGTGGATGATTTCGTCGCCGGCGGCATGGAAAACTCCAGCGCCACCACCAATGCCTCCAGTTCGCTCCGCCATCCGAAACTCGTCCCCGAATTCCCGGAGGATGAAGATCCGCTCATCTCGCACGAATTGGCCCACCAGTGGTTCGGCGACCTGGTCACCTGCAAGGATTGGGGCAACATCTGGTTGAACGAGGGTTTCGCCACGTTCATGGAATCTGTCTGGACCGAAGCCCAGTTCGGAAAAGACTTCGCGGAATACGAACGCTGGGAAGCTTCGCGCCGGTGGTTTTCCAAGCAGGGGCTCTATACCAAGCCCATCGTGCGCCACGATTTTGACGATTCCAGTGAATTTGACGGCAACGCCTACGCCAAAGGCAGCTGGGTCCTCTACATGCTTCGCCACCAGCTCGGCGAGGACGCCTTCTACGCCGGCCTGAAGCATTATCTGGAGATCAACCGCGGCAAGAATGTTGTCACCGCGGACTTGACCAAGGCCATCGAAGAGGCCACGCACACAAACGTCGACCAGTTCTTCAGCCAGTGGGTTTATGGAGCCGGCGCCCCCAAGCTCGACGTCAGCTACACCTACGACGAGGCCAGAAAGCAGGTCGTGCTCACCGTCAAGCAGACCCAGAAGCGCGAAGGGTATGTGGGCCTCTTCCGCTTTCCCGTGGATGTTGAAATCACCAACTCATCTGGCCCAAAGCTCTATAACCTCGTCGTCTCCAAAGAATCGGAGAACTTTTCCATGCCCTCGGAGACAGCTCCGCGCATGGTGCTCCTTGACAAGGGCACGCAAATCTTGAAGTCCGCCCAGTTCACTAAAGACAAAAAAGAATGGCTCTACCAATTGAAGAACGCCGCGGAGCTGGCTGATCGCGCGGATGCCGCCGTCGCCCTCGGCAAAATCAAAAACGATGACGAACCTGCCCTCGCCCTTGGCGAAGCTCTGCGCTCGGACAAAACGGACGGGGTGCGCATCACCGCGGCCAAGGCTCTCGGTGATCTCGGCAGCGCTGCTGCTTCCAAGCAGCTCCTCGATGCACTTTCCTCCTTCACCCAGCCATGGGTCCGCTATCACTTTGTGGACGCTCTCGGTAGCTTCAAGGATGACGCGGCGATCAAGAAAAAGCTGGAAGCCATCGCCCGCGACGATAGTTCCTATCGCGCGCGCGCTGCCGCTTTGCAGGCCATTGGCCGCATGAAGACTCCCAATGCGTATGACGTCCTCATCGCCGCGGTGAACAGCGATTCCCCCGACGGCTTCCTCCGCGACGCTGCTCTGCGTTCCATCGGCTCGCTCGGCGACGACAAGGCCGTGCCGCTGCTCCGCGATTGGGCCGTTCCTGGCAAAAACATGGAAGCCCGCGAGGCCGCCATCAGCAGCCTGGGCCGCCTGCAGAAAGACAACAAGGAAATCACCAATCAGATTGCCGGATATCTCTCGGATTCCCACTTCCCCATCCGTCTGTCGGCAATCTTCGCACTCGGCTCTCGCGGCGATGCTTCCGCGATTCCCGCGCTCGAGACGCTTCTGAAGAGCAACGACCTGAGCATCGAAATGGTCCCGATGATTAAAGGCCAGATCGAACGACTGAAAAATCCCAAGGCGAAAGGCGGGTTCCCCGGCCCGTTCGAAGAGGAGGAAGCTGGCGCGGAAAGTGAAGAAGCAATCGCAAAGCCCACCGAGGATCAGCGCCTAAGCCATCTCGAACAATTGGTCCAGGAGATGAACGAGCGCCTGAAGTCCATCGAAACTCGCTTGCCTCCGCCCCCGGCAAACAAATAATTCGTCGCAACCCGTGGCACAGTCACTCCTGCTTGCCCTGAGCCGCGAAGGGCTTGGCTCTTGGGTTAGCCTGTGTAGGGCCCGCCTTCTGCCTGCCCGCCGTAGGAGGGAGGCGGGCCGCAAATCGCCCCGCGCCACAATCTTTGCTGCAGCTCAGGCCTTCAGGCCTGAGGCTTTTTCTTGGGTTTCTCTTGCCTTTGTAGGGGTCGAGCACCGTTCAACCCCATCCCGGCAAGGCGTAAGCGCCACGGCATACACACTCTTGTCATTCCGAGCGCAGCGAGGAATCTGCTTTCCTCGTTGGACTTTGCTAGTGACCACTCTTCAGATCGGCCCCCGCGACGATTCCTCGGCCAGCATAATTCGCAAATCGCGCAGATTATTCCCCGTCGGACCCGTGACAATGGCATCATCCAGCTTGGCGAAAAACGTGTACGCATCACTCTCCCGAAACGCCGCCGCGGGATCCAGTCCCGCCGCTTTGGCCCGCTGCACGGTCTCGCCGTTCGCCACCGCTCCCGCCGCCGGGCTGTTGCCGTCGATCCCGTCGGTACCCGCGCTCAAAACCGTAATGCGCTGGCCCGCAATTTTCCCCGCAACGTCCAGCACGAACGCGGAATTCCTTCCGCCCACACCGTTGCCGGTCACCGGCGAACTCAATTCCCCATCCGCAATAATCGCCACGCGCTGCCCTTCATTCATTCGCTGCCATTCTTCCAGTTGCACCAGAAGCGCATCTGCCGCCTTCGCCACCGGCCAGTCGTCCGTGGAATTGTCGCAGCATGTCGCGTAGCCGCAGGCTTCCGCGGCGTGGTGCGCCGCGTGAAACAAATCGTCCAAGCCCAGCAAGACATGAAAGTACGCGTTGGCGAACGCGGCATCCCCGGCTTTGGGCGTTTCCGGCATTTTCCCTGCATCCAGCCAGCGCACCAGCCGCTCCGGAAATCTCCTCCGCAAATCGTATTGCGCCACGATGCGCCCCACATCCGCAATTGTGCCCGGATCGGGCAGCGTGGGTCCGGACGCCAGCGCCGACTCCTTACCCGCAGGCACATCCGTGACCGCCAGCGTAATCTTCCTTGCCCTTCCGGCAGCGGCCGCCAGCCTCCCGCCCTTCACCGCCGAAAGATGCTTCCGCACTGTGTTCATCGCTTCAATCGGCGCGCCACAGGTCACCAGCGCGCGATGCACCGCCTGCACATCTTCCAACTGCATTTCGTCATAAAGTGGCAGTTCGACCAGCGCGGACCCGCCCCCGGACAACAGGAAAATCACCACGCTCCGCTCGTCGCAACTCTCCAGCAGCCGCAAAATGGCTTCGGCCGACTTCCAGCTTTCTGCATTGGGAACCGGGTGCCCGCCAACGAAATACTCCATCCCCGGCACGCGCCGCTCCGGCGCAACGGGCGCAACAACAATTCCCGAAACACGCGTTCCAGCGGGCAGAATGCTTTCGAGCCCCATCACCATCGCATGGGCAGCCTTGCCGATCGCCACGACATGCACTTTCGCAGTTTGGGAGAGGCCAATGACGGCGTCCGGCAGGATCAGCCGCGATCCCTCGTGCAACAACTTTCTTTCCATCACGCGCGGAATATCGATGGACGCCAGTGTTTGCCGGAAAATCCGGCGCGCGATCTCTTTTCCCGTTGCCATCACTGCGCCGCCCGCCGCCTCAGCGCTTCTTCAGCACTGAGGGATTCAACATGTTCGGCGGCATCTGTCCCTGGAAGAGCGAAACCACGTTGTTCGCCGCCATCACCGCCATTTTCGTCCGCGTCTCCAGCGAAGCCGACGCCAGGTGCGGCGCCAGCACCACATTCGGCCGTTTCAATCCGGGATGTATGAACGGTTCGTTCTCGTACACGTCCAGCGCGGCCCCGGCAATTTTCTTGCTCTCCAGCGCCGCCACCAGCGCCGCTTCATCCACCACCGCCCCGCGCGAAGTATTGATCAAGAACGCCGTGGGCTTCATCCGAAAAAACTTCGACGCGTCAAACAGCCCCTGCGTTTCCGGCAACAGGGGCACATGCAGGCTGATGAAGTCCGCTTCCGCCAGCAGCGTGTTCATATCCTGAAACGTGGCGTTCACCGGCTTCTCCGCTTCTTCCGGTGCGCGCACCGCATCCGTGTAGATCACCTTCATGTTGAAGCCCTGCGCCCGCCGCGCCACCGCCCGGCCAATACGGCCAAACCCGACAATCCCCAGCGTCTTGCCCCAAATATCCGCGCCGCAAAGCTGGTCGAGGTTCCAGCCTTTCCAGTTTCCGGAGCGCGCCAATTGTTCGCCCTCGCCAAGCCGCCGCGCCACCGCCATCATCAGCGTCCACGCAAAATCCGCTGTTGTCTCATCCAGCACGCCGGGCGTATTCGTAGCCACCACGCCGCGCTTCGTGCAGGCTGCCACGTCAATGTTGTCGAACCCCACCGCGACGTTCGTGGCGATGCGCAGCTTCGGCGCCGCGCGCAGCAAACCTTCATCCACCTTCTCCGTCAGCAGGCAAACCAGTCCTTCCTTGTCCTTCACGCGCCGCAGCACCTCTTCCCGCGGCGGGCGGTCCGCTTGCGTCCAGTATTCGACGTCGCATATGGCATCCAGTATTTTGCGCGCTGCCTCAAACAGTTCGTGCGAACTATAGACTCTCGGTTTCGCCATCTCTCCCTCTTGATTTTCTGAAGAAATACACTAACACAGCCATAGGAGAGCCAGAGTATCTCGTTGCCAGAATGCTGCAACTCTCACTATAGTGGATCGAGACATCACGGAATCGCTCTATGCCCGCCTCATTACTCCGCGAACTGAACTCCTTGCTCGGCTCCTCGAACGTCCTCCATAAGATCGAGGACCTGGTCCTCTACGAGTACGACGGCTCGGTCGAAAAAGGGCGTCCGGACCTGGTCGTTTTCCCTCACACCACGGAAGACGTCTCGCGAATCGTCAAACTCGCAGCGAAATACAACGTGCCCATTGTCGGCCGCGGCTCGGGAACAGGCCTCTCAGGAGGCGCGCTCGCCCGCGGCGGCGGCGTCATGATCGTGTTCGCGCGGATGAACTGCATCCTCGAGCTGGATCTCGAAAACGCCCGGGCCGTTGTCCAGCCCGGCGTGGTGAATCTCGATATCACCCGCGCCGTCGAACACGCTGGCCTCTACTTTGCCCCCGATCCCTCCAGCCAAAAATCCTGCACCATTGGTGGCAATGTGGCTGAAAATGCCGGTGGCCCGCACACGCTGGCCTACGGCGTCACGGTCAACCATGTGACTGCGCTTGAACTGGTGCTGCCCGATGGAGAGATCGTGCGCGTCGGCAGCAAGCAAGGCGACGCCCCGGGCTACGATCTCTGCGGGCTTTTTGTGGGCAGCGAAGGCACGCTGGCCCTCGTTACCGAAATCACCGTCAAACTCACCCGCAAAGCCGAAGCCGTCAAAACTCTGCTGGCCATCTTCGACGCCGTTGATGACGCTTCCCACACCGTCGCGGAAATCACCGCGCGCGGCATCACTCCCGCCGCCTGCGAAATGGTGGACGGCTGGACCCTCTGCGCCATCGAGGATTACATCCACGCCGGTTTCCCGCGCGATAGCGCCGCGATTCTGCTCATCGAAGTTGAAGGCTTGCGCGAGGCCGTCGAAGCCCAGGCCACGGCCGTTGAAGATGTCTGCCGCATGCACCATGCCCGCGAGGTGCGCATCGCCAGGGACGACCGCGAGCGCGACCTCTTGTGGAAGGGCCGCAAGAACGCCTTTGGCGCGCTGGGTCGCCTCGCTCCCAGCAATTACGTTCTCGACGGCGTCATCCCCCGCTCCAAGCTTCCCCAGGCCCTGCAGCAGATTTCGCACATCGGCAAAAAATACGGCTTCTCCATCGGCAACATCTTTCACGCCGGCGACGGCAACCTTCATCCCATCGTCCTCTACGACCCGCGCGATCCGCGGCAATTGGAAAACGCCATCGCCGCTTCCCATGAAATCCTCAGCTATTGTATCGAGCTGGGTGGCGCGCTCACCGGCGAACACGGCGTGGGCATGGAAAAAAACGAACTTATGCCGCTGCTCTTCAGCGACGCCGATTTTGATTTGATGCGCCGCGTGCATGACGCTTTCAATCCCGATTCCTCGCTCAATCCTGGCAAGATTTTCCCCTTGAGCAAGGGCTGCGGCGAGATTCGCGTGCGTAAGCAGGCAGAGACGCTTCCGGCACACCTATGACCGCTACGGTCAATTTCGCCACCCGGCTGGAAGGCATCCTCGGCGCGCATCGCGTCGTCGCTGCCGAGGCAGAACTGCGCGAGTACGCCATCGATGGCATGGTACCCGGCGCCATCGTGCGCCCTGCCTCCGCGCAGGAAGCTGCGGAAATCGCACGCTTCGCCAGCACCGAAAAACTCGCCATCGTCGCCACTGGCTCCCGCAGCAAATTGCACCTGGGCATGCCACCCACGCGCTATGACCTTGCGCTGGACATGACCGGTTTGCACGATATCGCCCACTTCGATCCCGCTGACCTCACACTTAGCGTTGATGCGGGCATGCCCCTGCGCCAGCTCGCCAGGGTGCTCGCCGAAAAGGGCCAATTCCTTCCCCTGGCGGTTCCCTGCTATGAAACATCAACAGTGGCTGGTGCGCTTGCCTCCGGCATCGATTCCACTTTGCGCCAACAATACGGCACGGCGCGCGATTTCCTGATTGGCGCGGAGTTTGTTGACGGCAAGGGCGCACCCTGCAAAAGCGGTGGCCGTGTCGTAAAGAATGTCACCGGCTACGACCTGCACAAATTGCTCGTCGGTTCGCTGGGTACGCTCGCTGTCATCACGCGCCTCAATTTCCGCACCTTTACTCTGCCACAATCCTCCGGCGGCCATCTCGCGTGCTTCTCAGATTTGGAGGGCGCCTCTGCCTATCGCGACGCCATCGAAAAGTCCGGCCTGCCGCTCGCCAATCTGGAAACACTCAGTCCAGAGATGGTCGCTTTCACTGCCGCGGCCCTGCACGAAACATACGCAGAGTTCGCCGCGCGCCTGGATCCCGCCAAATGGTGCGTCTACGCCTCGTTTGAAGGAAACGAGGCCGTCGTTACCCGTATTGCCCGCGACCTCCAGAAACTCGCGAATGAAGCCGCTGCGGACAGCAGCGAAATCCTCGACGCCTCCGCAGATGTCCATCTGGGCGGCGTTCTCCGCGAAGCCTTCGACTGGCTCCGCTGGGCTTCTCCCGGCGCCGCTCTCTTTCGTATCGCATTGCCGCAGAGCAAGCCCGGAGATCTCGCTGACCTTCTGTGCGTCGCCCAAGAATCTTCTCTGCGCAGCGCTTTGCTCGTGCGCGCCGCCGCGATTATCTATTTCGTTTTACTTGCGGAGACCGAAGACGATTCCGCCCTCCACGCTCTCGAAAATGCTGCCGTGCGTGTTTTCTCTCTCGCCGGGGCGGGTCAGGGCCATGCAACGCTCTTGCACGCACCCGGCAAACTCAAATCCCGTGTAAACGTCTGGGGCCCAAAGCGCGCCGATTTCCGCATGATGCAGCGCGTGAAGCGCTCTTTCGATCCGCAAAACATTTTCGCGACCGGCCGTTTTGTGGGAGGAATTTGAGAAGTGGGCACGCCGCAAAACATTCCCGGCGCGGTTCCTGTTTACGAGGATTTTGCGCGCTGCGTCCACTGCGGCCTGTGCTTGAACAACTGTCCGACCTATCGCCTATGGCATCTCGAAGGCGATTCGCCCCGCGGCCGCATCCGCCAGATGATTCTGGTAGGCAACGCCGAATTACCGCTCTCCGACGGTTTCGTAGGCCACATTGATAAGTGCCTCGATTGCCGCGCCTGCGAAACCGCCTGCCCCTCCGGCGTGGAATACGGCAAACTCGTCGAACACGCCCGCGCCCGCATTGAAAACGAGTACCAGCGCCCGCCCTTCACGCGATTCACACGTGACCTCGTCTATAAGCGCCTGCTTCCCTACCCCAGCCGCATCGCCTTCGCCGCCAGATTACTCCGCTTCTACCAGCGCTCCGGCCTGCAATCTCTCGCCCGCGCCACTGGCATCCTCAAATTGTTCGGCCTCGCTGATCGCGAGCGTCTTCTGCCCCGCATTGACAGCCATTTCTTTTTCGGCGAACTCGGCAGGACCTTCCCCGCACACGGCGCCCGCCGCGCGCGCGTGGCCTTCTTTGCCGGATGCATCGCCAATGTCACTTTCACAAAGCTCAATGAAGCCACCATTCGCGTCCTCACGGCCAACGGCTGTGAAGTGGTCGTCCCCAGCGCGCAACTTTGCTGCGGCGCGCTTGCCGCGCATGCCGGTGTGCGCGAAATAGCCCGCCAACTCGCCCGCAAAAACATCGCTGCATTTGGCAGGGGCCAGTTCGACGCCATCCTCACCAACGCCGCGGGCTGCGGGTCCACTCTCAAGGAGTACGACCACCTTTTCTCCGGCAACGAACCGGAGCATGCCGCCGCCGTCGCCTTCAGCAACCACATGCGCGACGTTACCGAATTCCTCGCCGCCCTCGGCCTTGTCGCTCCGCTCAAGGAAACCCGCTTGCGCGTCACCTATCAGGACTCCTGCCACCTCCTTCATGGACAAAAAGTCCGCGAGGCGCCGCGCCAGTTGCTGCGCGCGATTCCCGGCATTGAATTCGTGGAACTGCCCTACTCGGACATCTGCTGCGGTTCGGCGAGCGTGTACAACGTCACGCAAACGGAAGCCTCGCTCGCTTTGCTGAAGGAAAAGATGGAGTGCGCGAAGGCCACACGCGCGGCAACGATCGTCACCGCCAATCCCGGCTGTCTCTTACAGCTACGCGCTGGCGCCGAAATCCACAAGACCGGCCAGAACGTCGTGCACGTCGTGGAACTCCTCGACACCGCCCTGAAGCAATTCTGACTTCCTCCCACTAGTAAGGAATCACTCTTTCACTCTTTCACTCTTTCACTCTTCCACTCTTCCGACACGGAAACGCCCTCTCTGCCGGGAAGGGGACCGCAGCAGAAAGGGCGTACCGTCTTCAGGAGAGAAGATCGTCACCTAAAACTTAAAGTTTCACTCGCTCGGCGGTGGAGGCGGCATGTCTGCCGGGGCCGCTCCAGGTCCGCCCTTACGGTCCATCTTGCCCCGTCCGCGGACGCCGCCCTGTTTCACCGTGTAATCCGAAGGTACGGCAAACAACGCCGCGGCAGGTTCTAGTTTCTGAATGTTAGTGACTGTATATGTCGTTTCACCGAAGCGCGGATCGTTCCGCACGGTTTTGGTCACGATTTGCAGGTCCGGCGAATACCAGCGCTCGTTGGTAATGATGATCGGCTTGGCGTTCCCGGCCTGGCCTGCGGGAATCGTCCTGGTGAATCGTGTTCCCTGTGCTTTGATACCATTTATCGTTAGTACGCCTAGATCTTCCTTCTTCAAGTTCCCGTTGGCAATTTCCTCTTGCATCCGCGCATTGAACTTGCCCTGCAGGTCAGCGGCATGTTTGCGTCCGCCTGGCGGAACACGCAGTTTCTCCGCCACCTTCGTATCCTCGTGGAGCACAAATGCCGTCCCCGCCACCGGATCGTGAATCATCACAAACGTGCGCGACGCTCCCGTTGTGGACAGCGGCCCCACGCCCGTCAACGTGATTTCCCGCCTCGTGCGTCCCTGGCTGTCACGGAACACGTTGGCCTGCACCTTGCGACTGATGGTGTTGCCATCGGCCAGGGTCTGCCGTGTTTCCGTAATCGCCACCGCGCTGTAAGGTGCGCCCGTCACCACTTTGCCGGGGTGCATTTCGCCGAAGCCCAGAATCTCCATCCGAGGTCCGAGAGGCCCTCCCGGCCCGCCCTCCTGCCCCATCGCGTCGGGAGGAGGCGCGCCAGCCGGTGGCTCTTGCGCGCGCAACGCCCCAACACTCACCAGGAGCGCTCCGCTTAGCAAAGCAAACATCCGCTTGCTTTTCATTATCTCTTCTCCTCTTCTCTCCCAAGCAGCGGCAATCCTGCCGCAGAAATTCACTCCGTGGTTTGCGGCAATCGCAGCGCCTTCGGCTGCCCGTCATCACCCACCAGCAAGTCCACCTGGATCAAGTCCGCCGCGCGTTCTTCGTTTACTGTCAGCCCCAGTGCGCTTAGGGCCCCACGCTGCATCTGTACGCGCACGACTGTGGCATCCTCCAACATGCCGGGCAAACTTCCGGGCAACAACGTGAACTCGCCGGCATCGTTCGCAGCGACAATCGTTTCTCCCAGCTCCGGCCCTGCCGGCGTCGTCTTATTCATGTTTACGTCCTGCGGGGAATTGACAGCGGACGGCGTGCTTCCCTTCCCAGTCTCATGCCGCCAGTTGACCCAACTGACCGCCGTCAAAACCACCGCGGCTGCCGCCAGTGTCCAGCCCGCATACACAGCGGCCCGCTTCGCCCTCATGGTCTTGTGCCGCGTCCGGAACTCCTGACGTAGGTGCATCTCTACACGCGGCGGAGCCCCTGCGTCTTGCGTTTCGGCGCCCACCGCGTGCAAATCCGCCCGCAACGTCTGCCAGTTCTCGTGCAACGCCGCACACTGCGGGCACAATTGCAAATGTTCCCGCGCGGCTATATGCGCCGGATCTTCTTGCCGCAGACTTTCCAGGTCCAATCCCGCCAGTTCAAATTCTTCGCACGTCATTGCCGCTTCTCCTGCCGATCTCTCACCGGCTCGCGCCCGCGCGCTTCGGTGCGTCCCGCAGCATCTCCAGCTTTGCCAGCAGGAGCGCCCGCCCGCGGTGCAGCCGCGAACGAATCGTGCCCACCGGGCAATCCAACAGCCGCGCCGCCTCTTCGTAACTCAATTCCTCCAACCCGCACAGCACCACCGCTTCACGAAACTCCACGGGCAGCTTCAACACCGCTGCGCGAACCTGTTCCCGCCGCTCGCCAACTTCCGCCCATTCGGCCGGTGTCAGCGACTCCGATGCCATGGCTCGCTGCCCCGTTCCGTCCTCGTCGATCTGTTCGTGCAGCGATTCCCGCGGCGTGCGCTCCAGATGCTTCAGCACTCGATTTCGCGTAATGCCATACAGAAACGACCGCAACGCGCCCCGCTCCGGGTCGAACTTTTTCGGCTCGCGAATCAGGGTCATAAAAACGTCCTGCACAATCTCCTCGGCAGCCCATACGTTTCCCGACATCCGTAGAGCAAAGCGATAAAGCGGGGCCTGATGCCGCCGATACAGCTCCGTAAAGGCCTCTTCATCGCCCCTCGCCGAGCGGCGCAACAATACGTCGTCCCGTTCCTGTGCCTCGATGTGCATCTCTCCTGGTGCGACGCCCGGCTTACATTACATACTTCCCGCGCTACACAAAAAAGTTCCCCGGTCCCGGGCAGGCATCCAACTCCTTTGCATTCAATTCATTAGTAGGGGTCGAGCATCGCTCGATCCCATCTCGGCACTAAGTAGGCACGCTTGACATCCGGCTTGCCTGGTTTCAAGAGGAGCCCGGTACTTTTGCCATCCCCTTCATTGAATTCTTGTCATTCCGAGCGAAGCGAGGCACGGTTTTCCATCGCACGCCTTTTGTGCGATGAATCTGCTTTTCTTAAGATGCACAATATGAGGATCTTACTTCGCCTGCGCCTTTTCTGGCCGGAACATCTTCGCGGCGATCCGCGCAACCGCGCGCCGCGGCACCAGGCGTTGCATTTGCGCGCCCAGATAGTTGCCCATGCCGGAGATCACGTAGCTCTTGCCATCCGCCAGCGCTTGCAATCCCGTGCGGGCCACTTTCTCTGCCGTTTCTTGCGCATGCCTCGCAGCGAACTTCTCCTGCCCCGCCACGGCGTAAAATTCCGATTGCGTCGAACCCGGGCACAACGCGCAAACTCGTATGCCGTAGGGCTTCATCTCTTCGGCCAGGCCCTCGGCAAATAGAAGATCGAACGCCTTCGTCGCCGCATACGTCGTCAGATACGGCACCGCTTGAAATGATGCCGTTGACGCCAGAATCAGCACATCGCCTCTCCGCCGCGCCACCATGTCCGCAAGATACAACCGCGTCAGGTGCACCACCGCCGCGCAATTCACCTGCACCATATCCAGCAGTCGCTGCGTTTCCACCGCTGTTAGTTCGCCATATTGCCCGAAGCCGGCGTCATTGATCAGCAGGTCGATCTCGATGCCCTTTTGCCTCGTGAAATCGTAAATTTCTTGCGGCGCTTCCGGGCGCGCCAAATCGGCCGTGAAAACTTCCGTCCGAATGCCGTGGCTCCTTTGCAAACTCTGCGCGAGTTCCTCCAACCGCTCTCGGCGTCGCGCTGTCAGCACCAGATGTGTGCCTCCCGCTGCCAGTTGCTTTGCCAGCGCCACACCAATCCCCGAACTACCTCCGGTTACTAATGCCCACTTCCCCTTCCATCCCTGATTCATGAGTTCCCTTCGGATGCATCGCCATTCGGCGATTCGCTCTTGTTGACTCTCCACACGGAATCCTTCAGGCGATTACCTTCGTGCTTCATACGCTCCATCAGCCGCCGCGCCCACACAAACTCTGCCGCCAACAGCGTGAGCCCCAGGAAAATCACTAGCCAGCCCGGACCCGGCGTGAAAAACATAATGACACCAATCAAAAGGAAGGTGAAACCCGCAAGGATGCGAAAAAACCGGCGAATTTGCTCGATGCTGCGAAAGATCATGGGTCCTCTTGGAGGGAGGGGCGGGCACAACTATTGTGCGGTCTTATCCGCCATCAGGCAAGGCCTCCCAGAAACATTAGGACGCCCGCGCCACCAAATTGGCTGCCCCGCATTCTCAGCCCCTGTTCCAACCCGCGTGAGAGAGCCGGCTTATCCGTGTAGGGCTCGAGCATTGCGAGGCGGGACCTCTTGGGTTTGCTTTTTCTCTCGTAGGGGTCCACCACGCTGGACCCCATCTCGGCAAAATCTAAGTTTAATTGTCATTCCGATCCCGCAAAGCGGGAGAGAAATCTGCTTTCCTCGGCGGTCTCTCGTTTTGCAGCGCCCGGTTTTCAGGTTTGCTCCTGCCATTTCTTTTGCGTGCCCCTCATCATTAGGCTGAACATTGTTTGGTGGGAATTCTGGCGGATCGGGTGGGATTAGAACTTGAGGCGCTTTGCGGGCGTCCGAGCCAGCAGCCGCAATTCCGGCCCGGCCGGGACCACGCACAGCATGGCGGAGAGGGTGGGATTCGAACCCACGGTACGGTTCCCCGTACGCTCGCTTTCGAGGCGAGTACTTTCAACCACTCAGTCACCTCTCCGCAGTGGTCGGTGAAGGTATTTTAGCAGACAGCCCTTGATGCTGGCTATGGAGAGAGGAGGGAGATTCGCCACAGAATCAATGAACGCATTGAGAAGACAGAGGTGACCAGCGCCAGTCTCACCAATGCGTCGAGGTACCATCCCGCGCACCTCAGAGGTTAAAAGTCCTGAATTCACGCGGCTTTTCGGCACGGCTGAAGAGGCTGCGGGAAAATACCGGAAAGACTTTCTTAAGGGGCGCTTCGCGCCCTGGGCTGAAGCCCAGGGTCTACCGAGCCCAATGATAACCAAGCACTTAATGTAGGAGCTCCCGACCGGGTCGGGACAGGCGCCGCTCCGACCCCATAAACTTCGGAGTTTTTCTGCAAGCTCTTCAGCCGTGCCCTCCTGGGAGCCATTTATGAGAGGGCGACACAAAGGCGCGGGAGGGGATTAGCGGCGGGAGGCAAAGAAGGATTGCAGGAGGGCGGCAGAGTCTTCGGCGAGAAGGCCGGAAGTGACTTCGACCTGGTGATTCAGCTTGGGGCTAGTGAGCAGCTCGAAGCAAGAACGGAAGGCGCCGCCTTTGGGGTCGTCAGCGGCATAGACAAGTCGAGGAACCCGCGCCTGGATAATTGCACCGGCACACATGACGCAGGGTTCGAGGGTAACGTAGAGGACAGTGCCGGTGAGTCGAAAGTTGCCGAGGAGGCGCGCGGCCTCCCGAATGACGATGATTTCGGCGTGCGCGGTGGGGTCATTATCGCGGATAGTGCGATTGCCGGAACGCGCGAGGACGACATCGTTGAGGACGAGCACGGCGCCAATGGGGACTTCTCCGGCGGCGGCAGAGGTGCGGGCTTCGCCGAGAGCAAGCTGCATATAGTAGAGATCGTCTGCCATGGCAGGAATGAAGAAAAAAGCTTAACACAGAGGCCACCGATGAGGACGCGAAGAGTAAACGCAGCAACATGAGGCAATAGATGTGGCGTGTATCCTTGACAAGAGGGCCGCAGGGGAAAGAGACTGAAAGCATGAGAGAACTGGTGACACGGATTTTTCAGGCGGACTTCCTGAAGGGTATGGGCGTGACTTTCCGCACGCAACTCCCCAGCAATATTTACACGGAGCAGTACCCGCTGGAACGCCCGATGGTGGCGGAGCGCTTTCGCGGAGCGCCGCGGCTGAACAAGCACCCGGAGACGGGCGAGACGCTGTGCATAGCGTGCAACTTGTGTGCGCTGGCGTGCCCGGAAAACCTGATTGTGGTGGGCTGGGAACGCGATGACGCAACGCGGCGGAAAGTCCTGACGACCTTTACCTATGACACCTCGCGGTGCATGTTCTGCGGGTTGTGCGAGGACGCATGCCCGACCGACGCGCTGGAACTGACCCAGGATTTCGAGATGGCGTACTACAGCCGTGAAGGCGCCATTTGGGACCGGCACCTTTTGGAAGAAGGACCGACGCCGACGCCGTACACACGATAAAAACTCCATGGAAATTCGACGAGATCCCATAACACAAAGCTGGGTCGTATGTGGACAACGCGAGCGCTTGAGCGAAATGGGGGAGCAGTGTCCCCTGGATCCAGGCGTTGTGGAAAACACAAAGGCGATATTGACGTGGCCGGCGGAAGGCGTGTGGCAGGGACGCGTGATTCCGCATCCGGAGGCGCTGTACCGCGTGGAAACCGATCCGGGGCGGGTGGCCGAAGGGATCTACGACAAAATGGGGCCGCTCGGCGCGCATGAATTGGTCATTGAGACGCGGGAGCATGACAAGAAACTCTCCCAATTGAATGATGACGAAATCGAGCGGGTCCTATGGGTGTGGGGCCTGCGCATCGCGGATTTGAAGAAGGACGCGCGATTCAAGTACGTGAGCGTGTTCAAGAACCAGGGGGCGCTGGCGGGAGAAGAATGGGCTCACGCGCATTCCGAAGTGACCGCTACGATTTTCGTGCCGCGGCGCATCAAGTACGAACTGGAATCGGCGCACGCCTGGTACAAAGACCGGGAACGTTGCGTGTTCTGCGATATCGTGCGGCAAGAGGAAAAACAGGGCAAGCGGATTGTGGATGTGCAGGGGGATTACTACGCGCTGTGTCCCTATGCCTCGCGCGTGCCGTTTGAAGTGTGGGTGATGCACCGGCGGCACAACCATTTGTTTGAGCAGCCGCGGCCGGGAGCGAACCGCAAACAACTGGCGGCGCTGCTGGGGCGTGTCCTGCGGCGGTTGGAGAAAGTGGCCCCGGCGTTTCACCTGGTGGTACACACTTCACCGAATACACGAAACAAAAAGGGCGAGCTTGCCGGATACTGGAAGACGCTGGCTGAGGATTACCACTGGCATATCGAGATCATGCCCATCGTGGAAAAGCGCAGCAAGTCCTACAGCATCAAGGAAGTGTATTTTAACGCATTCCTGCCGGAACAAGCCGCGGAGCAGTTGCGCGCAATCGATCCAAACCCATGAGAAGAGGAGTGCAGCGGCGAGGGGAGCAAGGAGGAATCCTTGTGAATCTTGTGGTGCTGCTGAGTGTCGCGACGCTTTGCGCGCTGGTTTATTTTGTGCGGCATCCGATCATGCGCTATGGGGCCGAATCGTGGGTTGTGGATGAGCCCGCGCCGCACGCCGATGCGATTGTGGTGCTGAGCGATGACAACTTTTATGCGGATCGTGCCACGCGCGCGACGGAATTGTACCGGCAGGGTGTTGCAGGAATCGTGGTGGCCAGCGGAAGAAGATTGCGGCCCAATGCGGGATTGAGTGAGTTGATGGAGCACGACTTGGTGGAGCGCGGCGTGCCGAAAGACAAGATTCTGAGGTTCGCTCATGACGCCGACAGCACGAGCGAGGAAGCGGCGGCGCTGGCGCATTTTGCGGAAGAGCACAAATGGAAAAGTATAGTCGTGGTGACGTCGAATTATCATACGCGGCGCGCGCGATATATTTTCCAGAAGGTGTTTCCGGCAAGGATTGCGGTGAGCGTGGCGAGTGCGCGGGATGGGGATTTCGATCCGCAACGCTGGTGGGAGAGGCGGGAATCCACAAAGCTTTTTGCCCGGGAAATGGTGGGTATGTTATTGGCCCTGTGGGAATTACGCGAGAATGGAAACGGAATTGCAAGGCCAGGGGCGAAATAGGGTCTGGCAGTACTGGGACAAGACCAAGCGTATTTGCTCGGATCATGCGGGCTATTGAAAAAACTAATCTTGCCCTTTACAGCGAATAAGTGCTGTAATATCTTTATCATTCTGAGTCGCATCCCATAGCCAGTCCACGAAGGCGACTTTGAAATACCGAGAATCGGTTGAGGTGTCTCCATGTGGCGCAAAGAGGATGGGAGAGCGCAAGGGTCTTCCGAGATTTCCACAGGTGCCGTGAATTCCACAACGGGAACGGGGAGCGGGAAAAATCTTACGGTGCCCGCGGCTGTGTCTCCCAAAGCAGCGGCATGCGTGAGCCAAGGGATCAAGATCAAAGGCGAAATTAGCGGGAGTGAAGAGCTGTTTGTGGATGGCCAGATTGAAGGAACAATTACCTGCGCTAGTGCGACGGTGACACTGGGTCCAAATGCCACCGTGAAGGCGGATGTAACCGCGCGAGAAGTGATTGTGCGCGGACGCGTGGAAGGAAAGCTGAGGGGCACGGAACGAATTCAAGTGTGGCGTTCGGCGCGCGTGCAAGGTGACTTGAAGGCGGAGCGCATCTCCATTGAAGAAGGCGCCGAATTGCACGGCATGTTGGAAGCGGGGAAGCCGCCCACGAGTGCATCGCAGAGGGCGAGCCGCGAGGGATCCACGAAGACGGAAGCAAATAAGCCGAAAGACGCGAGCAAGGCGGATGACAAGCCAGCCTCGGGTACGGCAGTTGCGGGGACGGACTGAGCCATGGGATTTCTGTACAAACTGGGCATTGCGATTGGATCGAGCACGGGATTGGCGGGCACACGGCCTCTGCCGTACAGCAGAGATGCGAACAACGGCAACGGGAATGGCGGTCTGAGGACGGCCGGAGCGAATCGAGCGCCGGAGCTTCAGGAAGCAACGCGGATTTCAAATGGCTTGAAGGAATTCCTGTGGAATCTCGAAGGACTGGGGCGCGGCACGTTGTTGGACTTGGGCCCGGCATGGCAGACCACCATCAGCTTTTTCATTGAGCGGGGATTCCGCGTGACTTCGGAAGACATCTTGCGGGGATGGTCCGAGTTCTTGAAAGAACAACATGAGGCGCTGAACAAGCTGCCGCTGAATCCAGAGGATTATCTGGAGCATACGCCGGAGGCGAGGACAAAGAAATTTCTAGGGGAAAATCTTCAGTACCCGGAGGCGTCATTCGACGCGTTGTTGCTGTGGGATGTGCTGGATTACCTGGAGCCGCTGGTGGCGAAGCAAACTGTAATGCACCTGACGGAGATGCTGCGGCCGGGTGGCGTGGTGTTTGCGATGTTCCACAGCAAGAAGCCCGAAGGATTCCAGAGATACCGCGTGGCCGATACCAGCAGACTGCAAGTGCTGGCGGCAAAGCCGGTTTGCACGGCGCAAAAGGTGTATCAAAACCGCGAGATTCAAGGATTGTTCGGCAACTGCCGGACCATCAAGACCTTTATCGGCCGCGACCAATTGCGAGAGACGCTGTTCCTCAAGTAAGACCCAAAAATCACAGGACAAATAATAGATAAGCAAGGGGATAAGTCTTTTTCACGATTTTTGGAGATTCTCCTTGCGGCCTGCCATGCCGGGGAGTAGAAGGGACATGTGAGCTCCCAGAGCTCCGGAGGGGACGGATGACTCCACCGGGCTTAGAAGCAACACAACGCTGCACACACCGCTGACGCGGTGCGAGTCGGCAGGTGGCAGAACACAGTAATTACTGCTCACCACACGACACAGCAAAATTACAAGAAGGGCCCCGGCTCCGGTCGGGGCCCTTCTTGCGTCTCAGGGCTGGCTGGGAAAAAAGGTCAGTGCGCGGAGTGCGAAGCTTTGTGGTGCGTGCCTGAAGGGTCTTTGCCGCGGTGATGTTTGTGGTGATGCGAATGGTGCTGGGTAGCTTTGTTAGTTCCGGGTGTTGAGGCAGTTGGTTGTTGTGCGGCCGAGGGCAGCGCCAAGGATAAAGAAAGCAAGAATGCCAGGACAATGCGGTTCACGTGCAATCTCCCAAAAGCCAATTCCCCCGCAAGAAGGATTAAACCACAAAGATGGTAGCGTGAGCGGAAAAAATGGCAAGGGAGATGGATGCCTCCCAACGCACGGCGAACGGATCAGCCGCCGTAACGCGTCTGGAGCATGTGAATGACCGCGTTCTGCCTGGCGATGACCTGGGCCTGGTACATCAGAGCGATGGACATGATGCTCATGGTGAAAATGCAGAGCGCGAGAACCAGGCCCATCTGGGTTTCCGAAGCAGGGACATGAAAGACGCGGCGCATCCAAGACATGGGGATACTCCTATGCTTCGGATCACGCGGAGCATGAGCCGGAAGACAATGGGATTGCGAGCGACGAGCAAGGGTGAAGGAGCAATTGGTGTGCCAGCTTGGAGCAGGATAATCAGTACTCTTAGAACGCGCCCTTTTATTGGTCTTTTTTGACGTTTTCTCAAAAAGGGAAAGACGCCTGCACAATGCGTGTGCAAAGGTTCACACACAAAGGACACAGGATTTCCAGCGGGGAGAGAGACCTTTGCAGGCGCGTACTGAGGGAACCGGAACCTGCTTCCGAGTGGGGCGGCTAAAAGCGACGGTTGAGGACGGTGTCCAGCACGAGCTCCCAGGTGTTTGGCGAAAAAAGAGGGAAGGACTTGGGAGCGGGGCGAGACGCGGGCTGGATGGAGCGCGGCGCAACGTTGGAAGAAGAATCAAGGGCCGGGGAGCGAACCGCCAGAAGAATAGCGTGTTCGCAAGCGGGGAAGAGTTCGGAAGCTTCCTCGGAAGTGGCGATGGCGACGTTGAATGCATGCGCACGCAGGGCGCGATCATAGAGCTTGCAAAGCTCGCGGGTGCAGGTGGAGAGACTGGCGCCGACGGCCAGCGACCAAAAGGCGCCGCGCAGGCGCAGCGTAAGCTTCCTGCGGGCGGCCTCGGCTTGAAATTCGGCAATATCCGCGTCGGAAGCTCCTGCGAAAAAGAAGAGTTCGTCGAAATCGCGGAGGCGGATGAGTTCCGCTTCACGCTGCGGAAGCGCGGTGTTTTGGGAGAGTTCACGAGGCGAGAGCGCGCGCAAGGGCACGATGGAGATGGCGGTGTCTTCCGCGAGGAGGTCGAGGGCTTCCGCGGCGGCAGGCTGAGGGGAAGCGATAGGGATGCAGGTGAAGCGGCCCAGGCGCGTGGTGATCGCGGGTCTCAGATGAAAATAGTCTTCGGGGAGATAGACGCCAGAGCCACTCTCGGCGATGAAGGGTTCGGATTGGCCGAGTTTGCGGAGGGTGGCATCAAGCTGGGAGCGTGTGCGCGAGGTGACCCAGACGCAAGGTACGGAGGATTCCGCGAGGGAGTCGAGGAATTGCGGGAAACCGGTAAGCGGCTTGCCGGTGGGCGAGATCAGATTGTCGATAGCACAGAAAACGACGCTGGTGGAAGAGCGCAACGGATGGCTCCGGGTCTAGGCAAATTGTAACGGAAGAACATCAAGCAGAACAGTACATGTGGTATCAGTTGAGATCTTTCGGGGCGCAAACGGCGCGCCGTTCAAGATGACAGAGCGCTGCGCCGCTTGAATGGCATCAAAACTGTAACTTGAGAGATAGTCCGACTAATCTGAAGCGGAGGCAGGTAAGGAAAAAAGGGGCGACAGAAGCCGCCCCTTTGAACGAATGGAGTTGAATTACCTGCCGGAACTGGAAGCGGCGGCAGTCACCGGGTGAGCGTTTGCCTTGGGGATGCTCAGATAGCCGCTGATTTGGTTCTTGCCAATCTTGTTGATGACGAGTTCCTGAGGCTGATGAGTGCCGCTCAGGTAGAAGAAGAGAGGCTGATTGATGGAGCGATTCTTGTCCTCGGTGGTCTTGTCCTCGACGGTCAGGACGAGGTTGGCGCGGTTCTTCTTCTCGTTGGTGCCCTTGAGTTCGACGGTGACATCACCGATCTTCTGGGGCTTATTCTTGCCGGCGATGGAGAATTCGATGTAGTCGCGCTCGCCCTGGCGGCGGAGCACGTCGATCTCGTCATGGTTACGGGCAATCAGGGTGCCCAGTTCGCTGCGAGCCATGTTGAGGTCATTAATGGTCTTGCTCAGATCGGAGCCGACCTTAGTAACCTTGGTGTCGACGGTCTTGACGTCGTCGGCGGTCGCCTTGGTGGCGAGTTCCTGATGGACGGAAGTGTCAAGAGCGGTGATCTTGGAAGTCGTATCGGAATTGAGCTGTTCTGCTTCACTGCGCGACTTCTTCAACTGCCCCTGCGTGATCTTCAGCTTATCCGTGACGACCTTCAGTTCACCCTTGAGGTCCGTGTTGGCCTTTTCGTCCTGGGCAACGCGGTCCTTGAGTGTGTTCATATCCGACTGGACGGAAGTCTGAACCGCCTTCACCTGATCGGCGACGGCTTGCTTGGTAGCATCAAGCTTGGAAGAGTTACTCCAAGCCAGGCCGAGACCTACCAGGGCAATAAGTGCCAAGATGATGATCGCGGGCAACTGCCAAGACGAACCGGACTTCGTTTCAACGTAATTGTTCTGTGAATCTTGCTCAGCCATGTGAATACCTTCTCCTCTACCCCTAAGTGGGTACGACATTTTACCAAATGGCAGCGGCAAATCTGCTGCCGGAGCGATGAACCTGACAGTAAGAAGTGCAAGCGGATTGCCGCGGATGCCGGATTGGGAATCGCCCGTACGTCATAGTAGCACTTAGGGTTGGATTAAACTATGGAAAAGCGGGGTGGTACTAGTTCTGGGAATCTTTACGCGCCGGTGAACGTGGGCGACGAATTCCTACGTAGTGCAAGAATGTTCCACTTTTATGCCCAGGCCAGCGAAAGCCTGGAGAAGCTGCTGCGGAGATTGGTAGTGTATTCCGGAAAGGCCAAGCTGCCGGGCCGCCGCAACATTGGCGAGGATGTCGTCAATGTAGACAGCCTCGCCGGCGCGGACTTTGGATGCACGTATGGCTTCGCGGTAGATGAGGGGATCGGGTTTGCTGGCGCCAACCGAGCAGGAATAGATGCGTTGCCCTTTGGGGAAATACTGGTAGAAGTCATAAGTCGATTCAAGATAAGCGACGTGGATGGGATCGGTGTTGGAGAGGAGAACCAGGCGATAGCGTTTGGAGAGCTCCTCGAAGAGGCGTAACGGGTGAATTGGCTGGGGATCGAGAGCGGAATTCCACACCGCGGTGAATTGCTCAAAATTGAGAGAAATGCCGAGACGCTGGCAGAGATGGAGATGCCAATCGTGAGGGGGAATGCGGCCTTCCTGCCAATCCGTCCAGCGCGGATCTTTTTCGATGGCGGACCAGAGCTCCTCAGGGGTGAGGGAAAGGCCTTGAGCGAGGCCGGCTTGGGCACTCCGGATATCCACGCGGACCAGAACGCGGCCAATGTCGAAGATGATCGCGCGGATAGCAGCAGAACCCATACGCTAGCGGTCTCCCGGGGAGGCAACTGAAGAAGAAGAGGAAGCCGAGCGGCGCGCGCGGAGAACGCTGATGATGATGGGCAAAAGCGAGAGAAAGATGATGACCACGATGACGTAGTGGATACGCTGACTGATGTGAGGAACGGAGCGGCCCAGGAAATAGCCGCCAAGGATCATACTGCCGACCCAAAAGGTGCCGCCGAAGATGTCGTAGATCAGATAACGGTGATAAGGCATCTGAGCAGCGCCGGCGACGGGCGGGCAAAAGGTGCGGATGATGGGAATGAAGCGGGCCAGGATTACGGTCTTGCCCCCATAAGTTTCGTAAAAGGCGTGGGCGCGATGGAGATGGCGTTTGCGGAAAAAAAAGGAGTCCTCGCGGCGATAGAGGGCGGAACCGGCAGCGCGGCCGATCCAATAGCCAATCTGGTCGCCCACGATGGCACAGAGCATGGCGGGAACCAAGATCCAACGGAGGGGGATGACGCCGGCAGCGGAAAAGACTCCGGCAGCGACGAGGAGAGAGTCGCCAGGAAGGAAGAAACCAACGAAAAAGCCGGTCTCCACGAAGACGATCAGACACACCAGAAGCGGGCCACCAGTACGAATTATTCCTTCGACGTCATATATCGAGTGGAGCAGGTGGCGGATGGATTCCAGCAAGCGGCTTCAGTCCTCACCGAGACAGGGATTAGAAACAGTGCGCGGGCACGCAGATTCGAAATCACTCCCCAACCTATACGGTAACAGAAAATGGCCAGATTCTCTCCGCATTCCTCCCACAGGACGACGAGGGCGCAGACCAGAAGGAGCCACCACGCGGGACGAATCATCGGAGCGCCTCCGCGAGGAGGAGTTCGCCCTGGCGGCCCAATTCGGAATGCGCATCCTGCTGTTGGAAAAGAAGACTGCGGAGCTGGGGAAGGGCGCTGCGAGCAGCAGCGGCGCCCGCTTCGATGGCTTCGTCGATACGCTCGAAATCGTCCCAAGCGATGGAGTGCACGTCGGGACGCAGGACAAGATTGGCGTGACGCTCCCAGGCTTCGAGCTGGTGCTTCTGCGCGGCACTGACGGCGCGGCTGACCACTTGAAAGATGTTGGTGGGAACGCCGCGGTGGCCGTCATGCAAACCAACGGAGATGCCTACCACGACTTCAGCGCCAAGTTCGCGCGCGGCTCGCGTGGGAACCGGAGCCACGAGACCCCCGTCAGCGAGGCAGCGGGTACCGATCATGACCGGCTCGAACAGCCCTGGGAAGGCGCAACTGGCGCGGATCGCATCCGCGAGGCTGCCCTGTTTGAAGACGACGGGATCACCGGTGCCCAGGTCAGTGGCGACGATGGCGGTGGGGATGGAGAGATCCTCAAACTGATTGGAATCAAAGAAGTGGTGGACGAGGGCGCCGAGGCGTTTATTGCTGGCCAAGCCGAAGCGGGAAACACGCCAGCGCGCAAAATCACGGAAGCGAATCTCACGGCATTTGGCAATGATGCTCGGAAGCGGGGTGCCACTGGCATACGCAGCGGCGAGGATGCTGCCGATGCTGCTGCCGGAAATGCAGGAGATGGGAATGTGGCGCTCTTCCAAAACGCGAAGAACCCCAAGATGCGCATAGCCGCGGGCAAAACCACCGCCGAGCGCCAGCCCGATGCCGGGACGCAACCCGGTGGTGAGGGTGAACAGAGAGGCAGGATGAAGGCGTCGCGCCACGAAGGAGAGCGTCGCATGTCTAGTTGGAGAGGGGCGATGGAACGCGCGTCCCGAAAATGCGGTACGAAAGTACCCGATGAAAGTTGTTGATAGAACGTAAGGAAGCGGGCGAAAACAGTACGGAAATACTACCTTGGTACCCTCGCTGTACCATTGCTGCACACTTGCCTCTGCGCGAATCTGGCCATCGCGACAGGGAGTCCAAACGGACCTCTGAGGGGAAATTCATGGACACTGGGTATACGAATTGGCTGGGGCATGCGGTGGTTCTTCATATGGAAGTGGGGGATATCAAGGTACCGCTGCGAGGGAAGCTGCTGAAAGAGAATCGCGAAACAGTGCGGATGAGGATTGGGGAAGGTTGGGACGTCGATATTTACAAGGCGATGATCCTGAGTGTGGAAGAAGACCGGATGGCAATGATTCCAGCGTGAGGGGAGGAACCATGAAGAATCAGATCCCGAAGTATGTGACACAGGCACGGGCGGCGTATTTGTTGGGCTTGCCGCCGGCGGAGATTTCCCGGATTTCGGAAGAGACGGGGATCGGGCATTACGAACGCGCCGGGAACGAAGAAGAGCGGTTCTTTACCTACGAAGAGCTGCGGAAGATTTGTGTGCTGGCGACAAATGAAGGAGCGACAGCACATTAAGAGACGTTGAGTTTCCTCCGGCCCCCCTCGGCAGGACCCCCGACCCCGGCTCGTTGCCCCCAGCGAGCCGGGGTTTCTTTTTACCCGCGAGAGCGGTTCATGGCTATTGAATCGATTTAGAATTCCTTTGACAGCAAAGCCCGCGGTGAGGAAACTTGACAGCAATTCTAGGCACAGGGCTGCAAACCGCGTGCAGGCGGATCAGCTGCATGGCGACGTGAGCACGGATAAAAGTTAAAACGCCCCCAAAATGCCGGGAAGGGGAGAGCGACTTTGCATCTCACATCACTCGACTGGGCCGCGATCGCGGGATACCTCGTTATAACTCTTGTGCTGGGACTCTATTTCCGGGGGAAATCGGGAAAAAGCACGGCGGATTATTTTGTATCCGGGCGCGAAGTGAGCTGGTGGCTGGCGGGAACCTCGATGGTAGCCACCACGTTTGCGGCGGATACGCCGCTCGCGGTGAGCGGATTGGTGTACACGCAAGGAGTCGCGGGCAACTGGCTATGGTGGAGTTTTCTGCCTTCGGGAATGATGACAGTGTTCCTGTTCGCGCGATTGTGGAGGCGCTCCGGGCTGATCACGGATGTGCAGTTCGCGGAGTTCCGGTACCACGGCAAGCCCGCGGCTTTTCTGAGGGGATTCCGCTCGCTGTATCTGGGCTTGCTGATGAATTGCCTGATTCTTGGCTGGGTGACGAAAGCCATGGTGAATATCATCAGCACTTCGCTGGGGATCAGCGACGCCAAGGCTTTGGCGATTTGCGTATTTTTTCTGATGCCGTTCACGGGGATCTACGTGTCGCTGGGCGGGTTGTGGGGCGTGTTGTGGACGGACCTGTTTCAATTCGTGCTGAAAATGGCCATCGTGATCGGGGTGGCGTGGTATGGCGTGCGCGCGGTGGGCGGGATGTCGCAACTGCTGGCAAAGCTGGCGGAAATGCGGAATGCCGCGGGGCCGGGTGCGAGCGACATCACCAAGATGCTGCCGGATTTTTCACGCGGGTTCACGGGCGAAGCGCTGTGGACACTGCCGGTGATTACGTTTGTGGTGCACCTGGCGGTGCAGTGGTGGGCCTTTTGGTATCCGGGGGCGGAGCCGGGCGGCGGAGGCTATATCGCGCAGCGGATTTTCAGCGCGCGGGATGAGAAAAACGGGATGCTCTCGGTGCTTTGGTTCAACCTGGCGCATTATGCGTTGCGCCCCTGGCCGTGGATTCTGACGGCGCTGGTGGCCGTGGTGTTGTATCCGGGATTGGCGCAGCCAGAGCGCGGATACATGATGGTGGCGACGCGCCACACCCCGCACGCGTTACTGGGGATTTTGCTGGCGGGATTCATGGCCGCGTTCATGTCCACCGTGGCGACGCAATTGAATTGGGGAAGTTCCTACCTGGTGGAGGATTTCTACCGGCGCTTCGTGAAGAAAAATGCCAGCGAAGCGCATTACGTGAACGCATCGCGGCTGGCGACGCTATTCCTGGTGGCGGCGGCGGCGTGGGTCTCCATGCAACTGCAATCCGTCAGTGAAGGCTGGAAAATCGTGCTGGAGCTGGGAGCGGGAACGGGAGGAGTGTACCTGCTGCGGTGGTATTGGTGGCGGGTGAACGCGTGGAGCGAGATGTCGGCCATGGCCGCGGCGCTGGTGACGGCACTGGTCATGCGGAGCCATTCGCTGTGGATGGCGCTTGCGGGACGCCCGGGACCTTTCCATGGCTCAGACGCGGTGATTTTTGCGAAGGCCACGCTGTGGACTACGGGAGTGACCACGCTGGTGTGGGTAACCGTCACCTTGCTGACCCCGCCGGAGGACACGAAAACGCTGGTCGACTTCTACCGGCGAGTGAAGCCCGATATCCTCGGGTGGGGGCCAGTAGCAAAGGTCAGTGGCATGGAAGAGATCACCCAGGATCTAGGAAGGAATTTGCTGAACTGGGTGATCGGCTGCGTGTTTGTGTATGCGGCGTTGTTCAGCATCGGGCAACTCTGTTTTGGGCGTTACCCATCGGGATTGGTCTTGGGGCTGGTGTCGGTATCGTGCGGTGTAGCCTTGTATCGGCTTATGCCGAAACCGACTGAATGGCGCGTCTAGCGCGATGGTTGCCACGCAACGCAGAGCGGGGTCGCATCACGCCGTCCTCGCGGGCTTCCTGGGCTGGACGCTCGACGCGTTCGACTTTTTTGTAATCATCTTCCTGTACGACGCGCTGGCGAAGCAGTTTGGCGTTTCCAAGCAAGCCATCATTTTTACGACCGCGGCCACGCTGGCGTTCCGGCCCGTGGGCGCATTCGTGTTCGGATTGCTCGCCGACCGGTTCGGCCGGCGCATTCCGCTGATGGGCAGCGTCGTCTATTTTTCATTAATCGAGGTGGGCTGCGGCTTTGCTCCGAACTACACCGTGTTCCTGATCCTTCGCGCCCTGTTTGGAATCGGCATGGGCGGGGAATGGGGAGTCGGGGCTTCTCTGGTGATGGAAGCGGCGCCTCCGCGGTGGCGCGGCATTCTTAGCGGCATCCTGCAAAGCGGCTACCCCATCGGCAACCTGCTGGCTGCCGTGGCGGCGCGATTCATTCTGCCGGCGTGGGGCTGGCGGCCGATGTTCTGGATCGGCGCGTTGCCGGCGATGCTCGCGCTCTATATAGTGACCAAGGTTCCGGAGTCCGTGGCGTGGGAACAGCACCGTGCCGGCTCCATGGGAGAGGTGCTGCGCACCGTGGCTTCGCAATGGAAGCGCTTTGCGTACCTTGTAGTGCTGATGACCTTCATGATGTTTTTGTCTCATGGAACGCAGGACCTTTATCCGGATTTCCTGAAGGAAGTGCACCGGCTGCGCCCCGCACTGGTTGCCAATATCGCGATGATTTACACCGCGGGGGCGGTGGTGGGAGCGATCATTTTTGGGCATCTCTCGCAGGTGCTGGGCCGGCGCAAGGGGATGATGTGCGCGCTGGCATTGTCGCTGGCCATTATTCCCTTCTGGGCATTCGGCTGGAGCGTTCCCTTGTTGATAGGCGCGGCCGTGCTGATGCAGATGGGCGTGCAGGGAGCGTGGGGAGTGATTCCGGTGCATCTGAACGAACTTGCGGCGGACTCGGCGCGCGGGCTGATCCCGGGATTCGCTTACCAATTGGGGATCCTGTTTGCCTCGCCCACCAATAATGTCGAGTTTGCCCTGTGCCAGCACTTCGGCTATCAATGGGCGCTAGCCAGTTTCGAAGTCGTGACGATTGTGGCGCTGGCGGTGCTGCTCTGGCGCGGTGCGGAAGCCCACGGCAAAAGCTTCGTGAATCTTTAGGAGGCCGGGGCTTTAGCCCCGGCGTAGAGCCTTAAAATGAACTGGGCTTCAGCCCCTGAAAACTCTGAGCTTCTTGCAGGATGCTCTCGGGACACAAGACTGGTTTTCTATTGGGGAAGTGGCGAGCCTGAGAGGACTTGAACCTCCAACCTTCTGGTTCGTAGCCAGACGCTCTATCCAGTTGAGCTACAGGCTCGTGCAAATAGATTAGCACAGCGATGGAAAATTCCAAAAACCCGGCGAGCAAACCAGCGCTGCGCTGAGGGGGCAAATGCTCAGGCGCGGCTGAAGCCAAAAGGCGCCCGCTTCAGAAAGCGGCCGCTACCGCAGCAATCGTAGCCGCAACGCTGTAGAATTAAGTTAATAGGGTTCCCGATTTTGATTTCAAAACCAACCACTGCGAAACAGATAAATGATTGGCGAAAAGCCGAATCGGAAACCGAGCACTTGGAGTTTAAGGAAGCTAAGGATCGGTTTGGTTTCCTCGAAATACTGTCTTATTGCGTGGCTATAGCCAACGAACGCGGAGGAATCCTAGTGCTTGGTGTATCAAATAAACCTCCGCGCCCTGTGGTGGGAACGAAAGCGTATCCCAACGTTGAGAGATTGAAGAAAGACATACTAGACAGGCTCCACTTCCGCGTAGATATAGAAGCAGTACCGCACCCGGACGGAAGAGTTTTAGTGTTCCACATTCCTTCTCGTCCAACCGGCCACCCATACCATCTTGACGGTGCTTATTTCATGAGATGCGGCGAATCTCTCGTGCCGATGACCACGGACCAATTGCAGCAAATCATTGAGGAGGAAATGTCTCCTCTCGCCAAGAGAATTCTTTACATGGTCGGAGCTATTGCAGTCTTTGCCTTACTCTTGCTCATATATTTGGGTACGGACCACCTCTGGAGAACAGAATCCCAAACATCAGCTAACTAGACCGTGGATGATCGTGCCGGGAGTGCGAAAACGCCAGACCATCTGCAACAAGAACAACCGACTATCAAAACACCTGCCCCGGTGACCCCAAAGTCGCGCAAGCCGTCAATGGTTGGGCGCGTTGATTGGCATGATAAACACAACTGGCGAAGATACCTGCGAGTGGGGATGACCAAATCAGAAGTGCGTCAATTGTTCGGAGAGGCCGAGAAAATTAGCGTAATCCATGACTCGGAGTTTTGGGATTACGGGCTGGGCAGCATGACATTTACAGTTGACGCCGACCATCCTGACGGGTGGCTATATGAGTGGTTTGAGCCCAGCGCGATGAACGAAGATAAGCACGGCTGGGAAATGGCTCATAAGAAATACACTCGACGGGAGGAGCCGGGTGCCCCACACGTCGGTGTTACGTGTGGGGGTTTTGACTTGAATTCGTTGCTTGGCCTTCTCTTTCTTCCCCCCCACCACCTCCGTACCAGTTTCGGAGCTGGCGCCGCGACTTTTCTCTTGACATATATAAATAAGATAGTATAATGATTAAGTGTGTATAGAGGGCAGCCGCACTGGTCCACTGGAGTTGCCAGCAAAGGACTCACCGCCCGTGCCATTTCGGCAAGTGCTTTGGAATCCGCACTTATCGAAAAACCTCCGGTAACCCTCCGCAGAATCAACACTTCCAAAAGTGTATGAAAACAAACAACTTTATCCCCCATTAGAATCAACACTTACAAAAAAATGGGGGGGAGGGTCAGCACCACTTGCGGAATCACCCCGAAATGAAACCATAGGACAATTCTGCTTGCCGCTCGCTACGACTTCTTTTGGGGTGGGTAGTTTGTCAATAGTTTCTCGATGGCCTTGTCCATGTGCTTCTGTTTCTTGTCTGGATTGGCGTCTGCGTCGATGGCATTGGGCAACACGCTCCACCATATCAATTGATTTTTTGCCGCATCAAATATGTACAGAACCAAGTGCCCGGAATGGACGGTGGTTGCCGCCTCACCTGGTGTTCCCGGAGTTGCTCCCGCTGGCGGCTCGTATGCCGCGCCAATGTCGAAGTGGTTCAACTGCTTCAGGTTGCCGCCGGTGATCTGATAACCAATAAAGAGATCCGCCTTATCCGATGGCGACCTTGTCAGGCCCTTTTTGGCAAGCTCCACGTTCAGCGTGCCGATGAGCTGGTCCGCAGTCAGATCATCCAGGTACTGCGCGCTCTCGATACTCACCCACTTATACGTTTTGTATTTAGAGAAATCAGCATCCCTGTCAAAATTGTAGCTTGGGTTTTGAGCGGCTACGCGGCCCACTCCCAAAGCGAGCAGCGCAGAGGCAAGAAGGAAGTACTTCTTCACTGGAGATTCGGCCTCAGTCGCAGAAACTCAGTTCGCTTGCCAACTTTCAGAATATAACCGTGAGCGCAGCGCACTCTCATCGTAACATCAGAAGCTCCAGAACTTCTCTTCGGTTGCTTTGGTTTTCGGCTGCCCCGGTGCGGGCATTCGCCAAAGCCGAACGCAAAGTGGCGGGGAACAATTTCCCGTCCACCTCAGGCTGGAAGGCGTAGTATCGAGTCAGATCCAAGGGCCTGGTCCCAAAGAGACAAGACTTTGCCCCCCAGATTCGGCGGGCCGGACTTTGGGTAGTTTTTCAAGGCACGTATGCACCAGCCAAACCAACGCGTGCTGCTGCGAATCGGGGCATTTCTACTGCCGATCCTGCTTGGCAATGTTTTCTACCCACTTGCGGCTTGGTGCCAGACCCATGTAAGCGGGGCGACTAGGCATAGCGGTTTCCAAGTAGATATCGACGTGTCCATACGCGATAGTTCCGGAGCGTTCCTCTCCGTGCCCGCAAGCGTGAAACTTTATTGGAATGATACCCCAAGCGACGAGGGATCGACGACTAATGGGCGAATCTCATTCACCAAGGGCAGCCTAGGCAAGTTTACCGTCGTTGTGGAAGCGGCAGGATACAAGCCCAGCCAAAGCGACTTGGAGGTTTCCGAGCCGGATAGGTTTGATGTGGAGATAAACCTGCAGCGGGAGACATCCTCGAATGTTGCACCTGGGGCAGCGGGAAATCCGATACTCACACCTAAGGCGAAGGAAGCCCTGGGCAAGGGCATGCAGGCTCTGAGAGACGACAAGCTGAATGAGGCGGAGAAAGCCCTGGACCAGGCCATGCAACTCGCTCCCAATAATCCCAACGTGCTTTATCTGCAGGGCCTGTTGGATCTGAAAAAACATGAGTGGATAAAGGCGCAAGGCGTTTTGGAACGAGCCACGCAGATGGAACCAAACAGCGCGCGCGCTTTAGCGGCATTGGGAATGGCGCTGTGCAACCAGAAGAAATACGCGGAGGCCATTCCACCACTCGAGAAGTCCGTGCAAGTGGATCCGGCCAGCGGCTGGGAGACGCATTGGACGCTGGCGCAGTCGTACTATCACAGCAAGCGGTATGAAGAAGCCCTGAAGGTCTCGCAACAGGCGCAGGCGGAATCCCATGGGCAGGCGCCGCAGGTGGATTTGCTGGTTGCCGAGGCACTCACGGCCGTGGGGCGGTACGAAGACTCAGCGAGCGTGCTGCGAGAATTGCTGAAAAAGCACGGTGCTGGCCAGGAAGCTGTAACGGCCCAGCGCTATTTGGCGCGCTTGACGGCCGACGGAAAAATTCACCAGCAGTAGAACCTGCTCCCGATGGCGATTACAGATTCCTGTATAAACAATCTCCCAATACGAGCCACGGCTCCCTGGCTCGCCCGAAAAAGACTTACCGCTGCACTCTTCCCGATCCCCCGCCTTTGAGCAGAGCTTCGACCTCATCCACGCTGCAACGGAGAAAATCCCCAGGAATGGAATGCTTCAGGCAACTGGCCGCAACGGCAAATTCAAGCGCATCCTGGTGGGCCGGCAGCTTTTGCCAGCCGTAAATAAGCCCGGCGGCGAAGCTATCTCCCGAGCCAACACGATCCACAATATGAGTGATCTCGTACGCGCGGCTCACCATGAATTTTTTCCGATCATTGAGGCACGCTGACCAACCATTGTGGGATGCGCTCTTGGATTCCCGCAAAGTAACGGCAATGGCTTTCAGATTCGGGAATTCGGAAAGCACCCTGCCAGTCAGCGCCTCGTACTGGGTTTGATCGAGTTTGCCGGACGTGACATCCACATCCGCCTTGATGCCCAATGCCATCTGCACATCTTCTTCGTTGGCGATGGCGATGTCCGCATGCTGGAGCATTTGACGCATCACCACCGCGGCAGGCTTTCCCCACTTCCAGAGATTCTTGCGAAAGTTAAGATCGCAAGACACCGTAATGCCGCTCTCCCGCGCCTTCTGGACCGATTCCAGCGCCAGGGCCGCCGCCGACTCGCTGATCGCGGGAGTGATGCCCGTAATGTGAAACCAACGGGCCCCTTGAAATACGTTGTCCCAGCGAAACTCTCCGGGCTTGGCTATGGCGATGGCGCTGAATTCGCGATCATAGATGACTTTTGAGGGACGCTGATTTGCGCCCGTTTCCACAAAATAAATCCCCAGGCGCCCCTTCCCGCGCACAATTCTGGAAGTATCCGCGCCGAAGCGCCGCAGCTCTCCGATCACTGCGTCCGCCAGTGCATTCTTTTCGGGAAGCACCGTGACGAAGGCGGAGGGCAAACCCCAGCCAGCAAGAGCCACGGCGACATTCGCCTCGGCCCCGCCAAAGGTGGCCACGAATTGCGGACTCTGCAAAAAACGCTCGAAGCCGGGCGGCGTCAGGCGCAGCATCACTTCACCAAACGTTACGGTAGTCATCGCATTTTCCATGATTTCCCTCATGCCGATTCCGCGCGGCAACAATTCTCCCGCAGCGATTGTCTGCGAGCGGAAATTCACCAAGCCCACAACTTCGCCAGCGAGCAAATTGCCAACATCTGCTGCTCTACGTTCCCCGTCTTGTGGCAAAGGGGAATACCCACGCCCGTTCATGAATGCACGCTGGCCATAATATGCGATGTCCGAATCTTTCTCCAGGCGAACCATTTTTTGAATGAGAGCGCGTGCATCCCATGGCGGTGGTGCGGTAGGCTAAGCCTCGAAGGAGTTTGTAAGTTGCGGGGCCAAGCGGAGGTATTAAGTTTTATGCCAATCGCGAAATTGGAAGTATTGGGGAAAATTGTCGCTTCCGGACTGGTTTGCGTGATCCGGGCGGACAGTCCTGACCAGGCAGCGCGCATCGCCGAGGCCTGCGCCCTTGGAGGCGTTGCCGCCATGGAAATCACCTTCACCGTGCCGGGAGCAAGCGGGGTGATCGAGCATCTGGCGAAAAAATTCTCAGGCCAGATTTTGGTGGGTGCGGGCACGGTTCTCGATCCGGAAACGGCGCGCATCGCCATTCTCGCGGGCGCGCAATATGTGATCAGCCCTTCGCTCAACCCGGATACCGCGCGTCTCTGCAATCGCTATCAAGTGCCCTACATGCCCGGCGCCGGGACGTTGCGCGAGGTGGTTGAGGCTATGGAGTGCGGTGCGGACATCGTGAAGGTCTTTCCCGGTGAAATCCTCGGGCCGGCATTCGTCAAGGCGGTGAGAACGCCGCTCCCCCAAGCATCGTTGATGCCGACCGGTGGCGTAAGCCTGGAAAATGTGGCCGACTGGATCCACGCCGGCGCGGTTGCCGTCGCGGTTGGAGGCAACCTCACGGCAGGGGCAAAGACCGGCGATTTTGCGTCAATCACCCGGCTTGCCCGGGCCATCACGGAGAAAATCAAAGAGGCGCGCGTCCAATGAGTGCGACAAAGTTATGGAAGTCCGGCGACGAAGACCCTATCTACCGGGAGTGTGTGCTGCGGGTTTCGCGGGGGAGGAGAGACAGTCCGGCGTCGATCGCGAGGGCATTTGTATTGCCTTGCTCGCCGCTGGGCCGCGAGATCGGCGGACAAATCCTCAGTCCCGATTCTGGCGCGGGGATCGGAAACTGTTTATGAAGATTGGGCTCGGTCTTTATCGTCACATGCTGACGCGCGACTATTACGATTTCGCGCGCCAGGCCGGCTGTACTCACGTCGTCGTCCATCTGGTCGATTATTTCAACCAGGGTCCCTCGAACCCGCGCAACAATCAGCCCACGGGCTCAAAATACGAACCTTGGGGAGTTGCTGGAAATCCGGAACAGCTTTGGACGGTCAAGGAACTCAGGACCCTTCGCGCGGAGATTGAGGATGCCGGGCTGGTCCTAGCGGCGATTGAGAATATCGATCCGGCGCACTGGCACGATATTCTGCTCGATGGCCCGCAACGTGCGCAACAGATCGAGAAAGTGAAGACCATCATTCGCCGCCTTGGCGAAGCCGGCATTCCAGTACTCGGCTACAACTTCAGTCTGGCGGGCGTATGCGGCCGTGTCAGCGTCCCTCTGGGGCGCGGCCATGCCGTCACCGTGGGGATGGACGGTCCCGCCGATGACGTGCCGATCCCGAATGGGACGATCTGGAATATGGTGTACGAGAGCAACGCACCTGCCGGCAACTTGCCCGCGATTTCCCATGAAGAATTCTGGCGTCGATTGCAAAGATTCCTGGAAGAAGTCATTCCCGTTGCCGAGAAATCTGGCGTGCAGCTCGCCGCCCATCCTGACGATCCTCCCATGCCGACAATGCGCCAGCAGCCGCGCCTGGTCTATCAACCGCACATGTATCAAAGGTTGCTTGACTTGGTTCCGAGCCGCAGCAACGCCCTGGAACTCTGCGTGGGAACGCTAGCCGAAATGACGGAAGGCGACATATACGATGCAGTAGACCAATACAGCAAGCAAGGCAGGATTGCGTATATTCATCTTCGCAATGTTGTGGGGAAAGTGCCGTACTATCGCGAGACTTTCATTGACGAAGGCGATGTGGACATGATCCGCATCCTTGTGATTCTTCACCGCAACCATTTCGACGGCGTGATCATTCCCGACCACACCCCGCAAATGACCTGTGCAGCGCCCTGGCATGCGGGAATGGCGCACACACTCGGTTTCCTGCTGGCGGCAAAGGCGGTCATTGAATCTCCTCAGCAGTGCAATTGGTTTCTTGAGCCGGCTGGTTCCTAGCTCGCAGACCAGCGGCTTTGGCTTATTCTAAGGAATTCTCGGATGGCTGGAGTTCGCCAGCGCGGGCGATGAGTTTTTTCAGCTTGCCTTCAATCGAGGCGTCCCCGATGTGTTCATCTTTGGCTGCGCGGGTTCTACGCCTCCCCCGGTTCTTGTGTCACGATGTGCACGTCCACTGACGGCGATTCTCGCAGGAACCGATGAACGACGGACAAGTACAGATATTTGCGCCAATCCCGGAGCGGAGCGCGGCCGAAGACGACTTGCGTGATGTGCTTTCCGCGGACGAAGTCGGCGATGGTATCCGCGACGCTTTTTCCTTTCATGCGGATCACTTCGGCTCCGAGGTTCTCCGCGAATCGCAAGTTCGCTTCCAATACCTTGGGATTTTCCTCGCGGGGCGCCAGTTCGCGGTCGACGTGCAAGACATACAGCTCCGCATCCAATCTCCGCGCCATACGCGCCGCCCGCGCGATCAGATACTGCCCTGAGGGGCTCCCGCTCACGCAAACGGCAATCCGTTCCCGCACGCCCCAGTTCTCATGAATCTCCTTCGCGTCCATGTAGGACTCGAGGCTGCGATCCACCTGCTCGGCCACCTGCCGTAAGGCCAATTCGCGCAGTGCGATCAAATTGCCGCGGCGAAAGAAATTCTTCAGCGAACGTTGCACCTTCTCTTCCCCGTAAACATCGCCGCGCTTCATGCGGTTCTGGAGCGCTTCGGGAGTGAGATCCACCATCACCGTTTCCGTCGCGGAAAGCGGCACCCAGTCCGGCACGGTTTCGCGCACGGTGATGCCGGTGATCGCGCGAACCGTAGGAGCAATGCTTTCGATGTGCTGAATGTTCAAGGTTGAGAGGACGTCAATCTTCGCAGCCAGTATCTCCTGAACATCCTCGTACCGTTTGCGGTGGCGGCTGCCGGGAATGTTGGTGTGGGCCAACTCGTCGACCAGCACAACTTCCGGACGCCGCGCCAGGATGGCGTCCACATCCATTTCCTCGAATACCGTGCCCTTGTAGTCGATCTTCTTGCGCGGCACGGCCTCCAATTGATCGGCGAGTTCCTGAACCGCTTTGCGCCCATGCGTTTCGACGATGCCGATGACGACATCCTCGCCGCGGTGGCTGCGGCGAATTGCTTCGCTCAGCATGCCGTAGGTCTTCCCCACACCGGGTGCATAGCCGAGGAACAGCTTGAAGATCCCGCGGGCCTTGGGCGCGGGGGAAGCTAGCTCCAGCCAATCTTCGGGTTTTTTCGGCAAGTCTGTTTCTTCTCCACGAAACGCTTTCCCACTGCGTTACAATACACCCATGACGCGGTTCTTCATGGGGCGCGGGATGGGTTTTGTAGTGGCGGCCATCCTGCTGGTCTCCCTCACATACGGTTACAGCCGGGTCTTTCACGTCAACCAGACCACCGTCGCGCTGTCGTATCTCCTCGCGATTTTAGCAGTTTCCGCGGTCTGGGGCATGGTCGTCGCGGTGTTCATGTCCGTCAGCGCGATGCTGCTGTTTAACTTCTACTTTCTACCCCCGGTGGGAACTTTCACCGTCGCGGATCCGCAGAATTGGGTGGCGCTTTTTGCCTTTTTGCTCACCTCGATCATGGGCAGCCAGCTTTCCGCGCGCATCCGGAAGGAAGCGGATACAGCAGACAGCCGGCGGCGCGAGGTGGAGCGCCTCTACGAATTCAGCCAGAAACTCCTCGGGGCGGGCAACGTGATTCAACTCATGAACGCCATACCCAACTATATCGTGGAGTGCTTCGAGGCGGGGGCCGCGGAACTCTTTGTGCCGCAAAAGGACAAATTCTATCGTTCCGGCTACGGTGCGGCGCAACTCGATGAAGAACAGATGAAAGCCGCCTATTTGCGCGACGAAGTCACCACCGAGACCCAGGGGACGCTCCATTTTCTTCCTGTTCGTTTGGGAGTGAAGCCCATCGGCAGCCTGGGAATTTCCGGCGCGCGTCTCTCCCGTCAGACTCTCGACGCCATCGGCTCGCTTGTAGCCATTGCCATCGAGCGGGCTCGGGCGATTGAGCAACTCAGCGAAACGGAAGCGGAGCGCCAGGGAGAGCGCCTCAAATCCGCTCTTCTCGATTCCATTGCGCACGACTTTCGCACGCCGCTCACCTCGATCAAGGCCGCGGTTACCGACCTGCTTGGCCCGCAACAAGGCCAGAATGCACAACAACAAGAACTGCTGACGATCATCAATGAAGAGTGCGACCGTTTGAATCACCTGGTCGAGGAAGCGGCGGAAATGTCCAAGCTGGAGGGCGGCGAGTTCGAGTTGCACTTTGAAGCCGTCCCGGTGGCCTTTCTGGTCGAGAGTTCACTGCAACAACTGAAGAAGGCGCTAGGGGACCGCGAGATAATCGTAAAGCTTGCCGATGATTTGCCCCCTGTGCGTGCTGACTTGAGCCGAGCGAAGGACATCCTGGTCCAGCTAATTGACAATGCGAACATCTACTCTCCCAAAGACAAGCCCATCACCATTACCGGCGAGCAGACGGGGGACTCTGTCACGCTCAGTGTGGCGGACAACGGCCCGGGAATCGATTCCTTCGAGCAGGGGCTCATTTTCGACAAGTTCTATCGCGGGCGCGATCAACGCTACCTGGTACGCGGCACGGGCATGGGTTTGCCGATCGCCAAAGCGATTGCCACGGCCCACGGTGGTACCATCAACGTCACCAGCCAACTCGGCCACGGCTCCGTTTTTTCGTTCACGCTGCCGGTGGCTGTCCGGCGCGGCGAGGTCCGATGACTTCCTCCAGCATTCTTGTGGTTGACGACGAGCCGCAGATTCGGCGGGTCTTGCGTTCCACGCTTTCCTTCCGGGGTTACGAGATTTCCGAGGCCGCAACCGGCGAGGAAGGCGTCGAGCTTGCCCGCAAGCTGAAACCCGATCTGATCCTTCTCGACGTCAATCTGCCGGGCATCAGCGGCATCGAGGCGTGCAGGGAAATTCGCCACTCCAGCGATGCCCCGATCATCATGCTGACCGTGCGCAATGCCGAAAGGGACAAAGTGGTTGCGCTCGATGCCGGCGCCGATGACTACGTCACAAAGCCATTCAGCATCGAAGAACTGCTGGCGCGCGTGCGCGCTTCGCTCCGCCGGCATGCTCCCGCGGAGGCACTGCCTGCGTTTCACGCCAAAGACTTATCCGTGGATTTTGAAACGCGCCGGGTCACCGCCAATGGAGAGGAGGTCCACCTGGCGCCTAAGGAATTTGAGGTGCTGAAGCAATTGATCGCCCACCAGGGCAAGCCGGTCACACATCGCCGGCTCTTGCAAACGGTTTGGGGGCCTGAATACGGCGAGGAAACAGAAAATCTGCGCGTGGTGATCAACCAATTGCGCAAGAAAATTGAAAAAGACCATGCGCGGCCAAAATACATACTGACGGAGCCCTGGATTGGCTACCGCTTTCAGCCCCCGAAATATTCTGCAGGGAAATAATCACCCAGCCTTACTCGCCGAGTCTGCACGAATACACTCGGTTCCCGTCAGGGCATAACTTCACAGGCTGCAGGTGGTAACTCATTGTCATCCCGAGCGAAGCGAGGGATCTGCTTTTTGCAAAATGCCAAGAAAAAGCAGATTCCTCGTCCCGTTCAAAAAACGAACGGGCCTCGGAATGACATTTACGGTGTTTTTCCGCAGCCTGTCCACGCGCCGAGGCCTGCCTTCTTTCGTTCCTACGCAGCCACTCGCAGGCACGCCTTTTATTGTTTGACAGGGAAACTTGCGTCCAGATCCAGATTCAATTCCAGTACATTCACGCGCGCTTCTCCCAGAATGCCCCACTGCCGCTGTTGTGTGTGCCGTGCCACCAATGGCCGCAGAGTCTCCACGTTGATTCCCCTGACGCGGGCGATCCGGGGAATCTGGAATTCAGCGGCGGCTGGAGAAATTTCCGGGTCAAGCCCCGATCCCGACGCGGTAACCAGATCCGCCGGAATCGCGACTCCCGGATTCTCCTTCTGCAATTTCGCGACGTCCTGCTTCACGCGGTCCACAAGCTGTTGGTTCGTCGGACCCAAATTCGAGCCTGACGATGCCGTGGGGTCGTATCCGGTCCCCGCTGCCGAGGGGCGGGAATGGAAGTATTTGTTCGAGGTAAAAGGCTGCCCGATGAGCCGCGACCCGAGGATCTGGCCATTCTTCTCGATCAGGCTTCCATTCGCCTGCTTTGGGAAGAACAAGTGGCTCAACCCCGTTACTGCTAGCGGATAAACCAGCCCAAACAACAGCGTGGTGATGAGTGTGAACTTTATAGCAACGATCAGATGATTCTTCATACCATCCTCTATGCCAGGTGCAGCCATGCGAGCAGGATATCGATCAGCTTGATACCGGCGAATGGGGCGATCACACCGCCCAGCCCGTAAATGAAAAGATTTCTACGCAAGAGCGCGGCGGCGCCCAGCGGGCGGTACTTTACGCCTCGCAGTGCCAGCGGGATCAGCGCGACGATGATCAACGCATTGAAAATCACCGCCGAAAGAATGGCGGAGTCCGCGGTGCGAAGTTTCATGATGTTCAGCGTGTTCAATAGAGGGAACGTTCCCGCGAACATCGCCGGAATGATGGCGAAGTATTTCGCCACATCGTTGGCCACGGAAAAAGTTGTCAGGGAGCCGCGCGTAATCAGCAATTGCTTGCCAATCTCCACGATTTCGATGAGCTTGGTGGGATTGGAGTCCAAATCCACCATGTTGCCAGCTTCTTTTGCGGCCTGCGTTCCGGTATTCATGGCCACGCCGACGTCCGCCTGCGCCAGTGCCGGGGCATCATTCGTACCGTCGCCGGTCATGGCCACGAGTTTGCCTTTGGCTTGCTCGTTGCGGATCAGCGCCATCTTGTCTTCGGGCTTGGCTTCGGCCAGGAAATCGTCCACGCCCGCCTGGCGCGCGATGGCCGCGGCCGTCAGCGGATTGTCGCCCGTGATCATCATGGTGCCTATGCCCATGGCGCGCAGATGATCAAAGCGCTCGCGAATGCCGCCTTTTACGATGTCGGTCAGCTCAATCGCGCCGAGCACGCGGAAATTCTGCGCCACCAGCAGCGGCGTGCCGCCTGATTTGGCGATGCGCTCGATTTGCTGCTGCATTTCCTGCGGCACAACCTGTCCCTTTTCCGCGACGTAGCGCGCGATCGCTTCGGGTGCGCCCTTGCGGACTTCCTTGCCATCCATGTCCACGCCAGACATGCGCGTCTGCGCGGAAAAGGGAATGAACACGGGGTTATGCGGCGCCAACTCGCGTCCGCGCAGGCCATACTTCTCCTTCGCCAGAACTACGATGGAACGCCCTTCCGGGGTTTCGTCGGCAAAGGAAGCCAATTGGGCCGCGCTGGCGAGTTCCGCCTCGGTGATGCTAGGGCACGGGTAGAACGCCGTGGCTTCGCGATTGCCGAGAGTGATTGTGCCGGTCTTGTCCAACAACAGCACGTCCACGTCTCCAGCTGCTTCCACGGCGCGTCCGGACATGGCGATGACGTTGCGTTGAATCAGCCGGTCCATTCCCGCAATGCCAATCGCGGACAGCAATCCACCGATGGTGGTGGGAATCAGGCAAACCAGCAGCGACACCAGGGCAAATACTGTCTGGGGCGAACCGGAATAGATGGCGAAGGGCTGCAAGGTCACCACCGCCAGCAGGAAAATGATAGTCAGCCCGGCCAGTAGGATGTTCAGCGCAATTTCATTCGGAGTCTTCTGCCGCGAAGCTCCTTCCACCAGGCCAATCATGCGGTCGAGAAAGGTCTCTCCGGGGTTCGACGTGATGCGCACCTTGATTTCATCGGAGAGGACGCGCGTGCCACCGGTCACTGCCGAGCGGTCGCCTCCCGATTCGCGAATCACGGGCGCGGATTCGCCGGTAATGGCCGACTCGTCCACCGAGGCCACGCCTTCAATTACTTCACCGTCGCCCGGTACGAATTCACCCGCGGCCACAAGGCAGATATCTCCGGAGCGCAATTTCGAGCTTGCTATTACTTCCGTCTTTCCGTCCGAACGCAATTTGCGGGCCGAGGTTTCCGCGCGCGCCTTGCGCAGCGTTTCCGCCTGGGCCTTGCCGCGTCCTTCGGCCATGGCCTCCGCGAAATTTGCAAACAGCACCGTGAACCATAGCCATAGCGTGATCTGCAATCCAAACCAGAAGTTGCCCTGGTGCTGGAACGCTTCCAACACCAGCACCACCCCTGTGATCACGGCGCCGACTTCCACAACGAACATCACGGGATTCTTGATCTGCAGCCGCGGGTTCAGCTTCCAGAAAGAATCCACGATGGCCGTCTTTAATATCTTCCGGTCGGTAATCGAAGCGTTTTTTGCCTGTGCCGTCGTCATCTTTTTCCTCAAAACGCCTTCCCTGCATTCATGAGCAAGTGCTCCAGAATCGGCCCCAAGCTCAACGCCGGGAAGAAAGTGAGCGCTCCAACAATTAGAACCACGGAAATCAGCAACACGGTGAACAAGGGGCCGGTCACGGGGAACGTGCCCAGCGATTCCGGCACCTGCTTTTTGGCCGCGAGATTTCCCGCAATGGCAAGAATTGGAATGACCATGAAGAAGCGTCCCAGCAGCATGGCCACAGCCAAGCTTGTGTTGTACCAAAGGGTGTTCTCGTTGAGCCCCGCAAACGCGGAGCCGTTATTTCCTACCGACGACGTGTACGCATAAAGAATCTGCGATAGCCCGTGCGCGCCAGGATTGGTGATGCTCGACACTCCAAATTTCGCGACCACCGCAATGGCCGAAAAGATCAGAATTGTCAGCGAGGTCACCAGGATAGCCAGCACCGCCATCTTCACGTCAAAGGACTCGATCTTCTTGCCCAAATACTCCGGCGTACGTCCCACCATCAGGCCAGCGATGAAGACGGACAGGATCACGAAAACGAGCACTCCATAAAGGCCGGCGCCCACTCCACCAAATATGACTTCGCCGAGCATGATGTTTATGAGCGGCACCATGCCCGCGATCGGCGTCAGGGAATCGTGCATGTTGTTGACCGCACCACAACTTGCATCGGTGGTCACGGTCGTGAACAGCGCCGAATTCGCGATTCCGAAGCGCACTTCCTTGCCTTCCATGTTTCCGCCGGGCTGCATGTCCGATGCCCGGGTGTTCACGCCGGCCAGCAGCGGATTGCCGCGCGCTTCCGACGAATAGGCCACCAGAACACCTGCAAGGAAGAGGACGGCCATGGCGCTCCACACCGCCCAGCCGTGCCGCGGTGAGCCCGTCATGCGGCCCAGCGTGTAGGTCAAGCCGGAAGGAATGGCAAAAATCAGGAGCATTTGGAAAAAGTTGGAGAGCGGCGTGGGATTTTCAAACGGGTGCGCGCTGTTGGCATTGAAGAAGCCGCCGCCATTTGTGCCGTACATCTTAATCGCTTCCTGGGAAGCCACGGGTCCTTGCGCAATCACCTGCGTCGTCACCGTATCCCGCTTCACGCTGCCGTCGGCGTTCTTCGTTTCGACGACCTGCGACTCCAGCAAGGTGGAGTTTGTATAGGGATGCAGATTCTGCACGACTCCCTGCGAAACCAGGAACAACGCGCCGACCAGGCTGAACGGCAGGAGCGCCCACAAAAACGCTCGCGTGGCGTCCACCCAGAAATTTCCGATGGTGGAGGATTCCTTGCGCGCCACACCGCGAATCACTGCGACCGCCAGGGCGATTCCCACCGCCGCCGACGCAAAATTGTGATAGGCGAGCCCCGCCATCTGCGTCAAGTAGCTCATGGTTGTTTCCGGCGTGTAAGCCTGCCAGTTGGTGTTCGTGGTGAAGGAAACCGCGGTATTCCAGGCCAGATCGGGCGCCACATTTGCCAGCTCTTGAGGATTCAATGGCAGCCACACTTGCAGGCGTTCGATCAAGTAGAGCAGGAGCAATGAAGCAGCGCTGAAGACCAGCATCGTTACGCCGTACTCCGTCCACTTCATCTCTTTCTTTTCTTCGATTCCGCAGACGCGATAAATCAGGCGCTCGATGGGCCGCAAGACGGGGTCCAGCCACGTCGACTTGCGCTCAAAAACGCGATACAGGTACACGCCCATCGGCTTGGTGATAAGCAGGATCACCCCAAAATACAGCAAAATCTGGAACCACCCGTTGCCCGTCATGGCTAGAATTTCTCCGGTTTCAGCAGCGCGTAGAACAGGTAGCCGCAAAGAAGAATGGAAATCACGATAAGAATGATATTTCCCAGCATGGTCTCAGCCCTCTATTTCAGCCGCTCGCAGCCCTTCAGGTACAAAATGCCGAGGGCGAAAAACAGTATGGTGCACATCACAAAAATCACATCGGTCATGTATGGCTCCTGGCCCGCACACCAGCCTACGCAAACCGCTCTAAGAAAACGGTGAGCGGGGCATTAAGGAATCGTAAGTATACTCCATGTAGCTTGTCGTACTTCGCGAGTTGTGCCAGACTCCCTTGGCGTACTCCTCATGCCTGACCGGCATTCTTCTCTATCCTCTTCCGTCAGCGGCGGGACTTCCAACCAACCCCCAAATCCTCCAGAACCATTTTCTTCCGCGAAGGCTCGTACGGAGTGGGCGCGCCTGCACAGTGGTTTTGTGTACATCGGTATCGTTACTATTCTGCTCGGCCCGCTGCTCCCTTATCTCGCGCGCCACTGGTATCTCAGCGATTCACAAGCCGGTTTTCTCTTTACCGCGGAATACTCCGGAACTGTAGTGGGGAATTTTCTGACGGGTCTGCTGCTTCCGCGAATCGGCTTTTCCAAGGTGATGGGAATCAGTTTCCTCCTTTTTGTCTTGGGCTTTTCCTTTCTAGGGGCGGGCCCCTGGACCTTTGCCTGCCTTCTTATATTCCTCTATGGCATCGCGCTTGGCCTCTCAGTTCCCATCTCAAACCTTCGCGCCACGCAGTTGCCTTCCGCGAACACCGCAGCCGCCGTCAGCCTCCTGAATTTTTCCTGGGGAATTGGAGCGGTCCTGTGCCCCTTCCTGATCGCCACTCTTTTGCCTTCGCTCGGCCTTCGTGGCTTCACTGCCTCTCTCGCCGCGCTCGCGCTGATCTTTTCTGTACTTTATTTCGCCCGTCCAACAACCGCCCGTGTGCGCACAACGAAATCTCCAGGAAGCTCGCCCGGAGCCTGGCTCACCCAGTTGCGTCACGCCTCTGCTGTCCCCCTGCTCTTGCTATTCTTTTTGTACGTAGGCGTGGAGACCGCCCTCGGCGGTTGGGTGGCGGCATACGAAAAACGCATGCCCGGCATGGGCAGTTCCACCTGGGCATTGGCCCCTTTGATTTTTTACTTCTTCCTCTTAACCGGACGGGGTCTCGCGGCTCTGGCCCTGCGGCTTCAATCGCAAGGGGCCGTGTCAACGGCTGGCTTGCTCTGCGCTGTCTTCGGCGCGAGCATGATCGCTTACTCTCAAACGCCATTCCTGCTCTACGTGGGCACGGCAATAGCAGGCTTCGGGCTTGCGCCGCAATATCCCCTGTATGTCACCTGGTTCGCAAAAACATTTCGTCAGGATGCGAACTGGCTCGGCGCTCTTTATTTTGGCGGCGCGGGTCTTGGCGGGGCTGTTCTGCCCTGGCTCGTCGGCATCATCGCGGCGCATACGAGCTCCCTGCGAGCCGGTCTGATCCTGCCAGCGGCGGTCACTGCTGTCATGGTTATACTCTCGCTGCGCGCGCGTCCACAATCTGTACCAGCACAGAATTCAATCCGCGCCTGCAAATGGGAATGAAAAGGCGCCTGCCGTTGCTTGGCCCAAGCGATTGGACGAACCTGCAGTCCACTCGCTACAATTTCGTTCATGCCACCGGAATCTCGCGTTACTCCTCCTCTTTCTTCCGCTGAAGCCGCGCGCCTTGCCCTTGAACTCTATGCACTCCGCGCGGATGTGCGGCCTCTTCCCGGTGAGTACGACGACAACTTCCACCTGGTCTCTCCGGATGGACGCGCCTTCGTTCTGAAAATCATGCATGCCGCGCGCGAAGATTCTTTTGTTGACATGCAGTGCCGGGCACTCACCCATCTGGCTGTCCGCGCGCCGCATCTTGCCCTTCCCAGGGTGATTCCCAACCCCAGCGGCCAATTGTTCGCGCACATCGAAACCGCCTATGGCGCACGACGCATCGTTTGGCTGCTCTCGTTCCTGCCGGGTTCCGCGCTGGCTGAAGTGCAACCCCACACGCCCGAACTCCTGGAGAGTTTCGGCCGCCTCCTCGGCGAGATGGACGCGGCCCTGCTGGATTTTTCTCACCCGGCGGCAAACCGGATTTTGAAGTGGGATCTCAGCCGCTCGCTGTGGGCCTTGGAGAAACTTCCCGCTGTCGTTGATCCCCAACGGCGCGCTCTGGCTGAGCATTTCCTGAATCTCTACCAGCAGGAGGCTGTTCCCCGCTTCCACCGCCTGCGGCGCAGCGTCATCTATGGCGATGCCAATGATCACAACGCGCTTGTCGGGCCGGCTTCGTCGAAACCCAGGAAGGTCGTGAGCGTCATCGATTTTGGGGACATGCACACAGGCCTGACCGTTGCGGAGCCGGCCGTCGCCGCAGCTTACGCCATTCTCGGCAAAGATGACCCGATCTCCGCCGCGGGTTCGGTCCTCGCGGGATATCACCGGCGCTTTCCTCTGAACGACGACGAAATTGCCGCATTTTTCACGCTAATGGCCACCAGGCTCGCCGTCAGCGTCATCAACTCTGCGCATCGCAAATCTCTCATTCCCGACGATCCCTATGTCACCGTCACCGAGGCTCCCGCATGGGCTGTGCTCGGGCGCCTCGCCCAAATACCGCTGGCCATGGCCAACGATCGGCTTCTTGCCGCCACATCTTCGCCGCACAATGCGCAATCGTCAGGCTGCTCAGGCTCGACGGAGCCTCTCCCCTCGCTCGAGCAGTCCCTGTCCACGCGCCGCAAACTCTTGGCTTCCAACCTCAGCCTCTCTTATGACCGCCCGCTCAAGATCGTTCGCGGCTGGATGCAATATCTTTACGACGACGCGGGGCGCGCGTTCCTGGACGTCTATAACAATGTTCCGCTGGTCGGCCATTCCCATCCGCGAGTCGTGCAAGCCGTGCAGAAACAGGTGGCCCTCCTCAACACCAACACGCGCTACCTCCACGACAATATTCTGCGCTACGCGCAGCGTCTTACGGCGCTGCTTCCCGCACCGCTGCGCGTCTGTTTCTTCGTGAATTCCGGCAGCGAGGCCAACGAACTCGCGCTTCGCCTGGCGCGCACCCACACCGGCGGGGAGGACATCATTGTTCTGGAGCACGCTTACCACGGCCATACCTCCACGCTTATTGATATCAGTCCCTATAAATTCACCGGTCCGGGTGGAAAAGGCCAAAAGCCGTGGGTGCATGTCGCTCCGATTGCCGACGACTATCGTGGCATTTACCGGCGCGGCGAATGCGATCTCGGCAAGAAATATGCCGCGCACGTCGCGGGGATTTTGGACGAATTGAAAAGTGACCGGCGCGAGGCCGCTGCTTTCATTGCGGAAACGCTGCCCAGTGTCGCCGGGCAGATCGTATTTCCGCCGGGGTATCTCAGTGAAGTTTACAAGCATGTGCGCGCTGCGGGCGCAGTCTGCATCGCCGATGAAGTGCAGGTGGGTTTCGGCCGTCTCGGTACGCGCTTCTGGGGCTTTGAAACGCAGGATGTGGTGCCGGACATCGCCGTCTTCGGCAAAGCGATCGGCAACGCGTTCCCGCTCGCCGCCGTTGTCACTAGCGCGGAAATCGCCGCCTCCTTTGCAAATGGCATGGAGTTCTTCAGCACATTCGGCGGCAACCCGATTGCCTGCGCCGCGGGCCTGGCCGTGCTCGATGTCCTCGAAGAAAACCAGCTCCAGCAGAATGCGCTGAAGGTCGGCTCGCAATGGCTGCGGGATTTGCGAGCCCTGCAAGCACAATATCCCCTCATTGGTGACGTGCGCGGCATGGGGCTTTTCTTGGGCATCGATCTTGTCGGCGATCGCGACAAGCGCACTCCCGCCACCGCCCAGGCACACTATGTGGTCAACCGTTTGCGCGACCTGGGCATCCTCACCGGCACGGACGGCCCTCATCACAATGTGCTTAAGTTGCGCCCGCCGTTGATCTTCTCCGCCTCCGACGCCGCTTTCTTCACGTCAACGCTCTCTTCGATTCTTGCCGAAGCTCCGGCGCAGCCCGCCTAATGGAACAGGACCTGTCGAGCCATTTAAGAATGTAACCCTGGCTGGGGTTGTCGAGACATTGGAAATGTAACCGAAAGTTTGTTGTTGCGGCTGTGGGAAAGTGGGAATCCCGCGGGGGGTGCGGGATT
>Ga0074045_10000045_pt1 | contig 98161 bp, 69 predicted proteins | sample BogForMeECP23OM2_FD_94442 | JGI IMG/M metagenome (GOLD analysis project Ga0074045, IMG submission 94442) | Bog forest soil microbial communities from Calvert Island, British Columbia, Canada - Bog Forest MetaG ECP23OM2 | ecosystem: Environmental > Terrestrial > Soil > Wetlands ... | reverse complement strand
CTGCGTGATCAATCGCACTTTGGAGCATGCCACGGAGCTGGCTGCGAAACTGGGCGGAACGGCAATTCCCTTCGAAGAGCGCTGGCAACACATGTCCAACGCCGACATCATTATCAGCTCGACTTCGTGTCCGCATACGATTCTCAGCCGCGAGGAAGCTGAGAATATGACTCGCGGGCGCAAGGAGACGCCGCTGGTGATTGTAGATATCGCAATGCCGCGTGACATCGACTCGGATGTGCGCGAGGTCAAGGGCGTCTTCCTCTATGACCTCGACGACTTGGAGAACGTGGTTGATCACAATGCGCACGAGCGCGAAGTGGCAGCGGCCGAAGCACAAAAAATTCTGCAGTCCGAGGCGCAAGGCTTCCGTCGCAGACTGATGGCGGAGCGGGTGGTACCGACGATCGTTGCCTTGCGCGAGCGACTGGACGAACTTTGCCGGCAAGAACTGGATTCCTTCCGAAACGAGTGCGGGCCTTTTTCCATGGACCAGGACGAAATGTTAAACGCAGTCATGTCCCGTATGACGCAGAGGATCGCAGGGTCCCTGGCCCGTGAACTCAAGGAACTTCCAGAAAAGATGGAGCAGGAACAGATGACCACTGCATTGCAGCGGCTGTTCCATCTGCAAGCGCCTAAAACGGCGATTGCCGGCACCATATCCTAGGTAAATCAAGGCTCCGCAGTGGACAAGCCAGCGGAGAACGACCATCGCTGACCTCCAGACTCTCCTGACGTGCCTTGAGAGGCCGTGTTATCCTCCCTGCTGCCGCAAGGATAACGCTATGGCCAATGAAGCGGTGATCCGACCATTTCCCGCTGTTCACACCAAGCTGTCACGCCAGCAAATCACCGGCTTCTGGGGAGCTTGGACAGGCTGGACCCTGGATGGCATGGATTCCGTGATCTACGCCCTCGTGCTCAGTCCTGCACTCACGGAATTACTTCCAAAGTCAGGTTACAAAGCCACTCCCGCGAATGTGGGTTTTGCGGGATCTACGCTGTTTGCGCTTTTTCTTGTGGGCTGGGGATTGTCACTAATCTGGGGACCGATTGCCGACCGGTTTGGCCGAAGCCGTGTGCTCGCCGCCACCATTTTCGTTTATGCCATCTTCACGGGAGCTGCGGCGTTGTCGCAAACCGTTTGGCAGCTGGGATTGTTCCGTTTGCTGGCCGGAGTGGGAATTGGCGGTGAATGGGCGTTGGCGGGCACATACGTTGCGGAGGCGTGGCCGGAAGATCGCCGCAAGATGGGCGCCGGATATCTGCAGACCGGATATTATGCGGGCTTTTTTCTGGCTTCGGCTCTCAACTACACGGTGGCAGCGCGCTACGGCTGGCGTGCCATGTTCTGGTGCGGATTGACGCCGGTCGTGGTGGCCTTCATCGTTTTGTTCCGCGTGCGGGAGCCTGAGCGCTGGCAGAAAACCAAACTTCGAACGGTCGGCGGGATTTCTTCTCTGCGGCGCATTTTCAGTCCGCCTTACACGCAGCGCACACTGGTCAACACGGTGCTGCTGGCCTCGGCCATTTGCGGGCTGTGGGCGGCCGCGGTTTATGCTCCGACGGCAATTATCAGCCTGGCAAAACAAACAGGCATGACGCAGCCGCAGGCGGTCCGCATGTCGTCGTTTGGCATGGGCTTGCTGTCGCTGGGGACCATTCTGGGATGTCTGGCAGTTCCGCTATTGGCTGAAAAAATCGGTCGCAAGCGAACTCTTGCTTTTTATTACGTCGGAATGGCGGCCTGCATCCTGCTCAGCTTTCGGTGGGCGTTCTATCTGCCGCAGGGATTGCATCCGTTCATCACGGTGCTCTTCTTCTTAGGATTCTTTGGCGGCAATTTCGCGGTCTTCAGTCTTTGGCTGCCGGAGCAATATGGAACTACCGTGCGCGCGACGGCGTTTGCCTTCACCACATCGTTTGGACGCTTCATTGCTGCCGGAGTCAACTTCGGGGTGGGCGCGCTGGTCAGCCAAATGGGAACGCTCGGCAAGCCGGTGGCGTTTACGGCGATTGCCTTTGGGATCGGGCTGCTGGTCATTCCCTTCGCGGTGGAGACGCGCGGGAAAGTGTTGCCGGAGTAGGCTGGCACCATATCGGGCGATGCGTGGAATCAATTCGCTGCTTCAAGTGCGCCAGCCTTCGGCTAGCGCAGCTCGCTAAATTGCAGGGCGACTCCAGATGGGATGCGTGGGCTTGACTTTGCGCCCGGTTGGTATATCTTTAGCCGGATCCACCGAATCCAACCGTGATTCTGGTGGAACGGGTCCGACCGAGTTAGCGGCCATCGTTTTTCCAGGAACTCACCACAATATCATTCGGATTACTTCGAATTGAGGTACAAGGGAGGTCCGCTTGGCTACGAATCCAGTTACTCGCACCCCCGAACTGAAACTCGAATCCGAGAAGAACAATTCAGAAACGACGGTCTGGGCGACGGGCCGGATCGTAATCGCTTCATCCCCTGCGCTGGAGAGCACTCTGCGCGAGCTGATCGCCGAGGGCGAGCACGTCGTTTTAGACCTGGGGAACGTAGACTATGTCGACAGTGCCGGTCTTGGCGTGCTGGTTACGGTGTATGTGCACGCGCGAAGGACAAAATGCCACCTGAAGATTGCCAATCCCAAGGAACGCATAAGGGATCTGTTCAAGAGGAGCGGGTTGGCATCGGTGTTTGAGGGTGACTCGTTTGACGTGCTGTGGGAGGCGTGGTCGCGCGATAACAGTAAGGCTGGTGACTGACGCAGAACTCAGGACGCAAGCCGTTCTCTACGACTAGCCCAAATCGTGAAGCACTCTACTGGTCCTCTGCCACGTTCTGATAGCTTTCTTCATCGCCGCGAATCAGGCCGAATTTCTTTAGCTTATAACGCAAGGCGTCTCGGCTGATGTCGAGCAGCTTGGCGGCGTGGGTCTGGTTGCCATTGGACTGGCGCATGGCGAGTTCGACCATGGCGTGTTCCACTTCTTCCAGTGACGTTCCACCTTCGGGGATATAAAGGCGGGGAAGCATGCGCCCGTTGGGTAGTGTCTGTCCGCTGTCGGCGGGTGAAGTTCGTTCGAAGACGGTGCGTCCGCCGGATTCGCCCACCGAAAATGGAAGATACAACGGGCGCAGGAGCGACTCGTCCTCCAGAATCATGCCGCGCTCGATCGTGTTCTTCAGCTCGCGAACGTTGCCGGGCCAATTGTGGCTGAGGATGAGACGCTGCGTCTCCTCGGTGATGCCACGAACTGACTTCTTGAATCTGCGGTTATAGCGGTCGATGAAGAAGTCGACCAGCGGCATGATGTCTTCTTTTCGGTCGCGTAGCGGCGGGATGAAGATTGCTATGATGGCCAGGCGGTAATAGAGGTCCTGGCGGAATTGACCTTCGCGCACCGCCTTCTCGAGATCGCGGTTGGAAGCGGCGATCACGCGGACATCGACCTGCATGTCGCGGACGCCGCCCACGCGGCGGATTACCTGATCTTCCAGCACTCGAAGCAGTTTGGCTTGCAGCAGCGGAGAGAGTTCGCCGATTTCGTCGAGGAATAATGTGCCGCCATCGGCCGCCTCGAAAAGACCCTTCTTCATCTGCTTCGCATCCGTGAATGCTCCTTTCTCGTGGCCGAAGAGTTCGGCTTCCATCAGAGTTTCAGGAATGGCCGAGCAGTTGATAGCAATAAAAGGTTTCTCCTGGCGGGAACTCTCGTAGTGAATCGCTTTTGCAATGAGATCTTTGCCGGTACCGCTTTCGCCCTGAATCAAAATGGTGGTGGCCTCGCTGGCCGCGACCTTTTTGACGAAGTTCATGAGCTCCGTCATCTTCGATGAAACGCCGACCACGTTGCTGTAACCGGCACTGCGCCTGACTTCGCCGCGCAGGGTCTGGACTTCAGTGCGTAGGCTAGTGGCCTCCAGGGCGTTCTTGATGGTCACGTGAAGCTCGTCAAAATCCACGGGCTTGCCTACGAAGTCATAAGCGCCGAGCTTGAGCGCTGCCTTGACGTCATCGAGTTGCGGGTCGGCGGTGATCATGATGACGGCGCGAGCGTCACCATTCTTTTTGAGCTGGTCGAGCACTTCGATGCCAGTGAGGTCCGGCATGCGGACGTCGAGCAGGACGAGATCGGGGGATTCGTGCTGGGCGAGTTTGAGGGCGGGCTCTCCTGAATCGGCCTCGATCACGCGGTAGCCCCACTCCTCGCACTTCTGGCGAAGCGACCAGCGCACCAAGCGCTCGTCGTCCACGACCATGATCTTCTCTGCAGGCATGCGTGCTTTAATTTACTACGAAATACAGGCGGCTTGCTCTGGCGGCTCTCAGTACACCGATTTGTCTGACTTGCCCTGAGTGATCTGCTTCTGCGGCGCAGAGGGGCGGGTAAGCGCGTCTCGCGGCAACCCGAGATTTTTCGCAGTCTGGCGGGCTTCTGGTTAATGAGTGTAAGCGCCTGATAGCGTCAACCGAGGTTTTTGGCTGCTGTTGACACGGCAATTATGATGGCTTCAATTGAAGAGGGCTCGGATGAAGTTGGGCTTGAGAATCGTACTGATCGTTGTAATCGTTCTGATTGTTCTTACCGGAGTGGCGGGAGTGAAAGTGCTCGGGCCACGCGCGTTTCTCGGTCCGCGTTCGAGACCACTTGTTTCTCGTACCTTCGACGTCACACCTGCCCGGCTGCAACGCGGACAGTATTTGGCGAACTCAATCGGGTGCCTGTATTGTCATTCACCGCATGACTGGAGCAAGCGCAATGATCCGATCCTCCCGGGGATGACTGGTGCCGGGCAGCAGCTCCCTTACACCGACCTTCCGGGCAAGGTTTTTGCGCCGAATCTCACGCCTGATAAGGAAACCGGCTCCGGCAATTGGACCGACGACACGCTGGCACGCGCCATTCGCGAGGGCATTGGCTATGACGGACGCGCCCTCTTCGGGATCATGCCCTACACCCATTACCGAAATATGCCGGATGAAGACTTGGCCTCGATCATCGTCTATTTACGAACCTTGCGGCCCGTCAAGAACCCCCTTCCGAAGACCGAAATCATTTTCCCGGTGAACTACATCATGCGCAACGATCCAAAGCCGATTACGGGTTCGGTTGCCTCACCCGGTGTTTCTGATCCGGTGAAGCGAGGAAGATTTCTCGTGAACCTGACCGGCTGCACAGATTGTCACACTCCCGTCGACAACCACCACACGCCGATACCGGGACTGGAATTCTCAGGAGGACAGGTTTTGCAGGCGCCTTGGGGGACGGTCGCAAGTACTAATCTCACCCCGGATGCTTCGGGAATCCCATATTACGATGAGGCCATGTTCATCAAGGCCATGCGCACCGGTGCAGTTGGAACCCGTGAGCTGAACAAAACGATGCCGTGGTCGACGCTGGGCAATATGACGGACGAAGACCTAGCGGGAATTTTTGCATACCTGAGGACGCTGAAGCCGGTCCACCATCGCGTGGATAATACGCAGCCAGCCACGTTTTGCCCTTTGGATGGGAGCATGCACGGTGCAGGTAATCAGAACAAGAGAGAATAGATAACCCCACCCTTCACCCCGGAGGAGTCATGATGATTTTGTCGAGATGTAACCACTATGTCTGCTCGGTCTTGAGCACAGGAGGTTACGAGTTTGGCCAAGTCTCTATCCACTAAGTAATCGTCAAGACCAGGGCGCCGCTGGTGCCACCGCTCGTACAACCCAAATCTCCCGAGTTCCCGCTCGGAGTGTTGACCGTCACACTGGCTGTTCCGGGAGTGGAGATCACTGCAGCAGTGATGGTGACCTGCAACTGCGTACTACTCGTCACCAAGGTGGTAAGCGCCGTCCCGTTTATCACCCCGACAGTCGCCGAAACAAAGTGATTACCATTTACAGTCAGAACAAAACCCTGTTGTACTTGGGCAAGCGTAATCGTGCTGACAGAAAGCGATCCAATCGTAGGGGCCGGCCGAGCACTACCGCACGCGGGATTGAGCGAGTTGCACGATGGGAATGTCAGCAAGATCAGCAGGGTCGCGCCGAAGGTTCGCAGGAAAGTGCCGGCTTGTTTCATAGGGGATCGTACCACGCGCGGAACTGAGCGTCGGGCAGACGAACAAAACGTGCAAAAATGGCCTTGATCGAGAATTAATGAGCCGCGGAATTCGCTGGAGGCAGCGCATGTTTTCGCAGCGAACCTGGACCAGACTCGGTCTTTCAGTTCTTGTTTCGGGACTGATCCAGCTTTGTATCGTCCACCGTCTCGCGGCAACCGGGGAGGCATCATTCGCAGGTTCGCCGCAACCAGTGCAGGAGAATATCCAGCAAACTTCGGTGAGTCTGACTTTCGTGCGTGCATTTTCCTCGGCTGATGATGTTCGACCGTCGCACCCAATTCTGGATCGGTCGCTGGACATCATTGCAGGACCGGCAGACCCTCGCACTCGCGTGGATGCTTTGCTATCGCCATCTGCAGTGGCGACCGACTCGAAGCACCGTGTGTTCGTCGCTGATCCCGGCGCCAAAACCGTGCACATCTTCGACTTTATTCACTCGAAATACGGTCGTCTGGAGGGGCGAGGCGACCGTCTGCACGATCCTGTCTCGCTCGCCGTCGACGGCCAGGACAATCTATACGTGGGCGACCAGAACAATGGAAATGTCCTTGTCTACGACTCGGCAGGAAAGTTTCGCCGCTACTTAGGGAGACTGAGAGGAGGCGAATCCTACTTCGATGGCCCAACCGGGATCGCGATCGATCTCGCTACGGGACACATTTACGTCTGCGATCGACAAAGGCACATGATCATTGTTATGGACGAGCGAGGGAAACTCATCCGCAAGCTGGGGATCCGCGGCGGTGGTGAACGTCCTGGACAGTTCAGATTCCCCACCCAGGTCGTGGTCTCGGGCAGTGAACTCTTCGTGCTCGATGTGGGCAACTCACGGATTCAGATTCTGGATACAGGAGGCCACTTCCAGCGCGTCCTGAATCTTGCCTATGCGGATCGTCGCACTGGACTGGCTGTGGACCGCCAAGGCAATATTTACGTCAGTGATCCAATTCTAAACAAACTCCAAGTCTTCCGTGACGATGGGCACGCGATATACACATTTGATTGGAGCGCGAACAAGGATGCGAGCTTCAGCCATCCATCCAGCATGTGGGTTGACGCAGACCGTTCCCTTTACGTGGTGGATTCTCAGGGCAATCAAGTGGGGCTGTTGCAAATCAACGGACAGAATCCACAGCACTGACTGGAGAAGCAATCCCAAACATTGGGTCAGAATCTTTGAGCCATGCAAATTTCTGCGCGCTCTTAGGAACCGGCTATTTGAGCTTCGGGCGTGTGGAATGGCAGCAGCACCGTGAACGTGCTTCCCTTCCCGACTACGCTATTTACTTCGATGCGGCCATGGTGCTCTTCGACGATGCGCCGCGCCAGAGAAAGGCCCAGGCCCGTGCCATTGCCTTTGGTGGTGTAGAACGGCCGGAAAATGTTGGAAAAGTGTTGAGGAGAAATTCCGCGGCCGGTATCGGTGACGGCGACGGTGGCAAAGCCATCTTGCGAAGCGATCTCAACGTGCACGGTGCCCGCCCCAGTCACAGCCTGCACTGCATTGAGCAGCAAATTCAGAAGCACCTGGTGAATCTGATCGCTGTCGTGCTCGACTTCAGGCAGGTCAGGGGCTTTTTGCAATTCGATCTTGATCGGTTTCGAGAGCACCTGCTGACGGGCCAGCATCACGGCGTGTTCTACAGTCGTGTTGAGATTACTGAGGCGAATCTGCGGGGGATGCGGCCGTGCGGTTTCTAAAAGATCGGTCACGATGCGATTGATCTGCGCGATTTCAAGGCGAACATCTTTAATGACTGCCCGCGCGGGACTGGTGGGAGGGAGATCGCGACTGACGATTTCTATCACTCCAGCGATTCCGGCGAGAGGATTGCGAATCTCGTGGGCCAGGCCCGTGGCAAGTTCGCCGAGAGTCGCGAGGTGCTCGGCGCGCGACATCTGCGTGCGGTGCAGCCGCTCAATCTCCTCGCGGCTTTCCCGTAGCTGCTGCATCATGTAGTTGAATTTCCGTCCCAAGTCGCCGATCTCGTCGTTGCGCCGGGAAAAGCTGACGGATACGTCCAGGTTGCCGTCACTCACCTGGCCGATTTTCTCCTGCAATTCCACCATAGGCCGTTGGACCAGGTAGGCGAGCATCAACATGGAGACGGCACAGATCGCCACGGCTCCCGCTCCGGCAACGATCAGGACGGCGTGCCGATCCGGGTCGCGCAAAGATACGGTCGCGAGAGTGAAGAGGATTAATCCCGCAAGGAGTACGAAGCCGACCGGCAGGATTGCTTTCAGTTGCCAATTCATGCGAACAGAACTTGCCCGAGATTCCTCACCCAGTGACGAAAAGACATCGGCTCCGCCGCTGCCCGACTCGCTCGAAGGACGGACGGGCGTTGCAGTTGTCTCGGCCGTGCCGGCCATTGATTTCGCCGAGAATTGCGTTTGGCTAGGCATAAGAGTGAAGTCCAGGAAGCAGGTACGTGACGCCGAAGAAGGTGAACATCACAACGATAAAGCCGAGAATCGCGAAGTAGGCGGCACGCCGGCCACGCCATCCGCGAGTGATGCGCATGTGAAGATAGCCTGCGTACACGAGCCAGGTAATGGCTGCCCAGGTTTCTTTCGGATCCCAACTCCAATACGAGCCCCAGGTCTGGTTCGCCCAGTACGCTCCGGAAGCGATCATGAGGGTTAATAGGGGGAAGGCCAAAGAGATAGTTTTGTAAGTGATGCGATCGAGGTTGTCGGAGCTGGGCAGCAAACGTTCCAGATCGGGGCGGCGCCAGAGAAGCAAGAGATACAGCAGAGAGATAAATACTCCACCGACCAGGCCGGAGAGGATGAAAGGACTAGCTGCGAGGCTGGTGGGAAACAAACCGTCGGCGTCGAGTGAAGAATAGCGGCCATCGTGGGCACGCACCAGAAACATGGAGAGCGCCATTACCTGGAGCAGGATGCTGAGGAATACGGCTCGGTTGGCGAGGGTAAGGAAGCTATCGTCCTTCTTCCAGCGCGATAGCGCGTAGAAAACCAGTGGAGATGCGACCACCAGAAGAGCCAGCGTCATGAGCCAACCGAGATCGGGGATATCGACAAACAATCGCACGCCCTTGGAAATGAAAACTTCTGACTTCGAGTCCGGATTCCAGGCCACGAGGCTTAGCCCACCCCATTTCTCGAAGCGGGTAAGGACGACGGCTGCATAAATCGCGACTGTGCAGGAACTGGTGATAGCCAGAAAAGTCTCTGTCTTCATCTTGTCCTGGATCAGGAACATCGTGGCCAAAGCAAAACTCAGCGCACAGGCGGCGTAAGCGAGCATGGCGAGCGTGACATGCACGTGCAGCCAGGTCGATTGGAGTGCGGGAACCAGCGGGTGTACTTCGGTTCGCAATAGTTGCATCAGCACCACGCCCACGATCGCGACGGGCATGGTGACGGTGCCAATGACTCTGACGCCATATTTTTTTTCGACCACCAAAGTGAGCACGGCTAGTGTCCAGACGAAGCTGAGCAGCATTTCGTAGACGCTGGAGAACGGTGGATGTCCAGCTTCATACCAGCGATGGGCAATGGCTGCCGTGTTCGCAACCAATCCCGCCGAAGTGGCGAGCGATGCGAATTTCACGTAGGATTCAACCCCGGTAACTCCGAATCCCAGGTATAGCGCTCCCGCACCGGCGTAGAAGATCAAGGCGGCGAACAGCAAATTCGTCTCGTTCAATACATTGCCGCTTTTGACAACGTTAAGAAATGCCATGAACAGCAGGAACACAATCGCCAGTCCGACCATCACAATCAAGGTCATCCCGGTTGTCGTTTGCTGCGCTTCTGCTTTTGCTCGTGCCATTTACATCCTCCGATAAGCCGGTTCAGTTGCCGGCGACCACAGCGACCTTCTCGCCCCGAGAGGCCGTGGGCATGGTTTTCAGTTCTTCCTTTACCTTTGCAACCAACGTATCGAAGCGCTCCTCAAAGGCGTCGCGGTTGCGGTTCACGCTGCCGCCGATCCACAGCGAGTGCTTGCCGGTTTGGAGATCGAGGACTGGCACCACCCAAATGCGCACATGGACTACATAGAAGACGAAAGCGAGTCCAACCACCATCAAGACCACACCCGCCCAGACTCCCCACTGTCCGGGTTCGTGCGATACCTGCAGGCCGGTGAAGTAGCCCATCTTCAAATCGGTGGCTTCCAGAAAATAGGGCGCCTTGGAGTTATCGGCGATCCCTTCGATTTCTGGGAACCAGACATCGAATTCTTTGCCGGAACTCTTCGAGGTCACGATCAGGTGGGCTGCCGGATTTTCCAAGTCGTTTGACTTCCGGTAAACGTGGCCATCCTGGGCTGCATAGTCAGGGAAAAATTCGGCGAAGCGAACGGTCGTGTCGGCATCGAGGGGAACGGTGTCGTTGACGGCCAAGCCGAGTTCCCGCTTTTCGCCGCCTTTGCTCGGGGCCGCGACCAGCATGAGCTTGTCGACTTTGCCGTTGGGGCCGTAGCTGGATTGATAGAAGCGGACGCCGCTGTAGAAGAGCGGGTCGTTCACGACAATCTCTTTCTTTAGAAGATCTCGTCCGTCTCGAACCACAGCGAGTTTGGACCACCACTTTTTCGGAGTGCCATCCTTATAGTTTTCCTGACCGGCGGCGTCGCAGCGAATCGCAAAGGGCAGCGTGCGGGTGGTGCCATCGCGCAGTTCAACGATGTTTGACGTCTGCCCCTCATTCAGGTTAAGCGTTCCACGCCACCCCCAGATACCGTCCACGACCGTACCAAAGAAAATAAGCAGCAGGCTGGCATGGACGATGTAGACGGCCAGCTCTGAGATCCGGCTGCGCTCGGCAAAAACAGAGAAGTTATTCTCATGCACCACGCGTTCCGGCTTGTATCCAAGCGAATGCAGCGCACGCTCGGCCGCCACTAATCCAGATTCTTCATCTGCAACGGCCAGCAATTTCTGAGGATGGGAAGCGCGGCGGAAGCCTTCATCGGGATATTTGTAAGGGCGCGAGTAGTAACGCCACGAGTTGGGAAAGCGATCGATGGAAGCTGCCACGATGCTGATGCTGACCAGCAAGACCAGGCCAAGAAACCACCAGGAATGAAAGACGTCGGTCAATCCGACCTTGTCCAGGATTCGGAGCGCCGCCGGTGAATAGGCGCGCTGCATTTCGTCGGGATCGGTGACCGGACGCTGCAGCACGATGGTTCCGACTGCGGCGAGGATTACGACAAGGATCAAGAGCACCACGCCGGTCTGGATGGAAGCAATGGTGCGCCACACTCGGTGCGGGATCGTGCGGGAATCTCCGGCCATATTCCTCCCCCTTCGCTGAGTAGGGGAGGCACGTTTCCCACCATCGCAGGTGGATTCAGCGAAGTGCATGAAACTGCTGAGGATGCGGGATTGGAACGATGACCGACACAGGCAGAATGTGAGGCATATCACACAACCGATTTCGCGTTCTGCGGGAATTTCGCGCAGAATCGAGAAGCGCGATGCAAGCGACGGGGTTGAAGATCACGATGACTTGCGTTATTTGACCATTGGGGTGTGCGAGAATCCGCGATAATGATGAGTTTTTCAACAACCACGGTTCTCTTACCAGCAGAGATCGGGCGGCCATCTTATTTCTTTCCAAAAACTTACAAAGGCCTTCGGTAATCCACAGGCCCGGAGTATAAAGGCGAGATTCGTGCACAAGCTCTGTTTCGGAGGCAGGTCAGAGTGGCCCTGGAATCTTTCAAATCGAGAGCGAGGCTCCGTTGTGCGCTCAACGCCCTGGTATATTTTTTCATCATCGTCATTTGTGCCGGACGGGTTTTCGCAGTGCAACATCCAGTTCCTCTTGATCCGAAGGCAGATTCCTCTACCTGCCTCGCATGTCACGAGGATAAGACCAAAGGCAAGTCCGTGCATTCAGCGATTGCCATGGGCTGCACCAGTTGTCACGAGATCCGGGTCAATAAAGACATCACCCGCGTAAAGCTCATCACCACCACTCCACAATCCCTCTGCATCACCTGCCACGCCGATAAAGATGCGGCGACTTTGAAAGGGACCGTACATCCGCCTGCGGTCCGTGACTGCATTAAATGTCACGACCCGCATGTTTCCGGCAACAAGAATCAATTGTTGAGACCGACTGCGGGAGATAAAGGAACGAACCTGTGTCTCGATTGCCATAACCAGGGCCTGAACGTTCCGGAAAAAGGCAGCCGGCACGCCGCGCTCGACATGGGATGCGACACTTGCCATAGGACACACAAGGTTGGCGAAAAGGGCAAGCAGGAATTCGACTACCACCTGACCAAGGCGGTTCCCGCGCTCTGCATCGACTGCCACGACGTCAAGGACGAGGGCCTGATCAAGGCTCACCAGGGACAACCGTTTGGCACGGCGACTTGCACACAGTGCCACGATCCGCATCAGTCGGCGCAGCCGAAGCTGCTGCAGAAATTTACCCATCCTCCCTTTGCCGACAAGAGCTGTGATACGTGTCATTCGCCTGCGAAGGACGGCAAAGTCGTCCTGACAAACAGCGACACGAAAGCGCTCTGCGTCACCTGCCACAGCGATCAGTCGGAGCATATCGACAAAGCCAAAGTGCAGCATCCCGGAGCTCAGGGAGAGTGCGTGGCTTGCCACAACCCGCACGCCGGAAAGACTCCCGGCTTCCTGCAGCCGGATCCGGTGAGCGCCTGCCTGGCTTGCCACAGCGACCAGGCGGATCAGTTCAAGAAGGCCCATCTCCATCAGCCCGCGTTTCAGCAAGGGTGCGCGACTTGTCACGAGCCTCATGGCGGCGAGAACGAGCACCTGTTGCGCACCAAGAAAGTGGATGACTTATGCCTGGAGTGCCACGGGCCCGAGGCTCCGGAGCCGCAAAAGCTTGAAGCCGAACATATGATCGCGATCTTTGATGGCAAGGTGAAACTGCCCGACGACTACTTCAAGAAGAACAAAGTTGTGGTGCTGCCCATAAAGTATGGACGAGGACATCCCGTGAACGGCCATCCCATTAACGATGTGCCCGATCCCAGCGACGTGACCAAGATGATTGCCAAGATCAACTGCCTGTCCTGCCACCAGCCGCATGCTTCGGCGCAGCCCAATCTGCTGGTGAAGGACCAGGTCAACAACGCCGAATTCTGCGCCAGCTGTCACAAGGATCTGACCAAGAGGTAGTTCGCATGCCAGAAATAAGGACGACCAGAATGATGACGAGGAGGATGGATCCCATGTCTGACCTCAAGACAAGCTTGCGGCGCGTGCTGTGCATGATGCTCGGCCTCGCGCTTCTGACGCCGGTTTCGACCTTCGCGGACAAGAAGAAAAAGAACGAGCCCAAGGCGATTCCGGTCATCGATTATTCCAATATCGTGTGGCCGAATCCCCCGGCCATTGCGCGCATCCGCTACCAGGCATTTTTCTCGGCCGAAAAGCTGTCGCAGGTCACCGCCGGGCAGGACACGCAGAAGGCGAAATGGATGGACCGCCTGGCCGGCACGCAGTCGCAGGGCGAAAGAAAAGTCATGTGGCAGCTCGCCGAGCCTTACGGCATCGCCATCGATTCCAAGGGCAACTTGCTGGTGGCGGATCAGAAGGTGGGCGCCATCTTCATCTTCAACACTGAAACCCGCGATATGGACATGATCAAGAACAAGACGCACGCCCACTTCGTGCGCATCATCGGGCTGGCCATCGATGACGGCGATCGTCTGTTCGTTTCCGATCCCGGCCTGCGTCACGTTCTGGTTTTCAACGCGGCGCACGCGGCGGAAGATGTGATCACGGAAGGGCTGTCCGAGCCCAGCATGCTGGCCATCGATCGTGAGAACCGGCTGCTTTACGTCTCCGATGTTGCGCTCGATCAGGTGCTGGTGTATGACGCGGACTCGCTCAAGCTGCTGCGCAAGATCGGCACCACCGGGCATAAACACGAACTCACCACGCCGGGGGATTTCGCGAAGCCCACAGGGTTAGCGGTGGATGCGGACGGCAATCTCTACGTGGCCGATACGCTGAACAACCGCATCGAGGTTTTCGACGCCGATGGTAAGTTCATCCGCACCTTCGGCAAGGCGGGAGACGGTCCGGGATATTTCTCGCGGCCCAAAGGAATCGCGATTGACGGCGACAACCATATCTGGGTCGCCGACGGCATGCAGGATCGGGTGCAGGTGTTCAACCAGGAAAATCAGCTGCTCATCTCCTTTGGCGGACATGGCCTGCTGCCGGGACAGTTTCAGGGATTGGTCAACATTGCCATCGACAAGAATAACCGCGTGTTCACCACGGAGATCTACCCGGGACGGGCGCAGCAGTTTCGCTACGTCAGCGATGCCGAGGCGGAGCAGTTGAAGAAAGAGAAAGAAGAGCAGCGACTGAAGAAAGCAGGAGCGGCGCAGAAGGAAGTGACTCCGATCGCGGCGCCGGTTGCTGCCCCTCCCAGCAAGTAATGTGTGGGGACAGCCGCCCCTTCGACAGGATACTCGAGCGAGACTCGGGAACGAGCTCAGGCTGAAGCCAAGCCGCTGTGTGTGGGAGATCCCACGTCCCGCTGGTAAAAAACGCGGGACTTCGGGATGACGCCAGCCATACGGAGGGCGACTGGTTCTTGTAGCGGCGTGTGGGGACGCCGCCCCTTCATGGTTCTTCTGTTGCGTTTTGCATCGCATCCAGCCATCGACCGTTGCGGAATTTCACCAACCCATTACTAAGGTGTGGCTCATTTCCCCCAGTTTGGGACTAGCTCCCAAAGTGGACCTCGGCAGCCAATACGAAGCAATAGCATTGAATTCAGCAAGTTACGGACAATTCGCCGGGTCTGAGAAAGAACTTAGGGTTCGGTGAGGCAGTTGCTTTACTTATAAGCGGAATGGGGGCAGCTGCGGTAACAGTCGCAGCCCGGGCCTAAAGCCTCCAGAGTTGTAAAGAGCTGCAACAATCTTAGGAGGTTTTACCTTTTATGAAGAAAGTCCTCGTACTTATGCTCTTCGTTCTAGCCGCCACGGGAATGATGATGTCGCAGGCTTGGACCTCACCCGTCGACGTACTCGGCGCGCACAATAACAACGGCCGCGGCTGCGCTGGATGTCACTCTCCGCACAGCGGCTCTTTCGGTTCCGGCCACGCCGGCGCCGCGGATACCGGCAGCTATGCATTGTGGGGACAGGATGCCAGCCCACTGTACGGCAAGACCATCGCATTCGGCGATACCGGAAAATACACGGAAGTTCTGCCTGCCACCATTTCCACTGGCTCGCAAGAAGTGGGCGGAATTCTGCTCTGCCTCAGCTGCCATGATGGCAACGTTACCGCTGCCAACATGATGGTCAACCAATCCTACGAACAGAGGATCGGGCTGCTGACGAATACTTCTTACGGCGGTGGCAAGATTCCTACCTTGCTGGGCAATGACGGCACCACGGCCGGCAACTACACCAACGATCACCCGGTGGGTCAACTCGCCACCATCGGCACGGGCAGCGGCCTGCTCAACACCGCCGGCGTTCTCTCCGTGACCGCAGGATCTCCGTATGCCCAGTTCGTAAAGAACTACGGCTGGCCGGCGCTGGCTCCTGGAAAATGGTCGAACCCCTACGGCGTGACCGCAGCCGGCGCGCCCTACGTGCTCTGCACCACCTGCCACAACCAGCACGTAATGACGGTTTACACCTCCAGCGCAGCCAGCCCGATCGCGGCAGACGGCGGCGGCAAGTACTATGCCACCTTCTTCTTCGTGAACGGCCCCTACAATCCGAACATCAACAACGTGGCCAACGCCAATGCGCCTTCGACCACGCAGTTCTGCCGCCAGTGCCACTTTGGCGAGTCGAACGAAGCCAACAACACCAACAACATCACGACGGTATTCCAGTAGAAAGTGGTGGTGGTATAAACGGGGGAGAGTTCAGCTCTCCCCTTTTTTTTCAGATTCAGTTTTCGAAGGAATCGGCAAGAGAGGAATTATGAAACACCCACTCCCAATCTGCGCAGCGCTCCTGATGGCATTCTCGGCCGCCTCGGCCCAGGTCGCTTCCCACGCCCCGACGGCGGTAGCCAGCGTGAACACTCCGCCAGCCGCGGCCGCTTCCGTGACCGCACCGCAGGTGAGCGACAAGCCGGTGGCGCGGGTGAATGGAGCGGTGCTCACCGACCGCGACCTGCTGCGCGAGATGTACGCCATCTTCCCTTACGCCCAGCAGCACAACGGATTTCCCAAGGCGCAGGAGGCGGCCATCCGCCAGGGCGCGCTGGAGATGATCATCTTCGAAGAGCTGGTGTACCAGGAAGCGGTGCGGCGCAAGATGACGATTTCGCCGGAGAAGATGAACCGCGCGGAGACGGAATTTCGCAAGCAGTTCAAGAGTCCCGACGACTACCAGCAATACATGCAGGCGGAAATGCGCGGCTCGGAGCAGCAGCTCCGCAAACAGATCAAGCGTTCCATGCTGATCGAGGCCTTGTTGAAGACCGACGTGGAAGACCGGTCGGCGGTCACGATGGCCGAGGTGAGAGCGTATTACGACAAGCACCCGGCTAAATATCTGCAGCAGGAGTCGTTCGGATTCCAGAGCATTTCCATCATGCCGCCGCTGAAGCCGACTGCGGAGCAGGCCAGGCAAGCCAAGCAACAGGCGGATGAGGCGTTGCGCCAGGCCAAGGCGACCAAGAACTATCAGGACTTTGGATTGCTGGCGGAAAATATTTCGGAAGACGATTTCCACGTGAACATGGGCGACCACAAGCTGATCGCTCGCGACAAGCTGCCCCCGCAGATTCTTAAGGCATTCGCAGTGATGCAGCCGGGGCAGGTAAGTGGATTGATCCAGATCGAATCGGCTTACACCATCGTGCGGCTGAATGCGCATAATCCGGCGCGGAAGCAGAGCTTTAAGGAAGTGGAGTCCGATCTGAAGGTGGACTTGCAGAAAAGCAAGTATGAGAAGCTGCGGTCGGGCCTGGCGAAGCAGCTGCGGGCCAAGGCGAAAGTGGAGGAAGTGGGCTAGGGCGCAGGGGCTAAAGCCCAGATCCTTGAGGAAGCTTACGCGGCCCATTCGACTTCGCTCAGGGCAGGCTGCTGGAAGCGCCCGCTCTTCCACGGTGCTGCCGGCTCGACTTGTGACGTCGGCTCCGTTGATGACCTCAGCGGCTAAAGCCGGGTCTTCCGATAGACCACAATCGCAGCGCTGAAAGCGCTGCGCCACCCAAAATCCCATTCTCTCCCCGGCGGTTACAGTTGGTCTTCCGATAGACCACAATCGCAGCGCTGGAAGCGCTGCGCCACCCAAAATCCCATTCTGTCCCCGGCGTCTAAAGCCGCTCGACGTTTGCATCCCATTACCTCGGCTTCCCCTCCACCATTTCATCGTTCGATTCCTCGAAGGAAGCGGCGTATCCGCCGCCGGACAGCCGGGGGCGGCTGTCCCCACATTTCCCTGGCAGGTGTCTCCACATTCCTCTAATGAGTCTTAAAACACGGGTGGGGGGTGATATGCCGCACTCTCTTAGTCCCGCCTCTCGAATTCGCTTTTTTCTCGCAGTAAACCCTTCATTTTCAATCAGATTTCGACTTCCCGAATGCGGACCTTTGGCAATATTTGTGCACTTTACCGGCGTAAGTGATTTGGGTTCTGAGCCTCTGGCGGGAAGGATCGCAGTCAGAATGAAGCTGGCAAATCGCATCCTCGGGCTGGCGATCCTGACGATGGCGCAAGTGGTAGTGGCCCAGCAATCGTCACTGAATATCGGTGAGAATACCAAGCTGAATGCCGGCGCCTTGTTCACCTTCGGATACCAGGGCGACTACGGCGACGCAATTCCCTCCGACCACGGGTTGAACCTGGGATTCGATGGCAAAATATCGGGTTCCTACTACAATCCTAATTTTCTTTCCTTCACGGTAAATCCCTACTACGACCAATCGCGGGCCGATTCCGACTTTCAATCACTCACTGGCGCCAAAGGAGTGAATGGCACAGCGAATCTTTTTGCAGGCAGCCATTTCCCCGGATCGGTGAGCTACAACTATGCCGACAACAGCACCGGGACATTTGGATTGACGGGACAACCGAACTTCACGACGGTGGGCAAGACGCAGGGCTTCTCCGTCAACTGGAGCGCGCTGCTGCCCAACATGCCAACACTTTCGGTGGGATATTCTCAAGGCAGCGGGAACAGCACGCTGTTCGGCACCGACCAGCGAGACAATTCGAGCACGCGGCTGTTCAACGTACACTCGAACTACACCATCGCCGGCTTCCGCCTGAATGGCTTCTTCACGCGCAACTCGGTGAAATCGGAATTCCCGCAGTTTCTCAGCAACGACGGATCATCCAACCTGAGTTCCACAAACCACGATATCGGGTTCGGAGCGCTGCATGCCCTGCCCGAGCATGGCCAGTTTTACGTGACGTACGACCGGGCATCCGCCACCAGCAATTACTTGACGACCGATACGCAGACTCCAGGCACGACGAGCGTCTCGAATTACAACGACAGCAACGAGAATGCGAACGCGAGCTTTCATCCCACGACAAAGTTCACCTGGAGCGTCAATCAGAGCTACACCAGCAACCTGACCGGTTACCTGGCACAGAGCCTGAGCAGCAACGGGACTCCGGTGCCGGGACTGGATTTGGGGTCGGGCTCTCATTCCTCGACTTTCGGTGGTGGAGCTACCTATAACTTCACAAACTTTCTTTCCGCCTCGGCGGTGGCCACCTACTACGATCAACATTATTTTGGGAAGAGCTATACCGGCGAGTATCTGAGCGGCACTGTGACCTACGGCAAGCGGCTCTGGGAGATGCTTACCTTTTCCGCTTCGGTGATCGAAAGTTCCAACGGCCTGGGCAGCAACGCGATGGGATTCGTGGGCAATGTGAACTTTTTCCGCCGTTTCAAGGGCTGGCAGACTTCGGGGCAGTTCAGCTACGCGCAGAATGTGCAGAGCTTCCTGATCACCTACACAACTTCCTACTACACCTACAGCGGCAACGTGCGGCGCCGGCTACCGGGGGGCATGACGTGGATCGCGGCCTTCAACGGGAACCACAGCGGCCTTACCCAGGATCAGGGGACCAACGCGAGCAGCGAGTCGTATTCCACTTCGCTAAGCATGCGAAGGTTCCAGCTGAACAGCTTCTATTCGAAATCCAACGGGGTTTCCCTGCTGGGAGCGGGAGGGGTGGTTTCGCCGGTGTTGACGCCGGGGCTGACCAATTTCATCCTCTTCAGCGGTTCGTCGTATGGGGGCGGCTTCGCGGTTTCGCCGGTGAGCCGGATGACGATTTCCGGAACCTTCAGCCGCGCGATCAGCGATACCATCGCCAACCTGACTTCGCACAACAACACGGAGGTCTATAACGCCCAATTGCAGTACCATCTGAGGAAGATCGGCCTGCTGGCCGGGTATACTCGCTTCACGCAAGGCATCAGTGCAATCGGCGCGCCCGTCAACAGCACTTCGTATTTCATCGGTGCCACCAGATGGTTCGACTTCTTTTGAGAGTGCGGAGAACTTCGTTTCATTGCGCAGCCGTGGTCGTAGCCGTCGCCGGGCTGGCCATTATGCTGGCCGCGCCGGTGCGCGCGGGTAAGCGTCCTAAGGAAGCGAAGAGTACGCAGCTAGCGCCAGATTTGCTGATGGACGGTGGCCGCAAGCTGAGCTTCGAACGCAGCTTCAGCCTGGAGCGCGAGGTCAAGCCCAAGCGCAGCTTCTGGACGCGGGTGGTGGATGTGGTGGCGGGCGAGCCGGATTTCCATTACCTGGTAAGTCCCTACGGCGTAGTCACCGATTCTCACGGACGAATTATTGTCACCGACGTGGCGGCTGCGGGAGTGCACGTCTTCGACTTCGCGGGGCAGAAATATAAATTCATTTCCCGCAGTGAGACGAGAAAAGATCCGATGCTCACACCGCAGTGCGTTGCGGTCGATGAGCAGGACAACATCTACGTGACGGATTCGCAGACCGGCAAAGTATTTGTGTTCGATGCGAACGGGAAGTTCCGGCGAGTGATCGGCAGCTTGAAAGGTGGCGAAGGATTTTTCAAGCGTCCAACCGGAATCGCGGTGGACTCGGCAACACAACGAATCTATGTCACCGACACTTTGCGCAACAAGATCTACATGATGGATATGCAAGGAACTGTGCTGCAGGTGCTGGGAAAGCAAGGGACGGGGGACGGGGAGTTCAACTATCCTACCGAGCTGCGTCTGAATGGCTCCGACCTGGCGGTAGTGGATGCCATGAATTTCCGCGTGCAGGTGCTGGATCGTTCGGGCACGTTCCGTTATGCGGTCGGAAAGCTGGGAGATGGAACAGGATGGATTTTCCGGCCGAAAGGAGTTGGGTTCGATTCCGAGGGACATCTCTACGTGGTCGACGCAGAGTGGGGCGTCGTGCAGGTTTTCGATCAGGAAGGACGCCTGCTTTATTACTTCGGCGGGAAGGGGACGGCCCCGGGACAGTTTCAACTGCCGGCGGGGTTGCAAATTGATAAGCAGGATCGCATCTATGTAGTGGATTCGTTTAACCGGCGAGTCGAAATTTTTCACTACTACGGCGTCGGGCCGACCGCGGACGGGAGAAAGCAATGAAGAACTTCCTGTCGCCCGCTCGCCAGATGATCCCGAGGGTCATTCTGTGCACAGCAGTTCTGGTAGCGATCGTTTTGGCGCACGGTTTCGGCGCGGCCCAAGTGACGCCGGATGTGCTGGGCGCGCATAACCTGACGGCGGCGAGTGGAGCGTCCATTTATTCCCAAGGAAGTCTCGGTTGTAGTTTCTGTCACGCTCCGCACAGCGGATTGGGTGGGATCACGCCCTTGTGGAACCAGAAGTTATCCTCGCAAACCTACACGCCCTACACCAGCACTACTTATCCCGAACAAGGCAACACCCAGCCGACGCTGGGAGTAACCAGCAGTCTCTGCCTTAGCTGTCACGATGGCACGGTGGGAGTGGGGCAGTCGGCGGCATACGGTCCGCTGCCGACGGTTGGTTCAATGAATACCATCGATTCGTTCGGAACCACGCTGACCGGTTCGCATCCTTTCAGCCTGGTGCTTCCGTTGAAAGACTCCCCGAACCTGGTAGCTTCCCTGGTGACAAAGGGCACAACGGCTGATCCTACCGGTGCGGTGAAACTGGTGAACGGAAATATTGAGTGCACCAGTTGTCACAATCCTCACGTGCAAGCAATCGACCGGATCGCCCAGAACTTCCTGGTCCGGGACTCCTCGAATGGACAGATGTGCCTGGCCTGTCATGATCCGAACCGGGTCGTGCAAGGACAGATCAATCCGCTGGCAGGTTTTACCGGGAGCATTCATCAGACTGCAACGAACCAGGTTTCACCCGACGGCCACGTCGGACCCTATCTGACGGTCGGAGCAAACTCGTGCACCTCCTGTCATATGTCGCATGACTCGCTTGCGTCAGCGCGGCTGCTGCGCCCGGCCACTCCGGCGGCGCCGGGAACGGACTCGGTTACGCAGAGTTGCATGACGTGCCACGACGGAGGCACTTACTTGTCACCCGTCCCGATGAACGTCATGGCGGAGGTGGCAAAAACCAGCCACCCTCTGCCCTCTGGAGCTAACTTTCACGATGCTGCCGAACCGGTGCTTTTGAACCACAACCGCCATGCCACGTGCGTCGATTGCCACAGCGCTCACGCCTCCAACCAGACGACGCAATTCAGTGCTCCACCAATGCTGCGTCCGTCACAGGCCGGCGTCAGCGGGATCAGCGCGGCGGATGGCGTTACCCTTCTTACACCGGCGAACAATCAATACGAAAGCTGTTTGCGCTGCCATGGGACGAGTACTGGAAAACAGCGGCTGATCATATACGGGTACGCACCGCGGCGGGAGGTGTCGGCGCCAGATCCGCTGAACGTTATTCCGGAATTCGCTTCGACGGCGACCTCGAGCCATCCTGTGACCCACGCTCGGACGAGTCCTCTGCCGCAGCCTAGCCTGCTGGTAAACATGCTGAATCAGAATGGAACGGCATCCGCCCGCACTTTGGCGCCGGGAACGTCGATCTTCTGCACCGATTGTCATAACAGCGACGACAATCGCGAGTTCGGTGGCGCCGGCCCGAACGGCCCTCACGGGTCCGTCAACTCACACATTCTCGAGCGCAACTACCAGTTCAGCCGGGCCGCAGAGCCAGGCGGAGTCGTGACGAACCTCTTCCCCAATCCTGACCTGACCGTGGCAGGGCCTTATTCCATGTGCGGGAAGTGCCACAATCTGACTCAGATCGTATCCAACTCGAGTTTCACGCAGCACAGCCTGCATATCTCGCAGTACGGATTCAGCTGTTCGGTATGCCACACGGCCCACGGGATGGGCGCCAGCTCCCCGACTATCACAGGAGAGCGACTGGTGAATTTTGATGTCAACGTGGTCGCGCAGAATGGGGCGTCTCCTATTTCCTACCATCGCGCGACCAACACCTGCGTGATGGTATGCCACCAAGCTACGCATAATCCGAATGGCACGGTCTCGGCTCTCGCCTCGCCAGTCACCGGCGGACGCGCCATAAAGAAGTAGGAGGGTGGGTATCGTTAACGCCCCCGAGCCTTTTATCTTGCGGCCTCGATCTCCACGATTTTCTCTTGCAGTGATTCGGGATTCGCATCCACCGTGGTGAGGGCATCGCGCAGGACTGCGAGTGCTTCACCGCGGCGGCCTTCGGCTTGCAGCAGATCGGCGAGTTCTAAGAAGCTTTCAGGCTTCTTACGATCGAGTGCGCAGGCGCGGCGGAGGAAGAATTCTCCCTGTGGAAACTGGCCGATCGTGAACAGAGTCACGCCCAGCGCGTAGTTTGTATCGAACGCATCCGGATCGATCTTCAGGGTTGAGTCCCAGAGATCAAACGCCTGTCGCCGGTCACCGGCCTTGAAAAATTGGATAGCGAGCAGGTTACGGACGCGCACATTGTTGGGTGAGACCTTAACCGCGTTTCCGTAGAGAGTGAAGCCGTTGGTCCAGACCTGTGTCTGTCGTACTGTGAGTGCGCCCCAGGTGCAAATGAGCACCAGCGATATTGTAACGGCGGTCAGGCGCAAGGCTTCAACCCCGCTGTTCGCCAGGCGGATCAATCCCCAAGCCAGCAACATGACAAAGGCCACACTCGAAAGATACGTATAGCGGTCGTGAAGGATGTCATTTGGGGGAAAGGAAAAGATGCCGATGAGCGCCGGCAAAATGGGAAGCAACCACCAGCAGCCGAGAAATGCCGCCATCTTGTTGTGGACGAATGCGACGATGAGCACCGCAGTGCAACCAATCACGAACGCCAGCGGCAGCCAGAACTGATCGAGCGACGCGTGCTTCAGGATCTGGACGTCATAGTAAATAGCTAGCCCAGAGGGCCAAAACATCATACGCATGTAATCCCATAGCAGCAGCGGCCAAGTCATGAGGACCTTGCCGGGCGGGTTGTTCACGGATACCACATGGTGCATGGCGAAAAGCCGCATGCTGGCGTAGATAGCGGCGCCGCTGATGGTGGGCCCGACCGCACGGGAAAAATTGCCCAGGCGAACGCGATAAGTTGCCGCGGGAGAACTTGGGAATAGCCACTCGTACACGGCGATCAGAAGTGGAAGCGCCACCGAAGTTTCTTTTGCCAGCAACGCCAGCAGAGTGAATAGCGCGCACAAGAGCATTGGACGAGTGCCGCGGGTTTCGCGCCAGGACAGATACTCGAGGAATGCACCGAGGAAAAATGCGGCGGCCAACGGCTCGGTGGCGCCAGAAAGCCAGACAGCGCTTTCCACATGCGCTGGGTGAACCGCGAAGAGCAGGGCTGCTCCGGCGGCAACTAGTTCATTGCCTATCAGACGCTGGCCAAGGCGGTAAACCATGATTACCACTACGCTGTGCAACACGATTTCCGCGATGTGCCAGGGGAGGGCGTGCAAGCCGAAAAGCTGGAGGTTTAAGAGCAGCCAGATGAGAAAAACCGGTCGATAGTAATTGCGATATTGCGCTTGCGGATTGCGCCACACATCCTTGACGAAGTAATCAGCTACGGATTTCCACTGCAGCGTCGGATTGTGAAAAATCTGGTTCGTGTCGTCCAGGTCGCAGAATCCGAAGCCCAACGCCCGCGCGTGTACGAGAAAGGTGACGAACACCAAGCAGGCGATGATTAGCAGGTGCCGTTGGGCATCGCGTGTCATGAGTGCCGACGCTTCGACCTTCCGCCCCTCGTCACCGTCACTGCACCGTCAACGGCGCAGTGGTGATGGTTACGGGATTGGGCTGTGCTGAGGTCGCACCTTGAACCTGAACGTTGTACGTCACGCCTGCAGAGCCGGCATTCGCACTCCCTCCACCTCCGCCGCAAGCATTCAGAGTGACCAGAACGACGGAAATCGCCACGATCCCTAGCCAATGATGGTTGTTCTTTCGACGACCGGCGCCGATTAACAAAATTCCTGCCAGCGGCATGAGCGCGGCGAAGAGTTGCAGCCGGATTCGATTCGGTTCTTGCGACGCCGCCGAAGCGGCGGGAACCGTGATGGTCAACGTGAAGGGCACTGGTAAGGGTCCGGGCGTGATTGTGGCCGGCGAAAAGTTGCAGCTGGCATTTGCCGGCAATGAACTCTGCAAACAGGAAAGCGTGATGGCGTACTTGGGATCGCCCGTATTTGCTTTCAACTGAATCGAATAAGTCGCGGTTCCTCCGGGAGAAGCAGTTTGAGACGCAGGCGTGGTGGCGGATGGCGCCGTGACCGTAGGAACCAGTTCGCGGATACGAGAGTTATCGGTATCGGCGACGAACAAGTTCCCGCTTGAACTGACAAATAATCCGAAGGGTAAGTTAAGCTGCGCGCTGGCGGACGGGCCAGCATCTCCCGAGAAACCTGCGGTATTGTTCCCGGCGATGGTTGCGATGAACCCGCTGGATGCCACGACCTCGCGAATCACATAATTTTCCCTGTCCGCGATGAAGACGTCTCCTGCGGCGTCGAGGAACACGCCAGAAGGACCAGCGAGCTGAGCGCTCGCGGCCGCTGCGCCGTCGCCCGAGTACCCTGGGTTGCCGGTCCCAACCACAGTCGCAATATTGCCGTTCGAAGCAGTAACCTCGCGAATGCGATTGTCCCCGCTATCCGCGATGTAGATGTCTTCCGATGAGTCGACGAACACGCTGTCGGGGTCGGCAAGCTGTGCGCTGATGGCGGCTCCGCCATCTCCACAAGGCGCGGAAGAAGAAGTACAGGGCGTGCCGTTGCCGGCCACGGTTGTGATAATGCCGGTCGCGGCGGCGACCTCGCGAATCGCGTGATTGCTGGTGTCCGCGATGAAAATGTTTTCCGCGCTATCGACGAAGACGCCAAAAGGACTGCTGAGTTCCGCGCTCAAAGCTGCTGCGCCGTCTCCCGAGTAGCCAACCGTCCCTGTGCCCGCGACGGTTGCGATATCGCCCGCTGCGATCGGGACGGTCGCGATTGTAATCGACGCCGCTCCCGTATTAACGACTCGAACTCGATTGTCTTCCGTATCGGCGATGAAAATGTTTCCGGAAGCATCCACGAACACTCCGTAGGGATTATTCAGTTGTGCGCTCGCAGCAGTTCCACCGTCTCCGCAGGCCGCGGTGACACCGGAGCAAACCGTACCATTTCCAGCCACGGTTTGAATGTCGCCGCTGGATGCCACGACTTCGCGAATTACAGAGGTGTCTGAATCGGCAACGAAGATGTCGCCCAGGCCGTCGACGAATACGCCGCCGGGGTAGTTCAATTCCGCATTCAGAACCGAGCCGCCATCGCCGGCGTAGGCCAGGAAGTTGTTTCCGATGATGGTCTGAATATTGCCACTCGTCACTTCGCGAACTACAAAATTGTCTGTATCCGCAATAAAAATGTCTCCCGAGCCATCCACGTAGATGTTGCTGGGATAGTTGAGAGCCGCAGCCGTGGCCGATGTGCCGTTGGGGGAATACCCTTCCGTGCCCAGAGTTCCGGCGACGGTGGTTAGAATGTTTACGGTCGACATGGCCACTTCGCGAATCGCAAAATTATTCGTGTCCGCGATGAAAATGTTCCCTGCGCCGTCGACAAATACTCCGTCCGGTGCGCACAATTGTGCCGTCGTCGCAATCTGGCCATCATTGGCGAATCCGCATGCAGTCCCGCCCTGCGAGTTGTAGTTAGAACCAGCGACGGTTTGAATGGCGCCCGGCGCAATCGTAACTCCGGCGATCGTGACTGCAGCCGTCCCGGTGTTTACCACGCGAATGAAATTGTTATATGTGTCGGCGATATAAATGTTTCCAGAAGCGACAAATACGCCTTGCGGAAGATCAAGTTGAGCGCTGGTCGCCGGTCCGCCATCGCCGGAGTAGCCTGCACCAAGGGCGAAGTTGCCTGCTACCGTTTGGATATTCCCGTTCGAGGCCGTAACCTCACGAATCACCGCATTGTCCGCATCCGCGATAAAGATATTTCCCAAACCATCCACAACAATTCCGAAAGGATCGTTAAGTTGGGCGCTGGTCGCCGGTCCACCATCGCCCGAATAACCAGCACCAAGGGCGAAGTTGCCTGCTACCGTTTGAATGTTGCCGGTGCTTGCGACGACTTCACGGATCACAGAATTGTCCGTGTCGGCGATGAAGATGTTTCCCGACCCGTCGACCGCCAGACCCTCAGGAGAGAACATTCCGAAAGCCGCACTGGTGGCGGGCCCACCGTCGCCGGAGTAACCGTGAGTACCGTTGCCCGCGACCACGGTAAGCGCGCCGGTCGTATCCACTTTGAAGACGTGGCCTGAGTAAGAATCTGCGATGTAAGTATTGCCTGCGCCGTCGAATGCAATGCTGTCCGGGTACCCGATACTGGCGTTCAGAGCCGTCAGACTGTTTGGGCCGCCACCGGCGACTGTGCTGATGTCATATTGGGCCAGCAATCGATGAGGCGCGAATAAGGAGAGCGCGAGAGCAATAAAAATTATTGGCCGCGAACAGCAAGGATGCGTCATCACTTTGCCTCCTCGCCAGCAAGCCGGTCCAGCCGAACCGTAACTGTGCTCTTGGTGTTCCGTGGCCCCGTCATCTGGAGAACGAGTCTTGGCCGTAAGCCTTTTTTCCATTGCTCGTATTCCATCCTCTTTATCGTGAATTCCTGAGTCGTGTCTGCCGAGGCGCGGGGGCGAAGGGTGATCGCACAGGCATTCGATCCCCCTTTATCTGGGTGGGAGAAATCCCAAAGCGTCACTCGTTCAATTGAGAGAACGGACGGCCCGTGATTCACCAAGTGGAGGAGTATGTGAACTTGAACTTCGGAGCCGAGATCGGCGTTTTGCAGGATGTGGTAAGAGCCGGAGACCAGCGGAGAATTGCTTGCGGATGCCAACTCAAATCCGAGTGCAAGCAACGCAACCAGCAAGAGCCGGGGTTTGCAGCAATGAAGAACGTTATGAATCATGTGAACCCACCGTTTCCTTCCTGGGCCAGATCGGGGCGAAACAGGCGCTCGATTACGCTGCTGGCAGTGCTGGGCGCACTGTGCGCCAACCCCAAGACTTTGCGCTGCGATATAAAGCCCCTGTGACTCTGGAGTGGCAATCGTGATGCCACGGTGGAGTCTCAACTAAACGTAAGCTGAACAAGGACTTGGAGTAGCCAGGCGGGATAAACGCAGGGGGAAAACGCGCCCTGAGTGAGGAGAAAGACCCGATCACGGCGGCTTCTGATCGCAGGAGACTGCTCGACTCCTTCGTAAATCGCTGAAATCATAGCCCGAAACAGAGGTGCGAACCCCTACAGTTTTGGTAATTCCGATGCACTCCAAGCGACGGACCTTTGTCTGAGTTTGCCCGCGCAGTCCTGTGGAAACGGGTGAACGGATTGACTTCGCAACAAGTTTAGTTAGCGGCAATGTATTCGTGGATTTCGGCTTTCTTCATGTGGATGATGTGCTCTGCTTTCGCAGAGCTTTCACATGGGGACCGCCAGGGCTGGATGGTTACGGGTCTGGCGACGAGGTTAGGCCCACGGAATCAGATCCGATCCAGCCCTGTTCGATAATTTTGATGCGGGGCGCATCCCTCACGTGAATCAGTTAACTTCACAAAACGAGCTCATGGAAAAACCAGCCAAAGAAATCGACTCAGCAAACGGTAAGGCTGTGAACGCTGCATGGCGAGTCTGGGCTTTGAGGCTGGCAATCGGCATTCTGGCTCCAGTACTACTCCTACTGCTGGTGGAGGGCGGTTTGCGGGCTTTCAGTATCGGCTACCCCACGGAGGTTACAGTTCCCTGCACGGTTCAGGGGCGTCCGGCCTCGTGCTACAACCTGTTCTTTGCCGCCCCGTTTTTCCCTCCGGGCATGATCAAGACGCCGCAAATGTATGTGATCCCCGCCGAAAAGGCACCTGAGACTTATCGCATCGTCGTACTCGGAGAATCGGCGGCGATGGGCGACCCGGAACCGGCCTACGGATTCAGCCGCTACCTTGAAGTCATGCTGCGCGACCGCTACCCTGACATGAAATTCGAAATGCTGAACACGGGCAGCGTCGCGATCAATTCCCACGTTGTGCTGCCGATTGCGAAGGGACTGGCGAAATACCACCCGGACCTGTTCATCATCTATTCCGGCAACAACGAAGTCGTCGGACCCTACGGTCCCGGCACGGCGCTCACGGCGGGCGGGATGAGCCTTCCAGTAATCCGCAGCAACATTTTTTATCACTCGACACGCATTGGCCAACTCCTGACCCGGGTAGGCACGCCCAAGCGTGAATGGGGTGGAATGGCGATGTTCATGGATAAGCAGGTTCGCGCCAATTCGCCGCTTATGAAATACACTTACGCGAATTTCGAACAGAACCTGCGTGACACGATCGCCGTAGCTCGCGGCTCAGGCGCCAGAGTCATCGTCTCCACGGTGGCGACAAATCTTAAGGACTGTGCGCCATTCGCATCGTTGCATCGCGAGGGAATATCGCAGGATGAGTTGCAATCCTGGTCCGCTCTATTTCAACAGGGCGTGGAAAAGGAAAATGGCGGGTCGTATGCGGGGGCAGTAAAGCTCTATCTCTCCGCGGCTGCCATTGATGGCGAGTATGCCGAACTCGAATTCCGCGTCGCCCGTTGCCTGCAAGCTCTCGGAGATTTTGATTCTGCGAAAAAACACTTTCTTCGCGCGCGTGATCTCGACACGCTGCGCTTTCGTGCCGACAGCAAAATCAATGACATTAATCGCTCCGTTGCGGCGGCGTCACCGGGAGCTGAACTGGTCGATGCGGATACTCTCTTTGGTCAAGAAAGTTTGCACGGGGTCACGGGCAGCGAACTGATCTACGAGCATGTGCACCTGACACCTCACGGTGCATACCTGCTGGCTCGGTCCATGTTCCTGCAGATCGCAAGCAAGTTGCCTTCGAAGACCGGGCATTCGCTTGCGGCGGAAGATGTTCCCTCCGAGTCCGACTGCGAACAGCTCCTGGCATTCACCCGCCACGATCACGCGCGGGTGGCGCAGGAAATGCTGCGACGGCTGCAAGAGCCCCCTTTCACGAATCAACTGAACCATTCCGATCAGCTTCTACGGTTGGCGATGCAAGCGGAAAATAGCGATGAAGCCCCGAACGACACGGCTGCCGAATATCAGTGGGCGATCGCGAAAAATCCCGACGACCGCATCCTGCACTTTAATTTTGGGGTTTTTCTTTATCCCTATAACCCTGCAGCGGCAGAAGAGCAATTCCGCGTCGCTCGACCGTTTGACGGCTTTCCCCTGGTCACCCCAGACGGCCGAGTGCACTGAGATAGATCTCGATCCGCACTTGTCATCGTTCCGCTTCGCGAACTTCCGCAGCTTTCATTTCTGCCTCGATATGGTGTTGGACGCGCTCCCAGTCTGAGCGAACAAACATTTCCTTGATCGTGAATTTGGTTTCGCGCTTGGCGTCGTCCACGCGCACGGCAAGCTCGTTGCGATGCAAGCGGAAGTCGATGACTTCGCTGAGCGGAATAAGCTGGTTCGAGGATTTTCCCACGATGACATAAACCACATTTGTGGATACGAGCGTGTACTCGGGGCAAGAATCTTGACTCGGGATTGCGGGCGGTCCAAAGGCTACCGTCATTCCATGATGCGCAAGCATGCAGTCGCCCATGTGCATCCGAACCACGGAACCGTGTTGATACATTCCAATTTGCGCTACCAGCAAAATGGGCAAATTGCAAAATGCGAGAATGAACAAAAACGCTCGCTTCATGGACCGTCCTCCTGACGAGCGCTGCCTGAGTAATGGTCGTAGTAACCGCGGCGGCAGCGGAATTGCAAGCTTAGGTTGTGGGTGGGAAGAATCTGGATCGAGTGAAAGCCGGAACTGAACTCCGGCGGGGCATAAGTCACCAGGAGCCCGGAATGCAAATCATCCATTACGTCATTGAGAATCTTCACCGGGCCATCACTAAGGGAAAGAAAACGGCCACCTGAATCATTCGCCATCTTGCGCAGAACCGCGGTTCCGTCGGAGGGCCGCCGGGGATCGCCCAGGTCGACCGTGTAAATCTGCTCCTCGCTTGCGATGACTTTTCTTATGGCGGCGTGGAACGTGGCCTTGCTGATCGTGTCGTTTCCATCAGAAAAAAGAATGATGACCGGCCAAATGTCAGGCTGGCGGTGTGCGGTAACCGAATTGGTGGCTGTAATCACGGCATCAAAAAGCGGCGTGGCTCCTCCGTTGCGCAGAGAAGCCGCACGATCGGCGGTAAGCCAGTATCGGCAATTTCCGGTGCAAAGGGCATGCACATCCATGCCGCTGAATGAGAGAACCGATATGTTGTCTCCAGGCTCCCAGGGCCACTGCGAAATCATAGCCAGAACATCGGTGATCTCCTGATGAAAGCGCGGTTGAACCGATTCGCTGGAGTCAATCAGCACGGTGACGTCGAGTTTGATTAAGCTGGCTGAGGTGAAGCTGCGGAAGTTCCGAATTACCCACCCGTTGTCGATTACCGCAAAATCATCCCGCTGAAGTTTTTCAACGCGACGATTATGCTCATCTGTGGCGAAAAAAACGAGACGCACTTCAGAAGCTCTGCTGCGGTAGGTGAAATCGCCCGATTTGGTAGGGGGCGGAGGATGCAGTTCGAGAAGATCGCGCGGATAGATGGTTTGTACCAGGAAGAGGGGCACGAGCAGACTGAGCCAAGTGCATAGCAGCACGGTTCCCAGGACTTTGTGCATAACAAGAGAGGATATGGTTGTGATCGGCGTGGGCGATCGGGAGTTGAGACTCTTTCGAGGAAGATTGTTACGAAAGTTTGGAACAGAACTCGCACCACGTCTTAGCTCAGCTCTCGGAGAGTTTAGAAGCGGCGATACATGAATTGTGAAGCGACCGCACCTTGCGTGTGGGTCACGATCAAGACCACAAGCAGTGCCAGCGCGTAAAGAGGCGGGATCCAATACCATCGATTTCGGGCCGCGACCGCCAGGAAACCTGACCGGGAATGTAATGGTTCGACTCCGCCCTGAACCAAGGCAGGATCGAGCACCTTATTCATCAGCTCAATGGCCGTCAGCACCGTGGCATATCCAGCCGCGACTAAAAGGACCAGCAGGTAGAGACTTCCGCTGAGAAGGTGGGAGCGGTAGCTCGTAGGGGAAGCAATTGCCGCGAACATGTGAACCGCCTGCGGCAGGGTTTTCGCGCGAAACAATATCCATCCCAGGCTGATCAATGCCGCCGTGGCCAGCCAGGAAAACGGCGCCCACAGGAGAGTAGGAGGAACCCAGGATGATCTCCAGCGCAATTGCTCCGTCTGACGGTGCAACAGAAGAAGCATCCCGTGATAGCATCCCCAGAACAGGAACAAAAAGGTTGCGCCGTGCCACAATCCGAATAGGACCATCGAAAACACTAGCGCCAGATTTCGCCACCAAGCTTCACGGCGCAACCTCATCAACGGGAAGAAAACGTAGTCGCGAATCCAGAAAGATAGCGACATGTGCCAGCGGGTCCAGAAGATCGACGGGCTCGTCGATTCAAACGGCCGAGCGAAGTTTTCGGGGATGGTGAATCCCAGCGCCTGGGCTGCGCCGATGGCGATGTGCGAATACCCGGCGAAGTCGAAGAAGAGCTGCAGGCCGAAGCCAAACGCCAGGCACCATACGTCCGGGCCGCTCCAGTTGGCGGCGCGATCGAAGCCGGAAGCGATGCCATCACCGGCCAGAATTCCCTGTCCCAGCAATTTGGCCAGTTGCATCATGAGCACGCCGGTGGCGATGCGCCGGCACCCGCGTGCGATGTCATCCCTGGGCGTGACGCTCTCCGCACGGAATTGCGGAAGCATCTCGGACATGCGGCAGATGGGCCCGGATATAGTAACGGGGAAGAAAACCATATAGAGGGCAAATTCGAAGAACGATGGTTCGACGTCGTCGCCCTGATAAACGTCAAACAGATAGCTCATCGCCTGGAAGGTCCAGAACGAGATGCCTAAGGGCAACGCGATGTGGGCGAAGCGCTGCAACGAGGAGAATGGGAGAAGGGCCGTCGCTTCCGGCAGGTACTTGAAGGCGCTCAGCAGCGCTAGATTCAAAGCAATTCCGATGGAAAGAGTTATGCCAGAGTGCTTGCGGCGAATCCATTCTCCTAGGAGATAGTTCATCACGGTGGACGCGATGAGAACAGCTGCGAACGATGCTCCCCACGTCAGATAGAGCGCATAGCTTACGATCAGGATCGCAGCCTGCTTGATGGGTCGCGAGCGGACTTTTGCCAGGGTCACGGCACACAGCACGAATGCCAGTGCGTACGAGATGATTCGAAACAGGGTTCCTCCGTGTGCGTTGAAAATCAGCGGCCCGCCCGGACCTCGGCGAACTCTCGCTACGAATTCGATTCGAGCGAGCGAAATAAGAATAATGGCGAGCCCGCGCTGTTACAAGAACACGATTTGAGCCTCTACACTTTTCATCCGCTACACTAATGCGTGGTCCGATACCGCAATCTTATCGAAGCGCTGGAGGCCGCTCCCGGTGACCGCCCTTTTGTCACGGCCTGGGTCAACGAGGACGGACAAGAGACAGTCACATTTGCCGAGTTCCGCCGTCGCGCCCGTCTCCAGGCGGGTGTGCTCCGCCGTCAGAGCGTGAACAGTGGGGATCGGGTGATCATCATCATGCCGCAGGGCATTCTGGCGATGACCGTCTTCGTTGGAGCGATGATGCTCGGCGCGGTACCGGCATTTATCGCCTACCCCAATGACAAGATCGAGCCCGCTAAGTACCGCTTCGGCGTGGCGGGACTGACGGCAAATCTGAACGCCAAGGTTGTCGTCATTGACGAAGAGTTTCCAGATGAAATGCTCGGGTACGTGTCGCTGGGCGAGGATACAAGGCTAATTCGGGCGGGAGATGGGGGAAGCACGGGTGGGGAGGAAGAACTCCGGAATGCAGCGGACCAAGGCGACGGATTGGCCTTCATCCAGCATTCGGCGGGCACAACCGGACTGCAGAAGGGCGTCGCGCTAACCCACGCTTCCGTGTTGCGCCAACTGGAACATCTTGCACAAGCACTGAAGATTGACACCGCAACGGATCGGATCTACAGCTGGCTGCCCCTCTACCATGACATGGGCCTGATCGCCTGTTTCATGCTTCCAATGGCCTATCACGTACCGCTCGTGATGCAGTCGCCGCTCGACTGGGTGATGCATCCTGAAACCATGCTGCAGGTCATCAGCGAGCATAAGTGCACACTCGCCTGGTTGCCTAACTTTGCTTTTCAGTTTGTCCCTCGCCGCACACGACCGAACCGTCGCGCGCAGTATGATCTGTCTTCTGTTCGTGTGCTGATCAATTGTTCCGAGCCGGTTCGGATGAGCAGCATGCAGGAATTCCAGAACGCATTCACCGGAACCGGACTGAAGGCCGGTGCTTTGCAAACCTCCTACGCCATGGCCGAGAACGTCTTTGCCGTGACTCAGTCGGACATCGATCAGCCTACCGGCCCCTCGCGCATTTGGGCCGATGGCAAACAGTTTCGAAACTCGCATCGCGTTGTACGAGTCGAGGAAGGGAGTGCGGGTTCGATCTCTTTTACGTCATCTGGCCGGTTACTTCCCAATCATGAGATCCGCATCGTGTCAGATTCGGGCGCTCCGCTCGGGGAAAGCCAGGCGGGTGAAATTCTAATCAAAAGCGATTGCTTGTTTGGCGGTTATTACAACCGTACCGACCTCACGGCAAAAGCGATCGTGGATGGCTGGTACTACACAGGTGATCTCGGGTTCTGTGCAGGTGGAGAACTTTATGTGGTCGGGCGGAAGAAGGACATCATCATAGTGGGCGGCGAGAATATCTACCCGCAGGATATCGAGGAAATCGCTGCCAGCCACCGCGCTGTCCACGATGGCCGAGTGATCGCGATGGGTGTGTACAATCCCGACCTGGGTACGGAAGAAATAATCATAGTTGCCGAGGTGGAAAGCGAAGACGTGCTCGCCAATACGGTCGAGGTCGAGCGGGAGATTCGTGGCCAGGTCACAGCCGGCTTGGGAGTGACCATTGGAACAGTTTTTCTGAAACCACCAAAATGGATTGTGAAGAGCACCGCCGGAAAGCCGGCGCGGTCCGCAACCTTGGAGAAGTTACAAAAAGAACATCCGGAACTTAACGCCGAATAACAAAGTCGGTAAGACGTGTCTATGCAGGGGGATTCCTGGAGGGAGAACAAGTCGAGATGACGGAAGAAGCAAAGCAGATGATCGAATACATCCTTCGGCGAATTCGCAAGCCGACGCTGGCGATTGACGAGAACACGCCGCTCGTCTCCTCGGGATTGGTGGACTCAATGGCACTTGGCGAGGTGATGCTGACGCTAGAAGACCTGACTAATACACGCATTCCTCCGGGAGCGGTGAAGCCGAAGGATATGGATACGGTCGCCAAGATGTTCGCGACCGCTCAGCGCGTGGGGAGACCACGGAAATAGCGAGTTCAGTATTTAATCAGCCGGAAGATGTCGCTGTAATCGTCGGTCCAGAGGCGCGGCGGAACCGGCTTGATGTCTGGTGGAAGCACCTGTTGGAGCCCCATCGTCTTCAGAAGGCCAGGACTTCGGGTCAGTAATACCCAGCAGTTACTCAAAATCGGCCCTTGGGCTGCCTCGAAACGGATTACTGAATCCGCGTGGAAATACGACGCCGCTGCTTGAACAACCGGCAAGAGATTCACGTGCCGGCTGCTGACATGGATAGCAATGATTCCGTCTACCGGATCAAGGTGCTGCCAGTAGGTTTCGAAAGCTTCCCTTGTGAGCAGGTGAACCGGAATTGCGTCGCCGGAAAATGCATCCACCGCCAGGACGTCAAACTTCTGCTTGTCACCGCGTGCCGTTTCCTCTTCCAGCAGTCGACGGGCATCGCCCAACACGATTTCGACGTGAGCAGCAGAGTCTCGAACGTAAGTGAATGCCGGACTCGACCCGGAGGACAGAGCGATCACAGCAGGATTGATCTCATAGTAGCGGAAATAATCGCCCGGCCGCCCATAGGCGGCTATTGTCCCGACCCCCAACCCGACTATGCCTACGCGCAGGCTTCCCTCTCCGATACTTCTCTTCGGGTGACCCTGCATTACTCTCCCAATTCCACTCAGCCGCCCGTAATAGGTTGTGGGCTCCTTATCGACGGGCGCTTCGAATTGCCCACCGTGGACAGTGCGACCGTGCATCAGCATCTTTCCTTGAGATACATTGAAAACCCGGATGGCTCCATAGAAGTTGCGGGCGCTTAGGTAAAGCCCGGGTAACGGCTGCGTGCTCCGGAAGAGCGCAAAGATTGCCAAACTGCCAACCATTAAGACGGTCACCTGCACAAAACGAAATCCTCGCTCGGCAGTGCCATGCAAGCTTCTGAAGGTGAAAGCGCCCAAAACGACCAGGAAACCGATGAGGCCTGCAATGGGATAGAAATGAAAACGATCGAGCACGGTGGCTAATTCCGCACGCCACCGCCCGGCGGCATACGCGAAGAGAATGACCGCTCCGCTGATGCCGGCCGGAAGGCAAAAATCGTATGCGTAGAACCACGACGTAGCGTCACGGTACAGGCACACTAGAGTGAGAATGATCGCGATCCCCAGCGCCAACTGAAACTCGGTAAAGAAGGTGAACATGTGCGGTGCAACAATCGCGACAAAGATGCCGCCCAGGGCCCCGCCTGCCGAAATGGCCAGATAGAACGCGGTCAGGCGTTCCACGCCGGGCCTTAGTCTCACAAGTTCGCCGTGGCAGATCATGCACGCTACGAATAGGAGTATGGGTAGAACAACGAGTTGAACATTCTGTCGCTCGTAAATTAACGCCAGGCAAATTGCGAATACGCCGACGATAAAGAGCGGATGAAAAACCGAGCGCTGATACCAGCGGGGGTGATCGAAACACAAAATGAAGCTGAGCAGGTAGATGGCGAGAGGCAGCACCCAAAGCAGCGGGACCGAGGTCACTTCCTGACAAAGCAGGTTAGTGGTCGCCAGCAGCAACGCCGACGCGCAGGCCGGCAGCAGGAACCAAAGAGAATAGACGAGCGGGCTGGTTCGCACTCCACTGCCGGGTCCTTCCGGCTTCTCGCAACTGTCGGCTTCTTCGCTTTCTCGCAGCGTTGATCGCGCGCAAAGATAGCAGCCTGCCACGAACACAAAAAACAGGAGCGACCACATTATGCTCTGCGTTTTCATTCGAAGCACTGGCTCCAGGAGGAAGGGAAAGCTCAACAGTCCAAGTAAGGAGCCTAGATTTGAAATGGAATAAAGTTTATAGGTTTTCGCTCCCGCTCCCAGCCCGGCAAACCAGCGTTGCAGTAAGGGCCCGGTCGTGGAAAGAACAAAAAATGGCAGCCCCGCTGATACCAGCAGAATCACAGCAACGTCGCGGATGGGATTGCCGCTATCAGCCGGTCTCCATGACGCTCCAGGCGTAATGGCGGAGGGCCACAAGAACGTCAGCATCGAAATCAGCAGAAAAACGGCGGCCAGCAGTACAGTGTGCAATCTTGCTTGCGCCGTAGCGGAGAGTCGCGCAGAAATCAGGTGTGAGTAAACATATCCGCAAAGCAAGAGCATCTGGAAGACCAACATGCTTGTCGTCCAAACTGCAGCTGATCCTCCGAACCAAGGCAGGATGTATTTGCTGACGATCAACTGCACTTGGAACAGCAGAAAGGCGCTCAAGAAAGATGTGGCCGCGAAAAGGAACTTTGTCGTTCCTGGCACGGAATAGTCGTGCTTTTCGCGCGTATGTGCTTCGATTGTTGCAGTGCTGGAACTCAAGCCCCCCCCGACAGCCTGACTTGCCCAACCAAGGCTATTGCAACGGCTTCGCCGGCGTTCCAGGTTTAACCCCTGAGTGCTTCTTGGCTTGTGCGAGCAACTCCAGGACCTTTTCTTTACCTTCGTAGTTCGGATTGGTGTCCAGCAACTTTTGCCAAGTTGCCGTAGCTTTGGCAATATCCATTTTGCCCTGCCACTCCACGATCCCAAGATTGAATAAGGTGTTGGCCTTGGTCGGTTCGTACGAGAGCGACTTCTGGAATTCCGCAATTGCGGTATCGGCGTCGCCGGCGTACCAATAAGCGGTGGCCATGTCCGTACGAATCCCGGTATTGGCTGGCTGCACCTTCAGAGCTCGCTGGTAGTAATCGATGGCGGTCGGGTATTGCTGGGCATCGTAATAAATGTTTCCAATGCTTCCCAGAAGCTCGGCATTTGTTGGATCTGCCTTGAGCTTCTCGACCAGGGGCGCAGCTTGCGTATCGGCCATCTTCTGCATCTGCGCCGGGGTTGGGGTTTGGGTGCTCGCGTCGATGCTTCCGGCAGCCTGAGGCGGTCCGCTGGTTGTCGCTGTGGCGGCCTCCGCTGGACTCTGCGATCCCCGGATAAACCAGCCGCCCGCGATACCCACCAGAAGGCAAATCACTGCCAACACGTAAGCCTGCACGCTTGTCCATTGCTCGACCGATGTTGCTCGACCTGTGTCACTCATTTTCCGTTGCTCCTTCAGATTCCATTTCCCTTCGTTACATATGCTCTAGGCCCTGCGCGCTAACCTGACTGTCTCACCCTCGACGTTAGCTTTTGCCCTTCATCTGGACGTCGGCCATCAATTTCTCTACCGTGGCTTTCCGGTCAGCGCTCAGTTGCGGATTCGTCTTCAACAATTCACGCCAAGCCGCCAATGCTCCCTTGTTGTCCTGCTTTCCTTGCCACTTGACCATGCCGAGGTTGAAAAGAGAGTTGGCATCCTTGGGGTCATACTGCAGTGATTGCTGAAGCTGGCTGATGGCTGCATCCGCATCGCCGCTGTAATACAAGCATGAAGCCATCTCGGTTCGAATGACAACGTTCTTGGGGTCGCCCTGCAATGCCTTGTCGTAATAGCTGGCCGCTTCCTTGAACTGGTGAGTGCTTTTGTAAAGATTTCCGACCTGGATAAGCAGATCGCTATTCTGCGGATCATTCTTCAGCTTCTCCAGAAGGGGCTCTGCCTTCTTGTCCGCCATGCGTTTCATCTCTTCCAGGCTGGGCATATGCCCGCCCGCCATAGCGCTTGCCGGAGCCGTCGGCTGGACGCTAGCGGCAGGCTGCGCTGGCGGCGCCAGCGATTGCGATCCGCGGAACAAGTATCCGATTGCCAGCCCAACCAGCAGAGAGATCACGGCCATCGCATAGACCTGGCTTGCCCGCCAAACAGGTCCCGCTGGTGGCCGTTCTACGGCTTCGTTCGACATAACCTATATCCCCTGTGCTCTTCCTCGGTCCGTTAAGCTTGAAGCGCTTTCCCGCAGCATGGAATTCAACCCCATTGACTTGCTGATTTACCATAAAGGCGCACGAAAAGACGGGCAGCACTCTGCGTCACTGGGAGATGTGACGGAGATCACAAATAAAGCTGCCTCCCCAAACTACTTCTTCCGACGACTGCAATGACGGAAGTAGCTCGTGGGATACAGCTTACCGCAGCCTAGCCCACCTCACTGGTCATAATAAACAGCGGCTTCATTTCGAAGCTTTTGTAGTGAGGACGGAGACGATCGACGTTGTACTGCTCCCTTATATTCACAATTTTTTTGGAGGCAGTAACGGTGTCGATCGGTAGATTGTCGTAGCGGCCGTTCCTGAGGACAACTAGACGCCCGTGGATCTTGCCCAACAGCAAGTCCAGGGCAAGATTGCCGTAGGCCATTGGAACGATCGAATCGATAGCATCGGGATCGCCGCAGCGCACCAGGTAGCCGAGCTTTTGGTTGATGACGTCGATCGCCTTGCCGTTGTTGTATTTCGGGGACAATTCTTTCAGTTTCTCCGAGACCAGATCTCCAATCCCGCCAAGTTTCTTGTGGCCAAAGGCGTCCGTGGTCTCCGCTTCGAAGACCATTTCTCCGCCTTGGAACATCGCTCCTTCTGAAACCAGGACGACGGAATAGTGGCTGGGATTTTTCTGGCGGTCAGAAACCAAAAGCTCTGTGAGCCGCTCGATATCGAACTTATGTTCAGGGATCACGCAGCGGTTCGCGGCCCCGGCCATGGTTGGAAGCATGGCGGTGAAACCAGCATAACGTCCGAAAACTTCGAGGACCAGGAAGCGTTCGTGGGAGCCGGCGCTGGTACGCAGGCTGTTGGTCATGGAAATGGTGCGAGTGACGCAGGTGCTGAAGCCGATGCAGTAGTCGGTACCGGGAACATCATTGTCCATGGTCTTGGGAATGGCGACGACCTTCACGCCTTCCTGATAAAGGCGAACGCCGTAGCTCAGCGTGTCATCGCCGCCAATCGGGATCAAGTAGTCGATTCCCAACCAATCGAGATTCTTCAGAACCTCTGGAGTCAGATCGTTCTTCTCGGCGTTGTAGGTGGGCTGCAGATGAACCGGAACGCTCGACTTCTTTACCTTGCAAGGATTGGTGCGCGAGCTATGAAGGAACGTGCCGCCGGTGCGGCCGGTACGGTTGACTAAGTCTTCCGACAGCACTTGGAAGTTTTCACTGTTGTCGTAGTCTTTTTCTCGGACAATATCAACCAGTCCAGCCCACCCACGACGGATGCCGATCACTTCACAGCCCTCGCGCAGCGCGCGGATGGTGACGGCGCGGATCGCCGGGTTCAGGCCGGGCACATCGCCGCCGCCGGTGAGAATTCCAATCACACCCTTTTTAGTCTTCAACTTTCTCTCCCTTACGTTCGTGAATTCAATGGCACACGAATAAGAGCCGGGATGTCAGTGACTTGAGTCACAGGCCGATCGGCTTGAAGCGAAAGCCACCGCGGAGAACTGATTCATAGAACCGATAGCACGCAACGATAATTTGAATGCGACTGCCTTAAGACAGTGCTGTGCCGGATTGTGCCGGACGCGACCAACACAGATACAATCACGTGTAGACTAAATCCCTCGATTCCCCAGCAGCTCGGGCTGGAGCGATGGCGGTTGGTCAGAGGAATTTGGAGCCATGACGAAAACTGGAGCACAGATTCTCTGGGAATGCCTGGAGCGCGAAGGCGTGACGCACGTCTTCGGATATCCGGGTGGCGCCATTCTACCGGCTTACGACGCCCTGAAGTACAGCAAGATCCATCACGTGCTGGTGCGGCATGAGCAGGGCGCCACACACATGGCGGACGGCTACGCGCGCGCTAGCGGACGAACGGGCGTCGCGGTGGCGACGTCCGGCCCTGGAGCCACCAACATGGTGACCGGCATTGCCACGGCCATGCTGGATTCTTCACCTATCGTTTGCATTACCGGTCAGGTAGGTAGCAAACTGATTGGCTCCGACGCATTTCAGGAGACCGACATCACCGGCATCACTCTGCCGATCACGAAGCACAATTATCTGGTCACACGAGCCGATGAACTGGCACGCACGATGCGCGAAGCCTTTTATGTGGCCGCTTCAGGCCGCCCCGGGCCAGTTCTTGTGGATATCACCAAGGATGCGCAGCAGTCCTCGTGCGAGTTCGACTGGGAAGCGGCAAAGCCGCAACTTCCGGGGTATCGGCCCGACCTTTCGCCGGCGCCTAAGGAATATGAACAGGCGCTGGAGTTAATCCACAACTCGAAACGGCCGGTGATTCTATTGGGGCACGGCGCAATTGTCTCCGGTGCAATGCGCGAAGTGCGGGATTTGGCGGAACGTGCAGGAATTCCCGTCGCGCTTACTCTGCTGGGCTTGGGCGCGCTTCCGGCTTCTCATCCGCTCAATCTGGGGATGATGGGAATGCACGGGGAGGCGTGGGTGAACCATACCATTCAGGAGGCGGACCTGCTCATCGCGCTCGGCATGCGCTTCGACGACCGCGTCACGGGAAACCTGAAAACTTACGCGCCGAATGCCAAGAAGATTCATGTCGAGATCGATCCGGCGGAGATCAACAAGAATGTCAAGGTGGATGTGGCGCTGGTGGGCGATCTTCGGGAAGTGCTGCATGCCATGTTGCCGAAGGTCGAATCGCCGGATCGCAGCGAGTGGCTCGATTATATCGATCGGCTGAAAGGTGATTCGGCGGTCCGTGATATTCAGAACCTGCCCGACAGCGGCCATCTTTATGCCGCTCACGTGATCAACGACCTGTGGCGGGAGGCGCGGGGCAGCAACACTGTGGTGGTGACCGACGTAGGCCAACACCAAATGTGGGAGGCGCAATATTACAAACACGAAGACCCGCGTTCGCTGATCACTTCCGGAGGCCTGGGAACGATGGGATTTGCGCTGCCGGCGGCGATTGGAGCGAAGGTCGCACGCCCCGAGGCAGAGGTTTGGGTCGTGGTCGGGGATGGGGGTTTTCAAATGACGATGTGCGAACTCGCAACCATCGTCCAAGAAAATCTCAAGATCAACATCGCCATCATCAACAACGGCTTCCTGGGAATGGTGCGGCAGTGGCAGGAATTTTTCTATGAGCGCAACTACCAGGCCACGCCCCTGCTGAACCCGGACTTTGCGAAGATGGCCGCGGCCTACGGGATACGGAATGCGACCGTCACGGAGCGCTCTCAGGTCGTGCCAACGGTTCAAGCAGCGCGCCAGCACGATGGACCCATGCTGATCAATTTCCACGTGGAGCAGGAAGACACCGTCTATCCCATGGTAGCGGCGGGCGCGTCTTTGCATGAGATGATCCGGCGCCCGAGTCCAATTGTGGAAACCGCTGCCGACGAGTAATCCCTTATGCTGAATACCTTCGTGGTATATGTTGAAAACAAGCCGGGCGTGCTGACTCGGGTGGCGTCGTTGTTTCGCCGGCGCGCCTTTAATATCGACTCGCTCACGGTGGGCCGCACGGAAAAGCCGGAAGTCTCGCGCATGACCATCACCGTGGATGCCGACCACGACCAGGCTCGCCGGATCGAAGCCAATCTGTACAAACTGGTGAATGTATTGCTGGTGGAAAATATCACGACAGTTCCCGCGATCGTGCGCGACCTGGCGATGATCAAAGTTGCGGCTACGCATGAGGCACGCTCCCACGTATTGGAACTGGCCAGCGTTTTCCGCGCGCGGGTGGTGGACGTCGCGCCGGAATCCCTGATTATCGAAATCACCGGCGGCGAAGACAAAATCGACGGACTGTTGGAAGTGCTGCGTCCCTACGGCGTTCTGGAAATGGTGCGCACCGGCATCGTCGCCATGCGACGCGGAAATAAATCGTCCGTTGCCCTGGCCTCATCGGAAGAACCGGCGCACGCAGTGGCAGACGACGACCTCTCGCAGTCGGTGTAGCGCAAGATAATTTCTTATTCGAAAGGAATCTTATGGCAACCATGTATCACGAAGACGCGGCTGATGTGGCACTGATTCGAGGGAAGAAAGTAGCGATCATCGGCTACGGATCGCAGGGACACGCGCACGCGCTCAACCTAAGAGATAGTGGCGTACAAGTGCGGGTAGGCCTTCCCAAGGAAAGCGAGTCGCGGGCCAAGGCCGAAGCCGCCGGATTGAAGGTCTCCTCTGTTAGTGACGCGGCCGCTTGGGCCGACGTCATCATGATCCTTGTACCGGATACGGCGCAGCCTGCGGTCTACAAGCGCGACATTGCTCCCCATTTGTCGGCTGGAAAGACGTTGATGTTTGCGCACGGTTTCAATATTCGGTTTAAGACGATTACTCCTCCTGCCAACGTCGATGTTTCCATGGTTGCGCCCAAGGCGCCGGGACATCGCGTGCGCGAAGTGTTCGTCGAGGGAGGCGGCACGCCCGCGCTGCTGGCCGTACACCAGGATGCCAGCGGAACGGCCAAGCAGCTTGCGCTCTCCTACGCCAAGGCAATTGGAACCACCCGCGCCGGAGTAATTGAAACTACATTTACGGAGGAAACCGAGACCGACCTCTTTGGCGAACAGGCCGTATTGTGCGGCGGAGCTAGCGCGCTGGTGAAAGCCGGCTTCGAGACGCTGGTCGCAGCAGGCTACCAGCCGGAGATTGCTTACTTCGAGTGCCTGCACGAATTAAAGCTTATCGTCGACCTGATGTATCGCGGCGGCCTGAACTACATGCGCTACTCGATCAGCGACACAGCCGAGCACGGAGACTACACAGGCGGTCCGCGGATCGTGACTGACCAGACCAGGCAGGCGATGAAGCAACTGCTGAAAGAAATCCAGGACGGAACTTACGCTCGAAACTGGATCGCGGAAAACGAGTCCGGACGCGAGTGGTTCGAAGCCACCCGCCAGCGTGAACAGGAACATGAGATCGAACGCGTGGGCGAACGCTTGCGAAGCATGATGAAGTTCCTTGACCCGGTGACAGTCAAACAGGGCAGGAAGAATCCGCCGGTGCCCGCTTAGCAGGTCATCGCGTATCGGCTTTTGCGTCGGTGAATAGCCTACGCCGCGAGGGCCTCAGCGATGCGCTCGCAAAGCGTGGTATCGAGCCGGTAGTAATTTGCCCTGACAGGCGTAATCAGGAAGGACTTTAGAACTTCGAGCACTTTGGGGTAAAACTCTCGCTCATAACGCTCGGCATCGGCCTTGGTTCTCCAGAGGCTAATGGTGATTAACTTCCCATCCTGCATCTTGTCAGGGAAAAATGGCAGAAGGGCCCGGAAGCCGGTCTGCTTCTTGAGAAGAGGCAGGACTTCATTCTTCAGGACCATCACGAACTCATCTTTCTTCTCCATTTTCACTTCGCAATCAACGATACGGGCGACCATCGGAGTGCTCCTTTTCGTTGTGGATTTCAGAGATGTTGCAGGCGGGGGCCCTCGGTGTAACGAGGCTTGCAGTGCTTCCCTAAAATGCCGGGAGCTCGGGCCAATTAACTTTTATCACGGTGGGCTTCGCTCACGCCGTGACAGGTGACTCTGAGTGCGGTGTTGCAGGTCACAGAGCCCCGCAGCGGCCAGCCTGCGCAAAGTATTCTTCCACGTTTATCGGATCAGGCCGAACCCAGCGGTGAGGAGGACGCCGAAGACCAGCGCATGGGCTAGTTCTGCCCAGCCCAGCCGACGCACCACAATTGGCCGAGGCGCCTGTACAAACCAAACGAGGCCGCGAATAAGGACTGGAGCGAACGCCAGGAGCGCAACGAGGGGCAAGAGGTTTAGCCCGCGGGCGAGCATCAGGATCCCGGCCAAGAGCAAATTTCCCGCAAGGAAACTCCAACCGACATCGAGCTTGTTCCTCAAACCTTCGGCCCGCATTCCGCGGATTCTGAGCCACACAAAGTGGACCTGGTCGGCAGCAAAGAGCCAATTGAGGAGCCAGAGGAGCCAGGCTTTCGCGTCAAGGCGGCCCGTGGCCACACAGTATGCTGCCGGGGCGGTCGAGGTTAAGGTCAACGCGCCTACAACTTCTGCCGCCATCCTGGTGGCCCGCCCCGCCTTCTTCAGGAAAATCTGCGCAGCAAAGGCCGCGCCGGCGATTGTTCCCAGCCAAATCAGATTACGGTAGGTTCCTCGCCAGAACAGGGCGCCTAAAACGACAGCGGCAAATGTGGCAAGGGGAAAGATAAGGGCAAGCACTGTTTGACGCTCCTGCCTCGTCTGAACTCGGATAGAGCCGGTGCCTAGCAAACTTTCCAGCGGCGTTCGCAGCCAGAACAATGCCAGCACCACCAGCGTCAACAGGAAAACCGGAAAGAGGCGACCTCCGTCAAAGCGGCCGACGGCTCCGCCGGTCAACAGTGGGATCAGCAGCATTCCCCATGCCCCGTGCTCGCGGGGCACGATCAGAGCGTGCCGGCGTTGTTTCTGAGCGATGTTTAGCTCGGCCCGGCTCCCGCAGACTCCGGGGCTAGATTCCGGGCCGGTTTGTATTCTTCGAGATGAAGGAATTGGCAGCATCGATTTTCCTGTTTCTCCATAGTGGCAAAGGTCTCCAGGCGATACTGTGAAAAAACTCACTCCCCTTTGTGACGAAGATCACATTGATTCAACAAGAAACACTTCCCTTGTTGCAGGTAAGCATTTGAAATAAAGCAACATGTCCAGGAAGTCTCCTGAGCTTTACAGGTCCCACCGATTCAGGCTAGATTTGACTGCCGGGAGCTTCCTGCAATACTTAGCCGCATATGTCTCGATCAGCTTCTTCAGATCACGGTAGTGCCGGGCCGACGGTTGCGGCCCAAATCATGTCTTCCGTTCTCCTTTCGAGCGATCTGTTGGAGGCCCTTCCGGATGCCATTGTCGCCGTCGATCGCGAGGGAACCATTCGGCAAGTGAATTCCCAGGCGCGGGAGCTGTTTGGCTATGACCAAGGGGAGTTGATCGGCCAAAAAGTCGAAATCCTGGTGCCGGATAGCTATCGCAGCCAACACCATGGCCACCGCGAAAAGTTCGCCCAAACGCCAAAGACCCGGCGCATGGGCGCGGATCTGGATCTCTACGGAAGACGGCGCGACGGCTCCGTGTTTCCGGTCGAGATTAGCCTGAGTCCGGTCTCTACGGAAGCGGGATGGCACGTACTGAGCGCCATCCGCGATATCAGTGACCGCAAGCGGATCGCGGAAGAGCTGCGCAGAGCAAATGAAGAACTACATCAGAAAACGGCTGAACAGATTGGAGAGTACAGATCGCGCCTGGCCTCGATTATTGACAGCTCCGAGGACGCAATTCTCAGCAAAGACCTCAACGGAATCATCACCAGTTGGAACAAGGGCGCGGAGCGCATTTACGGGTACGCGCCACAAGAAGTAATTGGAAAGCCGATGACGATTCTCACTCCCAGTGACCGTCCGAACGAGATTTCGGAGATTCTGGAGAAAATTGCAAGAGGAGAAATTCTCGAACACCACGAATCGGTACGAGTCACCAAAGATGGGCGCCATTTAGATGTGTCGATTTCGGTATCTCCCCTGCGCAATGCCATTGGAGAGGTCGTTGGGGCATCGGCGATTGCGCGCGATATCACCGCGCAGAAGCGATCGGAAAGTCAGCTTCGTCAAGCCCAAAAAATGGAGGCTATCGGACGGCTCGCGGGAGGAGTGGCGCACGACTTCAACAATATTCTGGCCATCATCAATGCCTGCACCGAATTTTTGCGAGACCGCATTCCTCCTGCCGCCGATTCTTCCACTTACGTCGAGAACATTCGGAAGGCGACCGAACGCGGCACTTCGCTGACCAGACAGATGCTGGCTTTCAGCCGGACATCCACTGTCCGGCCCGTCCTGCTTGATTTGAACGAGCGGTTAAGAGAGATCACGAAACTGCTGCGTCCGCTGCTGGGAGAGGATGTGGAAATCCTCGTTGTGTCAAGGTCCGGGTCGGCGGTGGTGGAAGCCGACCCCGGCCAGCTCGATCAGATCCTGGTGAACCTGGCGGTGAATGCGCGCGACGCCATGCCGCGCGGCGGTAAGCTCATTCTCGAAACTGGACCCGTAAGGTTTGACGAGACTTTTTCCGAGCAGCATCAAGCTATGCCTGCCGGAAAGTATGTTCTGCTGGCCGTCAGCGATACCGGCAGCGGGATGGACGGAGCTACCGTGTCCCGCATCTTCGAGCCTTTCTTCACCACCAAAGAAGTGGGCAAAGGAACCGGCCTCGGCCTGGCGACGGTCTATGGCCTCGTCAAGCAGAGTGCGGGACACATCATGGTTTACAGTGAGCCGGGGCATGGAACGACCTTCAAGATCTATCTTCCCAACGCAGAGCACAAGATCGGGTTGGGATCCGAATCTGAACCGGAGACTGTAAGTCCGAAACGCCTGGGCGCGACGATTATGCTCGTCGAAGACGATGAAATAATGCGCGCCTTGACTCGGCAGCTTCTTCAGGAGCACGGCTACACAGTGGTGGAGGCGAATGACGGCAATTCCGCGCTCGAATTGCTGCAATCGAACTCAGGACCGATCGATCTGCTGCTGACCGATGTAGTCATGCGCAGCATGAGCGGCCCGGAATTGGCCGAGCGCCTGCATGCTTCGCATCCCTCCTTAAAAGTCGCCTACATGTCCGGTTACACCGGAGAGCTGATGGCGAACCGCGATATTTTGAAGCCCGGCCTAACTCTTCTGGAAAAGCCTTTTACTCGAACCGCTTTGCTGAATACGATTCATGCGATGCTTGGATAATTGCTGGTGGCCATCAAACCTGCTTAAAAATTGGACCCCCTTCCGTGCCCTATAACCGCCCGACCGGTGACGGGGATCACACATCACTGTGGGAAAGCACGCAGCTATCGGCACCTCCCAAGTTGCGCAGAGGGCCAGCCTTTCTTCGAGCGATCTCAAACTAAGCAGTTTGTTTTGTTGTACCTAGAGGAGATTGGCGGGGTGGGTCTTGATCGGCTGAACTGTGGCAGAGGAGTTGCCATGTAATAGGCGAGCGGAGGCACTTATGGCCACATATCCTATCAATAATCTGCAAAGCAAAGACTTTTGTGATCTTCCCCCAGTCGTAATCGATGCGCTGGAACACGAAGGCGTGACTACAACCTATCCTACGGGTGCGGTGTTGTTTGCGGAGGGGCAAGTTCCGCGGGGAATTTTTGTGGTGCGCCGAGGCCGGGTGAAGCTTTCGATCTGCGGCAGTGATGGCCGAACATTGATTCTGCGAATGGTAGAAGCCGGAGACCCATTGGGAGTGGCTGCCGTGGTTTCCGGGCGCCAATACGAAGCAACAGCCGAAACCCAGGAACCCAGCGAGGTCAGCTTCCTGCGCCAAAGCGACTTGCTACGACTGATGCGCCTTCACGGAGATCTTGCCCTGTGGGTGACTCGTCATATCAGTCAGGACTATGCCTCCACTTGCCGCGAAATCCGCGACCTGATCCTCTCCGACTCCGCGAGCGAGAAACTGGCCCGATTGCTGGTTGGCTGGCTCGATCAGAACGCAACTTCCAAACATCCGAGCCAAATGAAGCTGGTGCTGACTCACGAAGAAATCGGGCAAATGATCGGCACATCGCGAGAGACCGTCAGCCGGCTCTTCGCGGGCTTCAAGAGGCAGCGTCTTATACAGCAGAGTGGATCTACCCTGGTCATCCCCAACCGCGTTGCCTTGGAGTCCCTGATCACCGCGTAAAGTCGCTTTGTTAAAAGTGGGCCGGTTTCTCCTGCCGGCCCACCTTTTCTGGTTCGACTATTCCCGGAATCTAACCTTTTCCCTTTGGATTGTCGCTGGTAGCATCAGCGGTTGTGTGCTCTTCTGTCCGGTAATCAAGTTCGGCGGGCAGCCTGATCAAGTGAGCCCGTTCCAGCGCACGAAAATAGGCCGGACGGGAATGGCGGTAATGATCGGCCGGGACTCTTCCATCGATCCAGGCAGTATCCATGGGATAAACCAGTGGGTCGAAGATCACCATGTAGAAGTGCCAGAGCAGGATGGCGAAGGTGGCAAGCAGCGCCTCGTAGTAATGGACGGCGGTGGCTGCATCCGTCACCCACTTCGGGAGGTAACGCAGAGACAAGTTGTTGAACCAGAGCAGACAGCCGGAGACTGTCATCACCAACGTGCCCCACATGAATGCCCAATATTCCACCTTCTCCGCATAGTTGAACTTTGCGAAGTGCGGTTCGGTTTTCGAGAGCCCCAGATTGTAGGCGAAGACCTGCAGCAGATCGGTGGCATCTTTCAGATCGGGCAACATCGCTTTCAGGAACAACCGGTCGCGCCGATTCACCGCGAGGTGAATCACGTGGTAGGTAGTAGACGCGACCAGCACGACTGCGGCGCTTCGGTGCACGATGCCGCGAAATGCGAAGTGGCTTTCGAGTAGCAACAGCGGACTCGCCCACCAGGCTTCGGGATACTTCAGTGCGAAGCCGGTAATCACCAATGTTGGGAAGCTGAGCATCACCCCCCAGTGCGCGATCCGGAAATTTCGATTCATCCGAGTGACTTGCGCGCCCGTTTCATGGCGAGGCCGCCGGCGGATGATCTTGGCTAGAAAGTCCACCACGTTGTGGATGATCATGAAGCCCAGGGTGAGCGGAATCAGGGCCAGGTACGTCCAACGGATCCACTTCACCACGGGATGCGCCGGCCCGGTGGTAATTCGCACGTGTACGGGTCCAATAACGAATCGCTCGCCCGCGCGAGCATGGCAAGTTCCGCAAGTCTTTGGAAGGTTCGCTGCATTTACCGTGGAGCGAGCATCGGACGTACGAAAGATATTGTGCACTCCGTGGCAGGAAGCGCAATTCGCCACGCTCTGCGATCCGCCCCGCATGGCGAGACCGTGGTAACTGTCGGCGAAAGAAGGAACGCGGTCGGCGGGCAGGTTGTAACGCAAGGCCAAGCGTTCATCGCTGTGGCATCGGCCACACGTGGCCATGGATACCCTAGACGCGTTTACCAGCGACCCCGGTTCTTTCGGCCCCAGGATCAAATGCTCTCCGTGGCAATCGCTGCACACGGGAGCAGCGGACATTCCGCCTTTCATGGCCTGTCCGTGCACACTTTCGAGATAGGTCTTGGCAATGTCGGCGTGGCACTGTCCGCAAGTGGTTGGGATATTAAAGTGGTTCACCTTCGAGCGGGCGTCCTGCGACGGCAGGATTCCATGGCTGCCGTGGCAATCGGAGCAGGTCGCGGCTGCTCCGTCGCCAGCCACGACGGCTCGTCCGTGCACGCTCTGCCTGTAGAGTTCCACGGGATGTGCGAATGGAATCTTGTGTCGCGAGAGGAATTGCTGGTTGCTGTGACAAGAGGCGCAAGTGTCGGGCAGGTTTTTCTTGGCCACCTTCGCTGTGGGATCGCTCGAAGTCTGAATCTGATGGATGGGTCCGTGGCACGAAACGCAGGTGGGCGCGTCGGGATCGCCAGCCGCGGCTGCCTGTCCGTGAATGCTTTGCCGGAATTCCTTCACTTCATCCGCGTGACATTGCGCACACTTTGCCGGGGCCAACTGTGCCGCCGTCGAAACCTCATGGTGGTTCCCGTGGCAGGATTCGCAAGCTTCCTCGCCCAGCGCACTGTGCACGCTGGTTGGAACGTGGGAAGCCTCGTCGTCGTGACAGCTGGAGCAAAGAACCTTCGCCACTTTCGCGGGGTGCGGATAATCCTTGATGGTCTGGTGACAGTCTTTACAGCCCAAAGTCCCGTGGACACTCGCTGCATGCTTGCCGGGATCAATCGAAATACTCTTGCCGTTCCCGGCTGTCATTCCCGCCTGGCCATGGCACGCGAGGCAGCTTTCATCCTGCTTAAGGGGAGGTGGGAATTTTACTTGGGAGCGAGCCGACGCTGGTAGGGTTGCAAATACCGAAAGGACAAGAGTTATAAGAAATAAGCCAGTATAGAAGGTGCCTCTTCTGACGATAAGTGCACTCAATAAGGTGGTACTTCCGTTTTTCATTTCATTCCCAGATCACTCAGGACTTTTGGATTTTCTTCACCCGCTGCCAAAACCTGATGGCATGCGGAACAATCGTTGGTGATGGTCTGACCGTCGGCGCTGGTATGGCTACCGTCGTGGCAGCGGAAGCATCCGGGCGAGTCATTGTGCCCGAGATTGTTGGGATGAACTCCCCAGGTCACCCGCATGTCAGGAAAGATGTTGCGCAGGTAAATGTTCGTCACTTCCTCGCCTGCTTCCTGCACCAGTGTGCGACGCGTCTCATAAATCTGCGGATAATTCGTCCGGTAAAACTTGTTAAGTTCGTCGAGGATGCGTTCCTTGGCTACATCGCGCGCGGGATAATCTACCTTGAGAAGTTCGACCGCCTTCTTCTTGATATAGGGAAGCTGGGGGCTGATGCGCCCGAGAGACATTTGCTTATCGACTGCGTTTTCGGGCAACTCGAACGTATGCGTGGGACGATTGTGGCAGTCCACGCAATCCATGGTGCGATGTTCTCCCTTGTCCAGTTGCTGTTGGGTTGGCTTCGCATCGGTCGAAACAAATTCGGTGGTTTTTCCGCTATCGTCGGTGTAGTACACAACCGGGATCGTCTGCCGCTCGGGGTCGGTCGAGACGTAGCGGATGCGCACTGTGTCCGCAAGGTGGTGACCGTGGATGCCGACCGAGCCTTGCCATGTGCGTCCGCCCACTTTCAGCAAGAGAACGTCGGTTTGCGGCGTGTTCTTTTCGTCGTCTTTGTAGCTTGTGTTCACCAGGAACTTATCGCCCGTAAAGCGCTGCGGCCAGTGACATTGCTCGCAGGTTTCACGTGCTGGACGCAGGTACTTAACGGGGGAAGGGATCGGGCGAGAATACGTATGGAACGTGACCGCGGCCACCTGCCGCAGACCCGAAAGCTTCGACCGCACGAACCACCCGGCTCCGGGCCCGATGTGACACTCGACGCAGGCCACGCGGGAGTGTGGAGAGTTTTGGTAGGCCGCATATTCTGGGGCCATTACGGTGTGACAGGTCGTGCCGCAGAAACTCGTGGAGTCCATGTACTCAACTCCGCGATACGAAGCTGTTCCAATAATCAAAAGGTTGACCACCGTGGCGAAGCCTACCCACTCGAACGTGCGGCGGACGATCGGAAGACGAAGGTCGATGGCGGGGTAGATTTCTGGCAGGGTTCCAGCCTTGAGCAAACTTCGTCGCCTGATCAGAATTCCAATCGGAATCAACACCAGGCCCAGCACGAAAATACCGGGGAGGATCAGGTAGACCAACAGACCTATGTACGGATGGGGTGGTCCCGGCAGCAAGAAGTCATAGAACCAGAAGGCAATGGTGGTAAGCGCCGTGCTCGTGGTGATCACTGCGCCTGTGAGTGTGACGGCATTCTGGCCCAGAAAGTAAATCGGCTGGGTCCACTCGCGGATGCGATCTCGCTGATTCATTAAAGTATCCACGCCTCTTTAGGCTTTATCCTGCACGCCGCCGCGCAGACACACTCCGCGCTTTGCAGCGATTGATCCGCCACACCAGTCAACTAACTTGCAAGAAGAACCGGGTTATTTCTTAAGGGTACGGATGTAAGCCACCAGGCCCTTGATCTGATCCGGAGGCAGAGACCCGTACTTCGGCATTTTGTTCTTGCCGTTCGTGATGATGTCCGTGAGTTGCGCGTCCGACATTCCCTGCACATCGGCCGTGGTGAAATCGTGAGCTCCCATCTTCTTTCCCATGGCCGAGCCGGTTCCGTCAGCACCGTGACAGGCAGCACACTTTGATTTGAAGAGCCCCGCCGCGTCCTGCGCATGCGCAGGAAAGGAAACGCTGAAAATGACAGCAAGAACCGTTGCGATCGTAAGCACCTTAAGATCGAATCTCTTCATCTTTAAGCTCCATTTGAATTTTGCCCGCAACATCGGCAACGAGCATACATCCAAACACTGTTGCAATATTGAACTTTTCGAGTAGGGGGGTTCTGTGACGCTGATCACAGCTCCGTGTTTGTCCAAATGATCGAAACGCGATTGCCGCAGAAATGGATCGGCGCTGGCCGCGTGACAGCCCTCACTACGTTCCGTGATGCCGGTCACGGCATCGCTTGGAACCCGAGACCAGAATGACGGTGAGGTAGGGTTATGCCGAGGGATGATCGCAACCTGCTGGATGTGCTGAAGTTCGAACTGGAATTCCTTGAGCAAGGCGGATACGGCCGATTGCCGCGCGAATCCTGGCGACCTCGGTTCGTCTTCGAAGATTCGCCCACCTGCATGAACTTCAATTCGAAGGACCGCGAACCGTGCAGCGAATGTCTTCTGATGCAGTTTGTTCCGGAGGAAGCGCGCAAGGAGCAAACTCCGTGCATTCACATTCCGTTGTCTTTAGCAGGAGAAACTCTGGAGAATTTGTACCGCACGGGAACGCAGCAGGAGATTGAGACTGTGTTGGGCGACTGGCTCCGAATCACAATCCGCAAATTAGAAGCCGAGAAAGCTAAACAGCCTGTCTCTACTAGTTCAACCCCGTAAGCGATTTCCTTCAAGCCGGTTCTTTTCCATCAAGCCCCAATAAAGCGGACAATCTGGGCGATTCCCACCGCGCCCCGGAAATGGCCGTCGCTGGCGGACTATGCGCTGGTTTGCCGGACGATTCTGATCTTAGTTTCGAACCTTTGAGCGGTTGCCAGCGCCCTCGATACCAGACATAGCTCCTTTACCTTTTGCAGTAGGCTGATTGCCCGGTCTCTACTCTCTTCATTTGGAATTGTCAGGTTGGGGCGGAGGACAATCTCGCGAAAGGTATAGCCAGTTTCAGTCTTGCTTACAACCCCTTCGGCCTCGACCTCGAGGTCCGTGTATTCGAACTTCGAGGCTCCGGCGATGGCATGGAACGTGGTTGTAAAGCAACTCGCAACCGCACTAATTAGTAAATCTTCGGGGGTCCACCGGCCTTGCAGACCGCCAAACTGCGGCGGGGAGGCAAAGTGGATGGCATTGGGCGCCGAATCCGACTTGGCGAGCCCGGTCTGGCCGGAACTCCACCAAGCTACAACGCGGTGCTTGTGTTCATTTTCCATTCTCGACTCCAGGTCATGATTCGCTTAAAAAAATAAGTGCTTCCAGCAACGAGGATGGAAAGGTTAAGGCGAGCAAACTGTTTCTAGCCCAGCTTGAGCGATTCTCTCCTCTGGACTCATTCCGCACCGTGGCCAAAGTCACGATGCGGCGTGATACGAATCACAACGCGACCCATCGCAGCCATAAAAGGGGCCGGTCGCCACGCGATTGGTTTTTGTCTTAAACTCAATCTTGTGTTGTTTTTATAGGAGGCGTTCTTGCCTGGCAGCCCAAAAGTATCTCCCGCACTCAAGAAGCGCGCTGCTCAAATTAAAGTGCTCCTGATGGATGTAGACGGCACGATGACCGACGGCAGCGTTACCCTGCTCTCGCAAACCGACGGCACCGCACTAGAAATCAAGACGTTCGACGCTCACGACGGCCAGGGATTGACCCTCGCCCATACGGCTGGGTTGCGCACGGGATGCATTACCGGTCGCGAGAGTGCGGCGTTGCTCCGTCGGGCCGGCGAGATGAAGATGGACTTTATTTATATGAAGCAACCGCTAAAGATGCCGGCCTACGAAGATATTCTGGCAAGAACGGGCATGCCTGATTCCGAGGTCGCCTACATTGGCGATGATCTGCCCGATATCCCCTTGATGCGGCGCGTTGGACTTGCGGTCGCCGTCGGCGACGCCGTCCCTGAGGTGAAAGCAGCTGCGCATTACACGACCAAAGCGGTCGCCGGCCACGGAGCAGTGCGGGAAGCGGTTGAGCTCATTCTCAAGTCAAAAGGAATTTGGGAAGCCTTGATCGACAAAGCGCGAGCCTGATAAGGAACGCAGATCCCTGGTGCCGGTCAACATCGCGCTGAGCGCTTGTCAACGACAGAGAGCGGCGCCACCAGCGATGCCAGCATCTGCACCGTAATGTGCGGCCAGCAGCGGTACTTCCTGGCAATGCGAATTCACACACCAGCTTGGCAATCGGTCCCGTATTTCCCCAAAGAAGGGTCGTAGCATGGCCCCCGCGCCGCCACCGATAATCATCACGTCGGGCTCGAGCAAATCCACTATATTTCCCAGCCATACGGTCAGGAGCGTTGCAGTTTCCTGCAGGACTTCCTTGGCCAGCAAATCCCCCGCCCCATATGCTTTACCGACCATCTCGCTGGTGATGCGATCAACTTGTCCTCCGGCCAGCTCCAGGATCAAGGATGTTCGCCCATCCTTTGCAATTTTTTCTGACGCTCTACGAGCAATTGCCGGGCCGGACGCCAGCGCCTCAATACAACCCAGCTTGCCGCACCCGCAGCGCGGGCCGCGGTAGTCGATGGTATTATGACCACCTTCCGCCGCTGCACCGGTACGGCCGTGATAAATGCGGCCATCGAATACGATGCCGGTGCCAATTCCAGTACCAATGGTCGCGCAGAAAACGTTGCGAAACCCGCGGCCTGCGCCCCACAAAGCTTCCGCCAGCGCGGCGGCGTTACCATCGTTGTCGACGCGAACCGGCAAGCCATAGGTCTTCGAGATTTCTGCCGCCAGTGGGAAGTTGCGCCAACCCGGAAGATTGGGAGGATTGATAACGACGCCAGTTCGCGGATCGAGGGGGCCCGGAGCACAGATGCCAATGCCGGAAATCGCGCTCTCGGCGTGGGCTTGGGTGGCGACTCGAACGCAGTTGATGGCTGAGATTACGGCGGCTAAACCAGCGGCGGCATCGTTTGCCGCCATTGGAGTCCGCGTTTGGTAGGTGATTTCACCTGCGGTGTTTACTAGACCTGCGGCGACTTTGGTGCCGCCCACATCCACGCCGATGAGGTGCCGGTCTCCCGAGACTTGCGTCATGCGATTTACGCCGGGTCCAGTCTATACCTCAAGCGCTGACGGGATGTGTATCGTTTTGTATATTTCACTGCCGCTTCATACCATCCTCTACTAAACCGTTCAAGGTCTTGCTTCGGCCAATGGTAAACTATTCGGACGGGTGAGGGCGCGTAGCTCAGTTGGTAGAGCAATGCCCTTTTAAGGCATGGGTCGAAGGTTCGAATCCTTCCGCGCTCACCAGTTCCTGCAATCACTTCCAAACGCACTTTCTCTGCCGCTGAATTTCGTCCAAGCCGGCGCGGCGTCACCCTGCGCTCTCGGAGCCTCGCGTACCTCTTCCGGTCTGTGCAAAGCTCCGTACAACGAGTTGCGCGCCGACGGAATCAGAGAGGGATGGAGCTGTTGGGAGCTTGCAACAAGAGACTGTTTCAATGCGGTGCGACGCAAGCTGATTTGCTCGATGAAGTCGTTTCAGCCCACAGGCAAAGCGAAAGTCAGTTTACAATTGGTTACCGCTTTCAAGCCCGACGTGAAAAGCTTGGCTTAGCAGAAATCGTCACGAGACAAACTAAATAAGGATGGTGTCCATGTTGTCGGTCAGACCCCTGCTCCGCTGCGTGCCGCGGATTTGCGTTGTGTCTGTTTTGTTGTTCTGTGCGGCGCTGTGCTCTCCGACGTTACTTGCGCAAACTACAATTTCCACCGGCAGCATTCAAGGCTTGGTCACCGATCCCTCTGGAGCCGTGGTGGGCGGGGCAAAGATCGCCATCACCAATAAGGCCACAGGCCGTGTGATTGTCACCAAGTCTACGTCAGCCGGTGCGTACACGTCGGGCGCATTGACTCCGGGCGACTACACCTTGCGAGTGGAAGCTCAGGGATTCAAAACTTCGGAGGCCCCGGTGACGGTGCAGGTGGGCGTGACCGCTTCAGGGAACGTCAAACTGCAGGTCGGGCAAGAGACGCAGGTCGTCGTGGTGCAAGGCGCCCAGGTTGCGGTGAACACGCAGCAGGCCACTGTGCAAGGAGTGCTGACTGCCGAACAGATCGAGAATTTGCCGATCAACGGACGGAACTTTCTGGACCTGGCACAGCTGGAGCCGGGAGTGCAGATTCAGGATGGCGGAAACTTTGATCCCACGAAAAATGGATTCTCTTCCATTTCGTTCGGCGGCCGGTTTGGACGCACCGCGCGCATTGAAGTCGACGGACTCGACATCAGCGATGAAACGGTGGGCACCACTACGCAAAACGTACCGGCGAGCGGGATTCAGGAGTTTCAGATTCAGCAATCCTCGCTCGATCTCTCCACCGAACTCACTTCTTCCGGCTCGGTGAACGTGACCACCAAGTCAGGCACCAATAGATATCACGGCGAGGGATACTACGCTTTCCGCGACCAGACTCTCGACGCCAATCTGCCCGGAGGAACGGACAATCCTTTTCAGCGCAATCAGTATGGCGGAGACTTTGGCGGACCCATCCTCAAGGACAAGCTGTTTTTCTTTCTCGATGCCGAGCGGACGAAACAGGACCTTCTCAATCCTGTCCTGCCGGGCGGTCCATTTTCTGCGCTCGTCGGCAGCTATAGCTCACCCTTCCGAGAGGTGGAAGGCATTGGACGCCTCGACTGGCAGATCAACAACAACTACAAGTTTTTCTACCGTTTTTCTTACGATCAAAATCACAGCGTGCTGGCCATCATCCCCAATAGCTTCCAGCCTTTTGCCAATGTGAATCACACGCCAGTCCACGCCATGGGACTGGACTTCAACACCGGGAGCTACACTCACAGCATTCGTTTCGGGTACACCAAATTTCGTAACGGGATTGTCGATGCAACCGCAGGTACAAATATCTTCAATCCGCTTCCAGGAATTGAGTTGGCCATCGGCGCCGATCCGGATTGTCTGACTTCGGGGGCGGATTTTTTCTGCTCCGGTCCCAGTTTTCTGGCGCCGCAGCAGACCTACCAGACCGACCACCAGATCAAATATGACGGCAGCCGCGCCCTGGGCGCGCACATCATCCGCTACGGCGGAGGATTCAATCATATTTTCGGAGGAGGCTTTGCGAGTTTTCTGAAACTCGCGCCCGCTGTAGGCGCAGGAATTTCCGACTGTGGTGGTGCATGCATGGCTCTACCCGGTGGGGCAGCCAATCCGGTGAACTACCCGGCGAACACAGTGGCATTGGGCAACGGGCAGGGTTATGACTCGGAGATACCGGCGTTTGGATTTCCCGCAGGCGGCAGCGGCCCTGACAACCGGATTTCGTTCTATGTCGGAGATGCCTGGAAGTTGAAGCCGAATTTCACTCTCACTTACGGCTTGCGTTACGTGCGCGATTCAGGACGAACCGACAGTGATCTCGGACCGATCTCCGCTTTGAATCAGTTCGACAATCAATATTATTCCGGTCTCGGCAATCGTGTGCATCAACCCAGTCTGAACTTCGCACCACAGATTGGTCTGGCCTGGGATCCCTCCGGCAAGGGCAAGACGGTGATCCGCGCGGGTGCCGGACTCTTCTACGAGAACTCGATCTGGAACAATATTGAATTTGACCGGCCAGCGCGCCTGCCAACTGGACTGTTCCTCGCCAATCCGACGGTATGCACGAACGGCTTACCGAACTCAAGTTTTACCTTGCCGGACGGGACCGTACCCAACCTTTCGTTTTGCGGGCAGCCGATCGGTCAAGCGGCGGCGGCAATCACTGCACTGCAAGCTCAATATCAAGCGGCCACCGCTTCGGTGGGAACCAAGGCTCCCAACCCCTCGTTCATCGGAACGGCTTTGTCAGATGGACTGGACGCTACAGGCACGGCTTTGCTGGCACCCGACTACATCAGCCCTCGCTCTCTGCAAATCAACGCCGGCATTCAGCATGAGATACGGCCGGGGATGGTTTTTACTGCTGACTACTTGCGGAACATTGAAACCCACACGCTGCTGGCGATTGACACGAATCACGTGGGCGATGCCCGCTTCTTCAATCTGACGAATGCGCGCACCGCGATCTCAGCGACCAACAGCCAGTTCAGTAACAAGGGGGTTCCTTGCGGGGCGGGATTTGATCAGGGTTCGATTAATTGCGCCATCGCGGCGGGGGCAACGATCAGCGACTACGCCGCTAACGGACTCGATTCCGGCTACTCGCTTTGCGGTGGAGGTCCCTGCCCGACTGCAGCCTTCCCCGGAATTAATCAGAATCTCGGCGCCAACCAGATGCTGTTCCCCATCGGCTATGCGAGGAATACTGCCCTGCAGTTGTCGTTGAAGCAACATTTGGATCATCCGTTTGCCGGGGTGAGAAACTTTGACCTGCAAGTCTCTTATCAACTCGAGCGCTATATCGCCGCGGCAACCGACAACGACTTCATCAACATCGCCACCGACTTCAACAGCCCGCAGCATTATCTGGGCCCGAACGGCCTCGACCGCAAGCACCAGATATCTTTCGGTGGCACCATGGATCTGCCGCTGCACTTTCGCGTGGGCGCGATCGGACATTTTTATAGTCCGCTCCCGGTGACGCTTACGCTGAACCCGACCGGAAACGCGGGCGGCATCTTCGTGACCGACGTCACGGGTGATGGCACCGGCGACGGCAGCTTTGCCTCGAACGGCGGTTTTGGCGATGTGCTTCCCGGCACCAACATTGGTTCGTTTGGACACGGGGTCACCAGCAACGATAGCAACAACGTCACCAACAATAACGGCAGCTACAAAAGCGATAACATCAACAGCGTGATCAACGACTACAACCACAACTTTGCCGGGCTACCAACTCCCGCTGGAGACATTCTGATCAACAGCGGACTGTTCACCCAGGGACAGTTGTCGTCTCTGCAAGGAGTACAGCAGGTAGTGCCGACCGCGCCCAACAACGAAGCCGGGATGGGCTGGTTGCGGGCATTCGATGTCAACTTCAGCTGGATCTATAAATACAGGGAGCACTTTCAGCTGGAGCCGGGAGTTTCCTTCTTTAACGTGATGAACTTCTCGAATTTTGACGGACCGGGAAACCCGCTCAGCGGCGTCTTGAGCGGGACGGTCGGATCGGTGAACGGCACTTCCGGCGAGCAGCCGAGCAGCAATCGCCTGGGACTCGGCTCCGGCGTCTTCGCGCTCGGGTCTCCGCGTGTGCTTGAATTCTCGTTGAAGCTGAGGTTTTAATCCGAGGGCCGACTTCATCGCCGGCCTTCGCGATCCTATGCTGTAAGACGCAGCTCTTCCAATTGGCTTGGGTCAATCTTCAAACCAGCCGCCGCGACGTTTTCCTCGAGATGGGCAACCTTCGAAGTTCCGGGGATCGGCAGCATCCCTGGCGATCGTGAAAGCAACCACGCCAGCGCCACCTGGGATGGCGTAGCTTTCCATCGCGCCGCCACGTGGCCGATCAGGCCGCCGGCGTCCGACACTTTTCCGGCGGCCAACGGAAACCACGGAATGAAGCCCAGGTTCTCTTTTTCGCAATATTCCAGAACGGCTTCCGACCCGCGGTCGGAAATGCTGTAACGATTCTGGACGCTGACAATGGGAACGATCGTTCGCGCGTGCTCGATCTGTCGCACACTTACTTCCGATAAACCAATATGTTTGATCTTCCCCTGCGCCTGCAGATCCTTCAGAGTGCCGAGTTGATCTTCGGCCGGAACCTTTGGATCGATGCGATGCAGTTGATACAGATCAATCCGGTCGAGACGCAAGCGCCGCAGGCTACCTTCGCAGGCGGACCTGAGGTGCTCCGGTCTTCCGTTTTCAACCCATAGGTCGGGCCCCGGGCGATCGAACCCGCCCTTAGTGGCGATCACCAGGTTCGCGGGATACGGATGCAGAGCTTCAGCGATGATCTCCTCACTCACATAGGGGCCATAAGAGTCCGCAGTATCGATAAAGTTGATTCCTAATTCGACGGCGCGCCTGAGAACTCGAACAGCTTCAGGCCGATCGGCCGGCTCGCCCCAGATTCCCGGTCCAGTAATTCGCATCGCACCGAATCCCAGCCGGGTTACGGGCAGGTCATTTCCGATCAGGAATTCGCCGGCTTTCTTGGCGGGCTGTTCCTGGTGAGTTGCAGATTTCTTCTTCGGCATGTCGTTCCTCCCTATCCAGCAGTAGATGCTCATAACACGCGCCCCGATATTTCTTCTTTTGAGGAACGACCAGGCTCTTGTTCATTGGGGAAAATTAGGTTCGCGGAAATTAAACTTCTCGTGACGAACCGCTCTGAAGGAGAAATTGCGGATGCACGGCGAGCGCTCCTCTCAAGTGTGATCGAGAGTTCGCGCCCGCCGCCGTTCTTCCGTCGCGCGAAAACAGAGTCGCGTCGCGGTTCGATCAGGTTCGATTATGCTGCCGCTTGCTTGCTGTTGCTTCTGACGAACGCGAGCAAGTCGGCATTGATCTGATCCGCATGGGTTGTAGGCATTCCGTGCGGGAAACCTGGATACACTTTCAGCGTTGCACCCTTTACGATCTTCGCGGACTGCAGGGCTGCGGCGGCAATGGGCACGATCTGGTCGTCGTCGCCGTGAAGAATGAGAGTGGGGACGTCGAACTTCTTCAGATCCTCGGTGAAATCCGTCTCAGAGAAAGCTTTGATGCAGTCGTAGCCCGCCTTCATCCCGCCCAGCATCCCCTGGAGCCACCACTTGTCCCGGATGCCTTCCGAAATTTTGGCGCCGGGCCGGTTGTAACCGTAGAACGGGAGGGTAATGTCCATGTAGAACTGCGGCCGGTTTGCTACATACGCAGCCCGCAGGCCATCGAAGACTTCCATGGGCGCGCCAGCTGGATTCTTGTCCGTCTTCAGCATCAGTGGCGGCACCGAACTGATGAGTACGGCCATGGCGACACGCTTGGTACCATGACGGCCGATATAGCGCGCCACTTCGCCGCCACCGGTCGAGTGACCCACATGGATTGCGTCCTTCAGGCCAAGGTTTTCCGTCAGCGCGGCCAGATCGTCGGCGTAGGTGTTCATGTCGTTCCCTTCCCAGGTCTGGGTGGAACGTCCGTGGCCTCGACGGTCATGCGCTATGACGCGATAGCCATGCTGGCCGAAGAAAAGCATCTGACTGTCCCAATCGTCTGCGGTGAGCGGCCACCCGTGACTGAACACTATGGGCTGGCCTGTTCCCCAATCCTTGTAATAGATTTGCGTGCCATCTTTGGTTGTAATCGTAGGCATGAATATTCTCCTTGTAAGTGGTGATTCTTCCTGTTGTAGGTTGGTGACAACAATTTGTACAAACTAGGCTGCTTGCGCCGACTCGATACGAAACTTCTTCGTCGCGAGAATAGTAAGCACGATAAATATAGCCATCACGATGAGTTGCGCGATCAGGAAAGGCGGCTCTTTCTGGGTCGGAGCCAGCGCCTTAAGAACCGGCACCTTCATGAACGCCTGTACCACTGCGACGAAGACATTGAGGTAAAGCACGATTGCGGCACCGATGACATAAATCCGACGCCATGCTCCGGCAAGATGAAAGACGTAGCGCGCCGGGATCGCGACTGCCAGTATCACGAGCGAAAGGATCCCGAGAATATGCGATGGCAACAGATGTTCAAACGGGAAACCAAAACCGGTAATGCTGGTCAATGCCGTGGTCGTCAGAAAGACCGCGGTCCAGCTGTCGAGGCGCTTCCCATTAAGAAGCCCGAACATGACAATGAACCCGGAGCCGATTCCGGCCAGGCTGATCAGCACGTGCAGGAGTGTGTAAGTCGCAGTGGTTATTCCCAAAATCATGACGCATCCCCTTTCGATCTAAATTTCGTCGCGCCTTCACCTCAGAGTGTGAACGCCTACTGCCAGCCTCCGCCCAGCGCCTTGTAAAGTTGCACCAGACTTTGGTACTCGTTGCCGCGGGCCTGGGCGAGAGCAAGCTCAGCGGTGAAGAGCGAACGCTGTCCATCGAGAACCTCAAGATAAGTGGTGATGCCTCCGCGATAGCGCACGAGAGAGGTGCTGACTGAGTCCTGCAGGTCCTTGACCGTCGTCTCCTGTGCCACGCGCACTTCGTGCAATTTCTGATAACCGATCAGGGCATCGGAAACATCGCGAAACGCCAACTGGATGGCCTGTTTATACGCAATCAACTCCTGGCGATCCTGCGACTCGGCCAGTCGCAGGTTCCCGCGCAATGCGCCGCCCGTGAAAATAGGTTGAGAGACCTGTGCGCCGTAGGACCAGATTCCAGTCTGTGAACTCATGAGGCCGGTGAATAGGGTGCTTCGTCCGAACGCGCCACCACCGGAACCGGTGAGCGAAATTTGCGGGAAGAATGCGGCTCTGGCCACGCCGATCTCGGCATTAGCAGCAATCAATTCCTGTTCGACCTCGCGAATGTCCGGCCGGCGTTCAAGCAACGACGATGGCAATCCCGGCGGAACGTCGGGGGGGAGTGGTTGCTCGGCCAGCGCACGCCCGCGTCGAACGCCCTCGGGGTAATGGCCCAGAAGAATGCTGATCGCATCTTCCTCCTGGCCAATCTGTCTCTCCAAGTCCGGGATCTGTGCGTTGGCGACATCCAGTACCTGCTCGGCTTGCAGAACATCCAACTTCGTGGCGACACCGTGGTCGAGCCGCAACTGCGTCAGCTTGACGGACTCTACTTGTGTTTTGACGGTGTCTCGAGTGATTTGAAGCTCAAGATCGAGGTCAAGAAGTTGAAAGTAGTCACTGGCTACGTCGCTGACCAGGGTTAATATGACCGTATTCTTCGCATCCTCGGTGGCCAGCAGCTGGGCACGGGAAGCCTCCGTCGCGCGTCGCAGGCGGCCGAAGAGGTCCAACTGAAACGCAGCGTCGGCGGTCAGGCCCAGAATGTTGTACTTCGATTGCGTGCTCGGGTCCTTTCCGCCGGCGAAGGTAGCGTTCCCTTGCACCTGCGGAAAGAGACTGGAACGAGTGATCGCGACCTGAGCACGCGCCGCGCTGATGCGCTCCGTGGCCAACTGCAGATCGTAATTCTCCCTCAGCGCTGTGTGGATAAGTTCTTGCAGTTGCGGGTCTTGGAAAACTTGCCACCACGGAAGGTCCGCGAAGGACGCGGTTTGCGCCTGTGCCTGTGGGTTGTCTCTCAAGTCGCGGTATACGCCGGGAGTCTGCACGGCGGGCCGGTGGTAGTTCGGGCCTACCGCGCACCCAGCCATGAAAATCGAGGTCAAGATCGCAAGCATCAATGATGGCATTCGCGTCATTCTGGTCATGACTATCTCCGCTCGTCTCTGCCGTGGCGGGCCATTTCAGTCTCCCTCCGCCGGAGCGGGTGTTCCTGGAAGCGCGTTCGGGGCGCGTTCCTGACCCGCTCCTGACCATTTCTCCACCATGTAGAAAATCCCGGGCACGAAGAAAATTCCGATCAAGCTGGCGGCCAACATGCCACCGATCACCGTAGTGCCCATGATCTGGCGCGCAACCGCCCCCGCGCCGCTGGCCGTCCATAGCGGTACGCAACCAAGAATGAAGGCGAAAGATGTCATTAAAATTGGACGCAGACGAAGCCGGGCTCCTTCGAGTGCAGCATCCGCCAAAGGCTTCCCTTGTTCGTATTCGTCCTTGGCGAACTCGACGATCAAGATTGCGTTCTTGGCGGCTAACCCGATGAGCATGACCAGACCGATTTGCGAATAGACATCGCTCTCCATCTGAACCAGGTAAGGCGGCAGGAAAATGCCGAGCAGCACGCGGCGCAACCAAAGAATTCCAAAAGCTCCAAAGATCGCCACGGGCGTGCTCAGTAACACGCTGAATGGCAGCGACCAGCTTTCATACAAGGCGGCCAGGATCAGAAAAACAAACAACAACGACAATCCGAAGATCACGGGCGCCGGCACACCTTGTCGCGCTTTTTGTTCCTGAAATGACATGCCCGAATAATCAAAACCCATTTCGCGCGGCATGGTTTGTTTGAAAACATCTTCAAGCGCAGCAGTAGCCTGGTCTGCGCTATAGCCTGGCGCGGCGCTACCGTTGATCTGTGCGGAGCGATACTCATTGAAGCGCAAAGTAAATTCCGGACCGAGGCGCGGCTTGATGGTCGTAAGTGTGGAAAGCGGGACATTCTCTCCTCTGCTGTTGCGGACATAAAACTGCCCTACGTTTTCGGCCTTGGCGCGGTCCCCCCCCTCCGCTTCGATATAGACCTGCCACTGGCGGCCAAAGCGATTGAAATAGTTAATGAAATATCCCCCCATGAAGGCCTGGATCGTGCGGTACACGTCGTTGAGAGCGACGCCTTGCTTCAGCACTTTGTCGCGATCGACTCCAACAAATTCTTGCGGAACGCTTGCCAGGAAAGTGGTGCTCAGGCTGGCGATCTCCGGCCGCTTTCGGGCGGCTTCCAGAAAAGTGGCCAGATTCTTGGAGAGAAACTGCAGATCACTCCCCGAACGGTCCTCGAGGATGAAGGTAAATCCCCCCGCAGTGCCGACGCCTGGAATGGCGGGCGGGGAGAAGGCAAACGACACCGCCGCCGGCAACTTGCTCAACTGCTGGTTGAGATGGGCCTTGAGCGATTGAAATTGCTCCTCTCTTGTCTTGCGTTCGTTCCAGGGCTTGAAGTTCACAAAAAAGGTCGCGTTGTAACTGGTCCGAACAAAACTGAGCAAACTGAAGCCGACGAAGCCGGTAACTTGCTGAACCCCCGGCGTATTCAACAGGATTTTTTCCACATCAGCCGATACGGCCGTCGTGCGTTCGAGCGATGCCCCATTCGGCAGCTGCACATTGACGTAGGCGTAACCTTGATCTTCGTCAGGAAGGAAGCTTGATGGGATTCGATTGGCAAAAAAGAAACCCGCCGCACAAAAGGCAGCAAGCAACACGACGACAATGACGGTCTTTTGGAGCAATACTCCACTCCAACGCACATAGCCGTCAGTGGCTCGGTCGAAGACGCGGTTAAACCAATCAAAAAATCTTCGCAAGAGTCCATGGCTCTCTGTCTTCGGCTTGAGCAACAGCGCGGCGAGCGCCGGACTGAGGGTCAGCGCATTGAAAGCAGATAGCAGAACCGAAATCGCGATGGTGACGGCGAATTGCTGGTAGAGCTTGCCGGTGATTCCGGGAATGAAGGCCGTCGGCACAAACACGGCGGATAGAACCAGCGCAATGCCAACCACTGGGCCGGAAAGTTCTTCCATGGCTTTCAAGGCCGCGGCCTTGGGCGTCAAGCCTTCCTCGATGTGGCGTTCCACGCCTTCAACCACGACAATGGCGTCATCCACCACCAGACCGATCGCCAGCACCAGACCAAAGAGAGAAAGCGTGTTTATGGAGAAACCGAACAAGGGGAAAAGCACGAACGTGCCGATCAGTGAGACCGGCACCGCCAGCAGCGGAATCAGCGTGGCGCGCAAGCTCTGCAAGAAGATGTAAACCACAAGGATTACGAGCGCGAGCGCGATCAAAAGCGTTATAACGATTTCCTTCATGCCTTCCGTAACCGAACGCGTCGTATCCAGCGCAGTGACATAATCCAGGTCTTCCGGGAAGCGCTCCTTCATCTTGGCCATCAGCGTATTAACGGCGGCGGCGGCATCGACGGCGTTCGACCCCGGCAGTTGGTAGGTGGCGATGACGGCGCTCGGCTTTCCGTTATAGCGTCCAGCGACGCTGTAGTCCTGCGAACCCAGCTCGATTCGAGCAACATCGCGGACCCGGACGGTTCCCCCGTCGGGGGTCTCGCGCACGACGATCTGTCCGAATTCTTCCGGGGAGATGAGCCGGCCCTGCGCCAGAACTGTATAAGTAAATTCCTGGCCCTTGGGCGCCGGTTCGCCCCCTGCTTTCCCAGCCGGGTTCACTGTGTTTTGCGCTTGAATGGCGCTAATGATTTCCGGGACAGTGATGCCCAGCTTGGCCAACGTGTCGGGCTTTACCCACAACCGCATCGCGTATTGGCCAGAACCGAACACCTGGACGTTACCGATGCCTGGCGAACGCAGAATGGGGTCAACAAGATTGATGTAGGCGTAGTTCGCCAGAAAGTTCGCGTCATAGGTCCCATGGGGCGAATACACGGCCATCAACGTGAGAGGAGCGGTTACGGATTTTCGAACGGTGACTCCGTAATTGGTCACGTCCACGGGAAGCTGAGAAGCCGCCAGGGTCTCGCGGCTTTGCGCGAGAATGTAATCGGTGTTGGGATCGGTTTTTGCGTCGAAGTCCACGATCAGGCTGGTGGTGTTGTTCGCGGTTGCATTCAGCGAGTACATGTAATTCATGTTGTCCACGCCGCTCATCTGCTGTTCGATGGGCGTGGCAACCGCCTGTTCCAGGGTTTGCGCGTCGGCCCCGATGTAGGTGGCCAGAATTTGAACCTCGGGCGGAGCGATGCTGGGAAACTGCGCCACCGGCAAAGCCAGGATGGTGAGGGTGCCAACGATCACGAGCACGATCGAAATCACCATGGCGACGATGGGACGATTGATAAAGAACTTTGACATCGTTTACCTCGCCTTTGCTTCCGCCGCAAATGGCTTGGGGTTCACCAGCATGCCCGGACGCACCTTCTGCACACCCTCGGCGACCACGCGCTCCCCGGGCTTCAGTCCGTCCGCAACAACCCACTGGTTGCCAACACGGTCGCCGACTTGGACCGTGTGGATGCTCACCTTGTTCTGGTCATCGACTGACGCGACTTGATAGCCGCCTTGCAGCTCCGAGACCGCACGCTGCGGAACCAGCAACGCGTCTTTCTGGACTCGCACAACCGCGCGGACCTTGCCGTACCCACCAGGACGGAGAATATTTCCAGGATTGGGAAACAGTCCAGCGATGCGAATTGCACCGGTGCTTATATTTACCTGGCGGTCCGCAAAGTAGAATGTGCCCTCATGCGCATAGGTTGAGCCGTCGGCCAGAATCAGTTGGAGGTGCAGATTCTTGTCAGCAGCTTCCCGACTGGTTTCCGTCGGGTAGCGGGCTCTCCATCCGAGGTACTGAGGCTCGCCGACGGTGAAATAAACCTTAATGGGGTCGACGGTTGACACGGAGGTCACAGGCGCACTGCTTAAATTGACCAGCGCGCCTACCTGCAGCTGAGCCTGCCCCGCGATGCCATCGATGGGCGCCACGAGCCGAGTGAAATCGAGGTTGATCTCGGCCGTTTCCACGGCAGCCTCATCCGTCTGGATTTGAGCCTGAGCCGACGCTACCGAGGCCTTGGCTGCCAGGTTATTTTGAACGGAATTGTCGAGATCCTGTTGGCTGGCTGCTTGCACCTTTGCCAGCGGTGTGTACTTTTCTACGTCAAGCTGAGTTCTACGTTGAATCGCTTCGGCGGTATCAAGCTGGGCTTTGGCTTGCGCTAACTGTCCTTCCGCCTGGTCGAGAGCTGCCTGAAAGGGTCGTGGATCAATCTCAAAGAGCAACTGGCCCTTCCTGACGAAGGCGCCTTCCTGGTAGCCCTGCCGCAGCAGATAGCCCGTGACTTGCGCCTTCACGTCGGCATTGGTGAATCCATCCAGCGTTCCGATCCATTCGCCATAAATAGGAACATCTTTCTGCTCAACCTGGATCACCTCGACGTCGGGTGGAGCGCCTGGTTGCGCGCCTGATACGCGCCTTGGATAGATCGCTCCAATAATCAAACCGATGGCCAGTAGACAAGCCGCTCCGCCTATCCAGAGTTTGTACTTCGAGAGCATACTCACCTTCCTCCTGGGCAGCGTGCCCCTTGGTTAACGCGCGAAGCTTGGCAGCTTCGGGATTGTACGGATGTCAAACACCGTGTGCTTCCGCGGTCGAGAACACATCACGACGTGCAGTGTTTTCGGCTACCTTAAAAGCCCCCTGGCTACGAATGACCCGTTTTCAATCGAAGAAGACCTCAGACCTGAGGCCTCACCCTACCCACAACGCGGACCAGTATACGCGGACAATTACCGGAATAGACGCATCCTTGTTCGAGCAACCAATGCCTGCAAACCGCCAGCCGACGCCCCAGGTCCGCCGAGGAGATCTAGCTCGCATTCTCCGAAATCATGGCGCTCGCGACTGCGGCGCTGGCCACAGACAGGCCGGCGCAAATCAACATCACCTCTCGAAATCCAGATACAAAGGCCTTCCCAATCGCCCCACTGAGCTGTGCTCTCGCACCGGCATCAAGGCCCGCTGGCAGCGGAAGACCAGCAAGCTTCGTTTCGTTGGATTGCACTTGCTCCACAATGCCCGGCGGCAGCGCTAGATCCTGCAGGCATTGATTCAAACGAGAACTAAACGCCTTCACCATCGCAATCCCCAGGACTGCGACCGCAAGTACTCCAGCAATGCGGGCGATTGCATTGTTGATTCCCGAGGCGGTTCCGACGCGGTCCTGGCCTACCGAATCCATGACGATCGTAGTAAGCGGAGCCACGGTAATCGCTATCCCAAAGCCGAGAACAAGCACGGCAGGAAAAAATACCTTCCAGTAACTTCCTCCCACCGAGGGCAGAGCAAATAGAGTGAATCCCAGCGCGACAACCAATGGACCAATGATCAATGGCAGTCGTGGGCCGTAACGGGCCACCAGCCCCCCAGACCATCGTGAAAGAGAGAAAATCAGCAGAATGAGTGGCAGCACTTCAGCACCCGCCCTCGTGGGGGAATGCCCTTGCACCTGGATCAGATTCAACGGAAACATGAAGAAGAAAATTCCGGTAGCCGCGTAAAGTAACAGCGTCAGCAGGTTAGTGCCGCTGAATGTGGAAGACTTGAACAGCGTTAGCGGAACCATTGGCGAAGTTACGCTCGCTTCGACGAACACGAATAGAAAAAGACAGGCGCAGCCTCCAATCAGGCCCGCTAGCACCAAAGGATGCCGCCAACCCAAGCTCACCGATTCAATGAACCCAATGACCAAGCCTCCTAGTCCGAAGAAGACAACCAGGGCGCCAAACCAGTCAACATGGCCACCGGCGGCGCTGCGGCTCTCGGGAATCTGCCAAAGCGAAATGGCTATCGTCGCCCCTGCCAGGGGGAGGTTGATAAAAAATACCCACCGCCAGGAAGCATGCTCGACCAGCCAACCACCGAGAACGGGCCCCACCGCTGCCGTAATCGATGTAAAGCCTGACCACGTGCCGATCGCCCGCCCGCGGCTTTTTTCGTCAAAGGAGGTGCTGATGATCGCCAGGCTCCCGGGAACGAGCAGCGCGGCCCCCACACCTTGAATACTCCTGGCAATGATCAACTGATGGATGTTCGAGGCAAAACCGCAAGTCAAAGACGCCACGGCGAAAATCGCCACGCCCAGCACGAACATCCGGCGGCGGCCAAAGAAGTCGCCGAGTGAGCCCCCGACTAGAATTAGCGCTCCCAGGAACAGCCCGTAAGACTCGACCACCCATTGCACGCCCACGACCGTTGTATGAAAGCTGGTCTGAAGGGCAGGCAGCGCAACATTCACCACCGTGCTGTCGATGAAGGCCAGGCTGGAACCGATAATGGTCGCGGCGAGTACCCAATTCCTCGCCCCTGCTGCGCAGGGGGATGCGACATCGCCCGACCGGATTACCGCTTCGTCACAAGGCGGTCTCATGCAGCCTATGGATGCAGGGGACTTCCATCTCGATTCGACGGAATCAAAGGAAAAGTTCGGATTAGCGGACTGTCAACAGGAAGCCGTCTCGGGCGAAGCGCTCACAATGCCATCGACGAGCACTCATTCCCCATCCGGGTTGATTCCATGCTCTCGGCTGGGGGATGAGATTCGAAAATCTCGAAGATGGAGTCCAGTTTCGTGAGTTTCAACAGTTCCCGCACTTGCGAGGAAGGGTTCATCAGTTTGAGATAAACGCCAGCAGCTTGCAGCGAAACCAACGCGCCCATTCCTGCCGCGTCGATGGCATCGACATCGGTTAGGTCGAGGACGACACTCCGGCCCTCCTGGTGCATGGCCGAGCATAGGATACGCGTCTCGTCACCTCGTACAATTCTGCCCTGGCAGCGCAGAATCACCGGCTCCGCGAAGTTCTCGATAGTGATCGTCAGCATCGTAGATTCTCCAAACCGCTAACTCAGCGCGACATTATAGGCGAATAAAAAGAGAACATCAAGTGCCACGCCAGGTCAACCTCTTGATCAAGCAACTTGCTCCTCCAGCTAAGCTTTCGGCTCCGCTGCAGGCGCTCCGAATGACCCGCAGCGTCCACGCATGCCTTGCCGAAACTTCTCGCGCTCCTCGGGAGTCATTTGTTCCCACCGCTCCCACATGCCGCGCCGCCAGCGCATGTGCCGGCCTCCGCCGTGCCCCCGGAATCCGCCGAAGAGAATCTTGCTAAGCACGAGAATGCCGACAGCCTGCCAAAAGTCGATCCCATGCCAGCCAAACAGCGCCGGCATCAGCCAGTTCCACAGGCTCATTACCACAAAACCAACAACGGTGACGAATAGCACGGCAAACAACACAAACTTCAATCCCCGCAACAACCATTTCCCTTTCATCTTCGTACCCTCATGCTTTCCTGAAATCGTCGTAAATAGCCTGGAGGCGGTGACGAAGGTGCAGCACCGCGTAGTGCTTGCGCGAAAGCAGCGTGTTCACACTGACTCCGGTTTCTTCGGCCAGCTCCTTGAAGCTGTACCCGAAGAACTCGTGAGCAATGAACACCTCGCGCTGCTCTTCAGGTAAATCGTCGAGCGCGGCGTCCATCTCCTGCAACAACAAATTCCGTGCGTAAGCCGCGTCGGGTCCAGCATCCGTCGAAGGAAGCAAGTCCTCCCACCGGAAATCCTCGCCGTTCTCCTCCCTAACCACCGGTTCGGCCGACACTACGCGCTGCTTGCCGCGGAACAGATCGGTAATCCGGTTGCGGGCCACGCGAAACAGCCACGCGGTCACTTGCTCAACCGGCTTCATCATCCGGTAAGCTTCCACAAGTTCGTAGAAGACTTCCTGCATGATGTCTTCTGCGTCGCTGGGGTCGGCGACCCGCTTACGGATGAAGTTGCGAAGCCGGGGCTTTTCCCGCTCGATCGCTTCAGAGATCTGCTGGTCTTGCTGCACCATGATCCACTGTTTTCTCAGCGCTCCGTCCATCTACCCTTGTAGACGAACGAGCGAGACGAATATTGTAGATGTTTGCAAAATTCCGGAAAAAGGCAAATTCCGCCCTCGACGAACTGCTGGCAGCGAAGATGTCAAGAGGGATTAACGGATTGACGGAGCACAAGGTTACGATGTCGCGATCTCGATGCAAGCACTGTAGATATAAGCATCGCTCCACTTTTTCCAGAAGGTCAACTGAAGTTCCAAGTACTAGTTGCAGTAGTTTGCGTGTTTTTCATCCGAAATTCACATATGCTTCAACTCCCCGTAATTGTGTGCAGGTATGGTTGGTCGTTCAAGTCACCCATTTGGGGCGCTTGGACATTCACCCGCACGAATTCAACACTGCACTCCTGCCGGCGATGTTGTGCCGCTATAACGTTAAACCCCAACCAGCAATTGAGCTTCTCGAAAGGAAACTGGTGATGGGACCCGCAGCACAAGTTCTCAAACTCATTTAGTCTGCTGGTCCCGAGCATTTACTTGTCTCCCTGACGATCAGGCAAGTCCGGGTTCTCACAACGGGAAAAACATGGCTTTGCCACCAGTTGGAAACGCAAGGAAGGTGGGCAGTCTGCTGCCGAAGATTGTTTTCTCGCCACGGGCGAGTTTGATGAATATCAAAACAAAAACTCTCCGTCCTTCCACCGCAACATCAATTCCGCTCACAACCCGATTCCTCTTCGCGGCATTCTTTGTCGTGGTAAGCATGCTCCAGTTGCCGGCGCAGAACGTTGTACTCAGTGGCGCCATCGGCGGTCGCATCACCGACAGAACTGGAGCCGCGGTGCCCGGAGTTTCAGTGGTGGTGCGAAGCCTCGCCACCGGACTGCAACAGTCCGCCGCTACAAATCACACCGGGCTCTACCAGTTCCTGGCTCTGATGCCGGGAACGTATTCGGTCACAGCAACGGGAAAAGGTTTTCACGATATCGAGGCTCTGGTGCGAGTGCTGGTGGGAAACACCACTTCGCAGGATCTCAGGCTGGAAGTGGGAGGCAGCGGGGACACAGTAAAAGTCATCGGGACGATGCCACTCTTGCGGCCGACGGAATCCTCGTCCAGTACCGTGCTCGACCGGTCTTTCATCGATGAACTTCCACTCAATGGACGCCGCTACACCGATTTCACGACACTGACCCCCAATACCAGCTATGACGGCGATACCGGCCTGGTAAGCATTGCCGGACAGCAAGGCGGCGAAGACTCAGGATATGCCAATGGAAACGGCTCCAATGCATTCACCGTCGACGGATCGAATGCCACCAACAATTATTTCGCTGACATTACAGGGCGCTATCGCATTCCTTATTTATATGGTGAAGAAGCGATCCAGGAATTCCAGGTTTCCATCAGCCCTTATTCTGCCGTCTATGGCGGTGGGGCTGGGTTCGTCAACGCAGTGACTCGTTCGGGGAGCAATAGTTTCCACGGCAGCGCCTTCTATTACAACCGAAATTCCGCGACCGGTGCGAATGATGCCCTCGACGAAGCAGCAGGTTTTCCGAAGCCGCAGGATAATCTGCAGCAATTCGGAGCCGGCGTGGGTGGGCCGATCCTGCGAAACCGCTTGTGGTTCTTTTTCGACTACGAGCAGCAATTGCGGAGCGATCCGATTTCGGTAATCAACCAAGCGCTGGTGAGCACGCAGCCCGGTTTCTTGTCCTCTAACTTTGGCATTCCGGATGGGACGCCGCTCCCGGCGCCAAACGGACCTTTGCCCGTGCCCGGCGCCGACATCGCGCCAGATGCGAATAATCCGGTGTACTTGCAACAGGTGTCGAATGTCATCGGAGCCCTCAATTCCAATCTCGGGAGCCGAGCGAGAAAACGCAATGATCTGGTATTTACGCCGCGGCTGGATTACCAGGCGAGTTCTCGCGACGGTTTGTTTCTGAGCCTGAACTTCAATCATTTCAACTCGCCCGGAGGTGTGATTACCGATCCAACTGTGGGCAATTACGGCTTGCAAACGCTGGCCAATGCTTACGTGCATACCTTTGAAACCAGCTTCGGATGGACGCACGCCTTCTCTTCGCGACTGTTAAATGAGTTCCATGCCGGGACGTCGCAAGACAATGAAATTGCGACACCCACTGGTTTAGCTCCGAACACGCCGACGGTGATTCTGGATAGTCCCTCCTTTACTCTGGGAAACGCCGCGTTTTCCATCGGGAGAGTTTTTGAGAGACAGTATTCTCTCTCCGACCGCGTTGACTATGTAGTGGGCAAGCACACGTTGCAACTTGGCTTTGATTGGAGCCACTCCTCGGATGCAGACACGGATGATGGCGGAGCCGACCCGAACGAGGCAGTCGATTTTGGTTCTCCTCTCGGACTCTACGAATTCCCCAGTCTGCAGGCCTTTGCCCTTGGACAGTACATCAACTTCAGCCAGGCGGCCGGGAATCCAAGGTTTTCCTTTTCAGTGCCTTATTACGGGTTCTACGTGCAGGATACGTATCGAGCCTTGCCACGCTTGACACTGGAAATGGGCCTGCGCGAGGACTTCCAGGTTTATCCGCAGCCTGCGAAAAACCCAGCCTTCCCGCTTACCGGGCAGTATCCGAACCAATTTCGGCGCGTGGCTCCGCGTTTGGGATTTGCCTGGCAGCCGGTTTCGAAAACCGTGATCCGGGGAGGTTTCGGGTGGTTCTACACCAACATGAATGGGCTGAACTACCGGAACGCGGTGGTCTCGAACGGATTGCCCTCGCAGCAAGCGGAGGTGAATGCGCAATACGACGGAGGCTTACCGAACCAACAGGCGCCAACGTTCCCGAATATCTTTCCGTCAAATTCGCCGTTATTCCAGGCTGCTTCGGACATTTCCCTGGTTTCACCGCAATTCCGGGTACCCTACATTCTGCAGTCGAGTTTGCAGATTGAGCGCGAGATTGCAGAGAACACAACTCTAACGATCGGCACGATGTGGAATCACGGGGTGCACATCCTGTCTGGCAGCGCTTATGACCTCAACTTGAATCCGCTGCAAGGAACGACGACGTACACCGTGTGTCCTCCAAACACAATCACCCTTCCCTGCAACGGTCCCACCTATGTCCTGCCAAATATGGATAGTGGCCTGCTTACCGATGGCATGAAGTATCCCAATCTCGGCGAGATCAACGAACTGATCAGCCCAGCGCAGAATCATTACGACTCTCTGTTCTTCCAGCTGCAGCGGCGTATGTCGCGTGGACTTTCCCTGCAGGCGTCTTACACGTGGGCGAAGAGCATCATGCTTGACGGCATGGATTTCAATAACCAGTTCGACTTCAGCAATACGCACGCACCGTCTCTGCTGGATCAGCGGCATAGCATTAGCCTTGCCGCGGTTTACCAACCCGGCTTGGAAAAGCTGACTACGTCCGATAAGGGCCGCGCGCTGTTGTCGGGCTGGGCGCTAAGCACTGTAATGCAGTTCTCTTCCGGCCGTCCGTATGCGGGTTTGTTGAGTCCAGCGTGCACGACAACTCAAAACAACAACCTCACCACTCGGAGTGACAATGTCGACCTCAGCCAGTCCCCAAGCTGTGGAATCCTCGTCAACGGAACGCTCACGGGCAATAGCAACCTGAACGACACCGCGTTTAACCAGGACACGGCCAACACAGCCGGTGGCATTAATGGCGCAGGTCCTACGCCCGGTATCGGCCTGAATTCGTTTTACGGACCGTGGCTGGAGAGGATTGACGTTGGCTTGGCGCGCAGATTGAAAATCGGTGAAGGCAAGGAATTGGAGTTTCAGGCACAGGCTTTCAACCTCTTTAATCACCCAAATTATTACGTGCAGAACGGGGACGGGGTCAACCAGTTGCAATACAACCCGTATGGCGGCAGCTGTGGGGACGGCATGTCGACCAGCCAGACCTGCTATCTAGTGCCGAACTCGGGGCCGGGTAATTTCGGAACGCTGCAGGAAATTAGCCCGAATGGCCTCCCTCGTATATTGCAGTTTTCCGTGAGATTCACCTTCTAGGTTGGTGCGCCGTGAGGATTCTGGTCATCGAGGACGAAACCAAGACCGCCAAGTTCTTGGAGAAGGGACTCGGCGAGGCAGGTTTCGTCGTCGATGTCGCCGGAAATGGTTTGGACGGATTGCATCTCGCGCAGGAATTGCAGTTCGACCTTGTCATTCTCGATGTGATGCTCCCCGAGATGGATGGGTGGCAAGTGCTCACTCGTTTGCGCCAGGAAGGCCGGCGCACGCTGGTGCTTTTTCTGACCGCTCGCGACGCCGTGCACGAACGGGTACGAGGATTCGAACTGGGCGCGGACGACTATCTGGTAAAGCCATTCGCCTTTTCCGAATTGCTGGCACGGGTGCGATCGCTGCTCCGCCGTGGGCCCCCGCGCTCACAGGAGACGCTTCGGTTGGCGGACCTTGAAATCGACTTATTGCGCCAGCGTGCTACCCGTGCCGGTCAGCGCCTGGATCTCACTTCCAAAGAGTTCCTTCTTTTATCGTTGCTGGCTCGGCGCGCGGGCGAAGTGCTATCGCGAACCCTGATCGCCGAAGCGGTCTGGGATATGAACTTCGACAGCGATACCAATGTCGTCGACGTCAATGTGCGACGGCTGCGCAGCAAAGTGGACGATCCTTTCTCCCTCAAATTGATCCATACGGTGCGGGGCGCGGGCTATGTCCTGGAACCCGCCCAGTAGCCTCGCGACGGCCCCACGCTTGTGGGGAACGTTGGCCTTTCGGCTGACGGCCGGTTACGCTCTCGCGGGGTTATTCCTGGTGTTCTTCGCCACTGCCGGTCTTTACTTAGTGTTGGTCAGCGAACTGGAGAAAAGTACGGATTTGTTCCTGGCAGACAAGGTGCACGTGCTGCGCGCCATGTTGCAGCAGCGGCCTGACGACTGGGACGCATTGCGTGAGGAAGTTGAGTTGGAATCGGCCGCGCGGCGGTACGAGCAATTTTATATTCGCCTGCTGGATGAACGAAACGCACAACTTCTGATGACGCCCGGGATGGCGGATCAACTGGACCTGGCGCAATTAGCAAGTCAGACCAAAAGCCGCCCTGATCGCAACCTTCGCATGAAGGGAAAGGACGGCCAACCTTTTCGCGTCACCAGCGCATCGGCAGCGGTCGGCTCCGGTGCCGAGTTCGACACCATTCAGGTCGCCATTAATGTTTCGCAAAAAGAGCTGTTGTTGGCACGCTACCGGTTTTGGTTTTGGGTCATTTTGCTGGCGACCTTCGCCATTTTTCCATTGATCGGCTATCAGATCGCACGCCACGGCATTCGCCCGGTGGAGGAAATGGCAACGACGGCACGCCACATCAGTTCGACGAATCTGCGGGAACGGATTCTTCCGGAAGGATACCCATTTGAGCTGGCTTCCCTGGCCGGTACCTTCAACCAGATGCTGGACCGCCTGGAAGAGTCCTTCGAGCGCATCTCGAGATTTTCGGCGGACATTGCGCACGACCTGCGCACGCCGGTGAATAACATTCGCGGCGAAGCAGAAGTTGCCTTGGCCCGCGCGCGAGGCGCGGACGAGTATCGCAATGTGATCGAGTCCTGCCTGGAAGAGGCCGTTCGGCTCTCAGATCTCATCGGCGACCTCCTCTTTCTGGCGCGCGCGGAGAGCCCATTGACGCATTTGCGCCGCGAGCGAGTAGACATAGGCGAACTTTTGGGGGGAGTGCGGGAATATTACGAAGCCTCGGCTGCGGACAGCGGAGTCTCGCTCACCACCACTGTCGCCGGCGAACCGCTTATTGCTGAACTGGACCGCACGCTCCTGCAGAGGGCAGTGGGCAATCTGGTTTCGAACGCCTTGGCACACACGCCACCCGGAGGCACAGTCGTGTTGGGGGCAGGCGTTGATTCGTTGAAAAAGGATTCTTCGAGCACGAACGTTTCTGACACCGACTCTTCCACGATTCGCATCGAGGTCTCGGATACAGGTGTAGGCATCCCAGCGGAAGCTCTGCCCAGGGTTTTTGATCGCTTCTTCCGCGTCGACTCGTCGCGCTCTCAGGGTTCCGGAGGGACAGGACTAGGATTGGCGATTGTTCAAAGCATTGCACTGCTCCACGGCGGCAAGGTGGAAGTTGCCAGTCAGCCGGGATGGGGCACCCGGGTCACGCTCCGCATGCCCGTCTATTCAAAATGACAATGAGAAGAAAAAGCATGTAGTTCAGACAACGGACATCCCGAAGGGCTTGTCGCTACGAGCTTCCTAGACCGCTATGAGTTGCGATGGACGCCTGACCCCGCGAGTGTCACAGCGATTGCCCGAAATATGACCATTCATACTGACGATCCTGGCTCAGTTCTTTTCTCTTGATGGCTTTTGAAAGCGCAGGTTGAAAGTCGCGGTTCTGACGCCAAGGGGCGACAGGGTGCTCGTCGACTTCATCGACCAACGATTCGATAAAAAGCCGGACGCAGGGGCTCATCTGGGCTGGCAATTCGAGATTCCTCACAATCCCTCCTCACGCCTACAAGTTCCGGTTGGTGTTCCGTGTGGTCGCTACTTTCGCAAATCAGAGATCAGAGCGCATCACAATATGCAGTATTTTTTCGTTACCTCGGAAGGCTTGACGTTAAGTAACACCTTCGAGGTAGCGGGCGACTATCGTGACCCTTCGCTTGAAGAGCGCTGTCCTTGCGGGAATGACGATCTCGCGGCGCCCATGGCGTGGCCTTCCTGCGAATACGTGCCTTCGATTCCACTCGAACTCGGTGCAGCGTCCTTGTCACATACCTCGAAAGTGGTATCGCAAGGTTCCAATACCAAGGGATTCGGCGTGTTCTGTTTCCGGTATATGCTCGGCTGTTGAACGGTTAGCTCCGTGCGCAGTCAACCGCCACGTCAATCGAACCCAAAACATTTTGACCAATATAGGCGGCGCTATTCTTAAACACCATGTGTTAACTGCAATCGTTTTTTTTGGTTCATGCCTGCCAAGCTATGCCCGTCCGAAAGCTGCGATAATCGCTGCCGCCACCAATCGTGGTTGGGTCTTGACCTGGAGCGATGAGTTTGACGGGGCAGACGGTTCTCCACCAGACCCGAGAAAATGGGTAGTGGAGACCGGCGGAGACGGGTGGGGAAATGACGAACTTGAGTACTACACCTCACGCAGCCAGAACATTCGGCAAGAAAATGGCAATCTCGTCATCGAGGCCTTCAAAGAAAAGTTTACAGGCAGCGACGGGGTGCAGCGGAACTACACCTCAGCCCGCCTGGAAACACAAGGGCGGTTCTCCCAGCGTTACGGCCGATTCGAGGCCCGGATCCAAATTCCGTCGGGACAAGGCGTGTGGCCGGCATTCTGGCTGCTCGGCGATGACTTCTCCACATCTGGATGGCCGAAGTGCGGGGAAATTGACATCATGGAAAGCATCGGCTCCGAGGCGGACGTGGTCAAAGGCACCCTGCACGGGCCGGGGTACTTCGGATCAAATCCGCTGACGTCCGCTTACACGCTGCCCCGCGGTCGATTCAGCGATGGCTTCCACGTTTTTGCGGTCGAGTGGGAGCCCGAGGTTGTCCGTTTCTACGTAGACGAGAAGCTCTACGCGACGAAAACCCCACGCGATCTCCCATCCGGCACGCAATGGGTCTTTGATCACAGCTTTTTTGTCTTGTTGGACCTGGCAGTCGGCGGCAATTTACCGGGACAGCCAGACGACACGACGACTTTCCCTCAGCGCATGTTGGTGGACTACGTTCGCGTGTACTCCGGGAAGTAGATTCTCCCAGGTGCGCCTGTACTCTGCAATTGAACCCTGCTTCCGCCGCAGTGCAAACCGATAGCGATTCGTGTAACCTTTTTCGAACTGTTCGGAACCCTCCGAATCGTTCGTGCGCGGTTCGTCTAGCATAGCCGCTTTCTTGTGGGGGACAGATGAGGGTGTGGCTGGCTGCTTTCCTGGTCTTGCTCGTGGCCGCGGGAGAAGTGCTTGCTCAATCGGACCGTGCCACGATCAGCGGAACCGTAAAAGATATAAGCGGCGCCGTCGTCGTGGGCGCACAAGTCACTGCGACCCATCTCACCACGAACGCGCAATATTTGGCAGCAACGAACACGGTGGGCGCCTACACCCTACTGAACCTACCAATTGGACCGTATTCTCTGGCATGTTCGAGGCCAGGCTTTGCTGATTATCAGCGCTCCGGAATAACGCTCGCCATCAGCCAAGTGGCGCAAGTGGATATCGTGGTGAGGATCGGTGCAACCAGCCAGACTGCCACGGTCAACGGGGATGCATCTCCTCTGCAGACGCAGACTTCCTCGATATCCACGGACCTGAACAATGCTGCGGTTACAGAGCTGCCCCTGAACGTGCAGGGGGGCCGGAACCTTGCGGCGTTCATGTTCGACTACGTCGCCGGCGTAGAAGGCGTCGGAGCCAATCCGTCGGACAAAGATTTTGCGTCGCACATTAATGGCAGCCTTAGCGATACCAAGGAAGTCATGATCGACGGCACGTCGGCGGTGTCGCAAATCGGCGGGTATCTCAGCGAATCGAGTCCTCCGATGGAAGCGGTGCAGGAATTCCAAGTGACGAGCGCGGGGATCAGCGCGGATGACGGGCGTACGGGCGGCGGCGTTTTCCGTTACGAAATGAAATCCGGAACGAACGCCTGGCATGGCAGCGGCCTCTTCTACATGCACAACGAGGCATTCGACGCGCGATCGTGGGGAGACATATACAACGAAGCGCTATGCCTGAACGCCGCTGACGACGATCCGTCGCAGACCGCGAGTTGTCAACGGGGCTTCGGTAAACCGGCTGATAGTTTATATGACTATGGCGCTAGCTTTGGCGGTCCGATCAAGAGGGACAAGTTATTTTTCTACGCAGCCTGGGAGCGATATACATTTGCCAACGATGGTATCGGAGCTCTGTCCTCAACGGTGCCTACTGCTGCCTTCCTGAATGGCGATTTTAGCGCGCTTCTTGATAAGAGCGTCGTGCTGGGAACCGACAGCGCTGGCCAGTCCGTGTACAAGGGTGCGATTCTCGATCCCCAGACTGGGGATGCTTTCCCGGGAAACATTATTCCGCCGACACGAATCAGCGCCGTTTCAAAACAGATTGTCGGCCTGTACGAGAAGTACTACCAGCCGCTCGCGTCGACTCTCACCAACAACAACGCACTGCCGCTCAGCAACCCCGCGACCTGGTACGAGAGCAACGAATACAGCGTGAAGGTTGATTACAGCGCGACTCTCCACCATCGGTTGGATGGATCAATCATCTACGCGTACGTTCCGCGACTGCTGTCGAACCAGGGCGGAATCTGGTCAGCGGGATCGTCAGATGGCGGGCCGATGGCCAATGCTTATGATCACGACACGACGGCTCCGTCGCTGCGTGCGCGCGATTCCTGGACCATCTCAAGCACGCTGCTGAATGTGTTCAGCGTTACATTCAACCGCTTCCGCAATCCGAGTGAAGCGCGGTCGCGTGAGGGGGATTGGCCGTCGACGTTGGGATTGGGCGATTTTGGCGCAGGAAATTTCCCTATCATCAAGTTCCAGGGCATTAACGGTACGGACCATACTTACGTAAACGGTCTGCCCATCGACGAGACACAGCTGGGTAGCCAGTTCAACGATTTCTATGCCGCCAATACTTTTATCTATGACGACACTTTGTCCTGGGTTCGCGGCCGCCACACCTACAAATTCGGCGCCGACTTTCGTGTGCAGCAATTCAACTCACATGCCGACTACGGAGTGCCGACGCTCGTGTTTGATCCCGCGCAAACTGCAGGCAGTTTCGGACTCAATGCCGGATTCGGGTTCGCCAGCTTCTTACTGGGAGATGTGAATCAGGCATTAGTCAGCGAACCTGACAATACCTACGGCCGGCGAAAATCTCTCTCTCTATTTGCGCAGGATGACATCAAGGTGACATCGAAGTTTACTTTGAATGCTGACCTGCGATGGGATTTCAATGGACGCTACCATGAGAAATACGGCCACTGGTCGAACTTCGATACGACGGCAATCAATCCTGTTACCGGGCAACCAGGCTCGCTCGAATTCGCGACCAGCGGCAGTGATTCATTCGAAAACAAACAGTACTATCACAATTTTTCCGGATTCCTGGGTGGCGTCTACCAGATCACACCCAAGACCGTGGCGCGAGCGTCTTTTGGCGTGTTCTATGTTCCCTTGAATTTGAATACATACAGCGGGATTCCATATAACTTCAATCCCGGTTTCGTGCTGAACAACCAAGTGCTGACCCCGTTTAACTGGGACGGTGGTTATCCGGGTCAAGCGGTGAATATTGGGAAGAACCCTAACTTCACCGAATACGGCATGGTCTCCATTGATCCCCGAATTCTTGAACTTGGAAATGTTCAGTCATGGAACGCAGGCGTCCAGCGCGAGATTGGCCGCGACCTCGTCATTGAGGCCAACGTCCTGCAAAATCATGGCTACCATCTGGAAAGCGGATATGTGGATGCGAACCAACCGCAGCTATCCGCTTATACTGCCTTGGTTCAATCTGGACAACAATATGCCACGGTGACGATCCCCGGCTTCACTGGACCGGGCTGGGCCTCCGTGGCGCCGTTCCCGAACGTCGCTGCGACCTACGGGCCTCTCTATTTTGTCGGCCCGCCACGAGGGAACACTGACTATCAATCGCTACAAGTCACCGTCAGAAAAAGAACGCGTCATGGACTGTCGTTACTGGCTGGCTACAATCTATCGTCCTCTCATGGAGACACTGACACTGCGTTTGAGGATCTGTACTATGCCGGCCCGCTGCAAGATGTTTATAACCTCCAGCGGGAACGGCACACGATTTCCGATTTCGATCAAAAGCACATTGTGAAAGGTTACGCTCTTTACGAGCTGCCCTTTGGTCCCGGTAAAGCGCTGCTTGGCAAAGAAAGCTCTCCGGTCAATGCCTTAGTGGGTGGATGGACGATCAGCGGAGATTTTCACTATGCGAGCGGAATGCCGATTCGGATTCCGGCCAATGTGTTCTATCCAGGCATTAATAATGTGTATGCTGACATAGTCCCGGGCTGCCAGATCGGCGAACACTACAACGGGCAGGTTGGTGGAACGTACTTCAATCCCGCGTGCTTTGTAAACCCGCCCAACGGCGAATTCGGGAACGCTCCCGGCTACCTTGCCGGGGTTCGGAATCCAGGTTTCGCGGTGGAGGATCTCGGATTGAGCAAGTTGCAGCAGTTCGGCGAGCGCTGTCAGCTGCGTTTATACTTTCAGATGTTTAATGTGTTCAACCGCCACGGTGTTGTCGGCCCAAACACGCAAATCGGAACGGCAGGTTTTGGCAAGGTCCTTCCGCAGGACCTAAGCGGGTTACCGGGCCCACGTGTCGGCCAATTTGGAGCACGCCTCAGTTTCTAGAAAGGAGTTGCTCGCCGATCACTCAAGCAGTCTGGTCGAGATCTGGGCTATGGTGTACTCAATCAAAACTCGGGTTCAGCGGACGCGGTCAAACGCGGCGCGGTATATATCCGCGTACGTTCTCCGGGCCGTCACCCGAAGGCTAGCCTTTTGGCTGGTCAGCTGCTTGTTGCTCGCGGGCTGCAACACTTTGCAGACCGCTACCCAGGCTTCAGGCCCGGCCATTGTATTCACGGGCGTTCCGGTGGCGGGAGGAGGCAATGCCCTGAAGATGAGCGCGATTAGCGGGAGGGTGATTGGGGGGCGCGACGGGCAGCAGATTGTTCTATACGCGAGGGCGATTGACGATTACGGCCAGATGACCTGGTTTGTGCAGCCTTTTGTTCTAGAACCCCTCACCAGAATTCATTCGAATTCCAAGTGGTCGAACTCTACTCACCCCGGATTCGAATACGCTGCGCTACTGGTGAACCCCGGATTCCAGCCACCATGGACCACACATGTGCTGCCAACGGAAGGAGTAATTGCGGTTGCGACATCCCAAGGCTGGCCTCCTGTGTGGCAGCGGTGGTGGTTTCCTCTGATCTGTGTAACCGGTGCGGCAGGCCTGACATTCGTCTTATACCGCTTGTGGACTTTTGAGATCACCAGGAAACTCAACTTGCGCTTCGAGGAGCGTCTTGCCGAACGCACGCGGGTGGCGCAGGAGTTGCACGACACCTTGTTACAAGGCGTGCTAAGCGCCTCCATGCAGCTTCACGTCGCGGTAGATAAGTTGCCCGAAGATTCGCCCACTCGCCCAGCGTTAAATCGCGTTCTGCAATTGATGGGACAGGTCATTGAGGAGGGTCGCAACACGCTGCGGGGGCTGCGGTCACCCGCCGAGAGCCCACGTGATCTGCAAAGTTCATTTGCGCGAATTCCGCAAGAGCTGGGCACCCAATCGCGGGCTGATTTTCGCGTCGTCGTGGAGGGTGAGCCTTTGCAATTGCGGCCGATCATTCGTGACGATGTTTACGGCATCGGTCGGGAAGCCCTGGTGAACGCTTTCCGCCATTCGCAGGCAAGCAGCATAGCTGTGCAACTGGAATACGCTCCCAGCTACTTAGGAATTTCTGTCCGCGATGACGGCTGCGGGATCGATCCTCAAGTGGTCGAATCCGGCCGCGACGGTCACTTCGGGCTGTCAGGAATGCGGGAGAGAGCCGACAGAATAGGGGCGAAATTCAAGGTCTTGAGCCGCATCGGGGACGGTACGGAGGTTGAGCTTCGTGTGCCCGGGGAGATTGCCTTCGAATCCCAAGGTTCGATTTCGGCTTCTAAATGGCCAGCGAGATGGTATCGAAGACATAATGAGCGGATATCTAGAAAGCGAGTCGGATAGATGAGCGAGTCTCTACAGATTCGTGTATTGAGCGTCGATGATCATCCTCTTCTCCATGAGGGTCTCGCTACTGTGATTCGAAATCAGCCGGACATGCTCCTGGTGGCGGAGGCATCCAATGGCCACGACGCGATTCAGCGTTTTCGCGAACAAGAACCGGACATCACACTCATGGATTTGCGTCTGCCCGATATGAGCGGCATCGACGCGATGCTTGCGATCCGTTCCGAGTTTCCGGAAGCACGCGTCATAATTTTGACCACCTTTGCGGGCGATGTGGAGATTCAACGGGCTCTCGAGTCCGGCGCCCGCGCCTACATGCTCAAGAGCATGCCGCCCAGGGAACTTGTAGAAGTCATTCGGCAAGTGCATGCGGGCAAGAAACGAATTCCAGCAGAGATTGCTGCGCATCTGGCTGAACACTACAGTGACGAGGCGCTCACCGAGCGCGAGGTCCAGGTCCTGCAGCAGATTGCCGGCGGTAACCGCAATCGTGATATCGCCGACAAGCTCTTCATCACGGAAGAGACGGTCAAGGTACACATCAAACACATCATGGAAAAGCTCGGCGCAATCGATCGAACACAGGCGGTCGCCATTGGAGTCCGCCGAGGATTTATTCAACTTTAGCCCACCACCGAAGCACAGCCTCTACCTCAAAAGTAGTAGCCAAAGATTCCGAACACTAGGGATTCGCCTTGTGTGTGCGACCTTCTACTCTAGTTCTTGACTAGAGAAAGCGGTCGCAGCATCAAATGTTCTTAACCTTTCCTGATGGATGGCCGGGCACGGGCCTACTGCTATTGCGAGCAGGTGTGGGAGTTGCGCTTATTGTTCGGGCAACCATGCTCTTCAAGGATACGCAAGAGCCAGGATGGCCGAGGGTGGTTGCGGGGCTTGCGGCAGCCGTGGGTACATTACTTCTTGTGGGCGTTCTGACTCGGTTTGCAGCGGCTGCAGCTGCAGTTGCCAGCGGCCTTTCCTGGTTGCCGCGTTATGGGGTTGGTGTATTGGAGGGACACATGACAGCCGCTTTGGCGATGGTGATTGCTGCGGCAGTCGTTTGCCTGGGGCCGGGAGCTTTTTCGCTTGATGCGCGGTTGTTTGGACGGCGAGAAATTATCCTTCCCGATCAGCCATCGGACCCTGACTCTGACTCTCACACTTGAGAGATTCCTCCCCGCCTACCGCGGACAACCCCCCGAATCCACGGCCTATAATAATGATCTTCGATCGACTACTCATAAGCTTTTGCGCGTCCTTCAATGCGATATTTACCAGAACCCCTCGGGCTATTTTCTCCGTCGAAGCAGCACAACGACCGATCTCGGCGCCACCGAATGACTCAGCGCTTGCAGAGGTTCGCCGCGGTCTGAGAAATCGCCAGGACTCGCCAAGGCGGTATCCACAATTCGCATCCACTCTTGTGCCGTTCCTTCTTGAACCTGGAACTCCAGTTTTTCCCAGTACGCATTGACCATGACGTAGATGTCATTGTCGTTTTGAGAGGCGCCGTGCAGGCAGAATGCAAGACTGCGAGATTCATGGGACAGATCAGCTCTCTCGCCGACGCCATACCAGGCGACATCCTCCCGCCAAAAGCGGCTGCGCATCAGGGAAGGATGACTCTTCCGAAACGCAATCATGCTTTTGAAGAAGCGGAAGATGTCCCGATTCGCTGGCAACTGGCTCCAGTCCAGCCATCCGGTGGTGTTGTCCTGGTTGTAGGGATTGTTGTTGCCAAACTGCGTGTTCAGGAACTCATCCCCGGCTCGGAACATTGGGGTTCCGTTCGACAGCATGAGCAGGCAAAAGAAGTTCTTCACCTGTTTGCGGCGCAACGCCAGAACATCACTGGGCACTCCTTCATCGCCTTCGTACCCACAGTTCCAGCTGTAGTTGTCGTTCATCCCGTCCTGATTATTTTGACCATTCGCCCAGTTGTGCTTCTGGTTGTACGCGACTAAGTCGTAGAGCGTGAAGCCATCGTGCGAAGTCACGAAGTTCACACTCTGATAAGCGTGATAAGCGTCGGCTCGGTCATCGGGAAAAAGATCGTCGCTGCCGTAGATACGCCGCATCAGGTCAGGAAGCATTCCGGGATCGCTTTTGACAAAACGGCGCACATCGTCGCGGAACCTCCCATTCCACTGGAGCCAGGTTATGCCAGGAAACCCGCGGCCGAGTTGATAAGCGCCTGTATCCCAGGGTTCCGCGATCAACCGCAGCTTGCCCAGTTCCGGATCCCCCGCAATATCAGCGAAGATAGGAGCGTGTCCCCAGTTGATGGATCCATCTGCATTGCGGCTGAACACCGATGCCAGATCGAACCGGAATCCGTCGATATGCATCTCGCGTTTCCAGCAACGCAAGCTGTCCATCACCATCTTGCGCACGTGTCCCCTGCTGAAATTCAGGGTGTTGCCGGTGCCAGAGTAATTTGCGTAGGGATTTGCCGGGTCGGACGACATCATGTAGTAGCTGGCGCTGTCGAAGCCCTTGAAACTGTAGATGGGACCTCGATGATCGCCTTCGCAGGTATGGTTGTAGACAACGTCAAGCACCACTGCGATGTTGGCCTCATGAAATGCCTTCACCATGGCTTTGAATTCAGAATGTTGTCCACCGATGTCGCGATCACTTGCGTATTGCGCATGGGGAGCGAAAAAGTTCAAGGGCATGTAACCCCAATAGTCGCCCTCCTGCGGATCACGCTGGAAAACCGGCATCAACTCCACAACCGTGATCCCGAGATCTTTCAGGTAAGGAATCTTTTCGACCAGGCCGGCATACGTGCCGGCCCGAGATGGGTCCACGCCTGAGTTGGGGTTCCTTGTGAAACCCTCCACGTGAAGCTCATAAATGATTGCATCCGACTCGGGGTTGGGCGGCCGGTCTCCGGCCCAGTCGAATATTGGACGATTGGCAGTTAACACACCCAAGGGTGCATGGCCGGCATTCGATCCTTCGCGCATTGCCAATTGACGGTCGAAATTCGGTGGGAAAAACACACCCTTTGCGTAAGGATCGAGCAGAACTTTCTGGGGATCAAAGCTGTGGATGTAGTAAGCGGCCTGCCCCGAGACCGAGTAACCGTAATAGCGTGCATCCGCGACTTTGTTGATCGGTATCCGGCAATGCCAAATCCGGCCGGACTTGTTGCGCAAGAAGTCGAGACGGTAGGCTAGCAGAGGGTTTACCAAATCGGCGGCAGCGTAGAGCAATAGTGTGACACTTTCGGCACTCTCCGCATGGACCGCGAAGTTGAATGCCTGCTCCTTCTCAATCCAGGTAACACCAAGCGGCAGCGGACTGCCTTCGACCTGCTCCCATGTCGGACGCTTCGCGGGGTAAGACGTGGTGGTGCCGGTTTCGCGGGGCAAATCCACTTCAGCAAACTTTGCTTGATCTGAATCGCTCATTCTGACTCGCTCGCGGAGATTTCAGGCATTCGGATCGCCGGCGGCCGCGCGATCCGCAAAGATCACCGCCTGAAGCCGGCTAATCCTTCCTGCTGGAATTATCAGGTCGCCTTGTTGTAAGCGAAGGAGTGCGTCCGCTTTTTCACTGCCGGTCGCCAACCACAAAATCTTGCGAGCGCGATTCACGTCAGCGCTTAAGTTTGCGGTACCGACGAATTAAAGTGTTGGTTGAACTGTCATGGTTAAGCACTGGTTCAGCATTGTTCTCTAGTTCCGGGATAATTCGCTGCGCCAGTACCTTACCAAGCTCAACGCCCCACTGGTCGAACGAATCGATGTTCCAGATTGTGCCCTGTGTGAATACGGAGTGTTCATAGAGCGCCACAAGTTTGCCTAGAGCTTCCGGGGTCAGTCGATCGGCGAGGATTGTGTTCGACGGGCGGTTGCCTTCGAACACCCGATGCGGAACCAGCCAATCCGGTGTTCCTTCGGCCTTCACCTGTTCAGGTGTCTTACCGAAAGCAAGCGCTTCCGTCTGAGCGAAAACGTTGGCCAATAGCATGTCGTGCTGCTGGTCAACTAGGTTGAGCGGCTGCACGAAAGCAATGAAGTCACACGGGATCAGCCTGGTCCCCTGGTGAATCAATTGGTAGAACGAGTGCTGGCCGTTGGTCCCCGGTTCTCCCCAGTAAATCGGGCCCGTGTCGTGAGCCACTTTTTTCCCCGCGAGTGTGACGTGTTTCCCATTGCTCTCCATCGTTAACTGCTGCAGATATGCGGGGAATCGCTTGAGATATTGCTCATACGGCAACACCGCCACAGTTTGCGCGTCGAAGAAATCGTTGTACCAAATTGCCAGCACGCCCATGAGCACCGGCAGGTTTTGCTCGAAGGGTGCGGTGCGGAAGTGTTCATCCATCTGATGAAAACCGTCCAGCATGGCGCGGAAGTTTTGCGGGCCGATGGCAATCATGGTCGAAAGGCCGATTGCCGAATCCATGGAATAGCGGCCGCCAACCCAGTCCCAGAAACCGAACATGTTGGCGGTGTCGATTCCGAACTTCGCCACTTCCGCAGCATTTGTGGAGACCGCAACAAAATGCTTTGCAACCGAACGTTCATCTCCTCCCAATCCCGCAACTGACCAGGCCCGAGCTGAGTGGGCGTTGGTCATGGTCTCGAGCGTGGTGAAAGTCTTGGAAGACACGATGAATAACGTCTCCGCCGGATCGAGATCCCGTACCGCTTCGGCGAAATCGGTGCCGTCCACGTTGGAAATGAATCGGAAGTTCATGGAACGGTCGCTGTAATAGCGGAGGGCTTCATAGGCCATGACCGGCCCAAGATCGGAGCCGCCAATTCCGATATTGATGACGTTGCGAATGCGTTTTCCGGTGTGGCCCTTCCATTCGCCATTGCGCACGCGATCTGAGAAGTCTGCCATTTTGTCGAGCACAGCATGGACTTCGGGCACGACGTTCTTTCCGTCCACAAGAATGGAAGCACCCTTCGGAGCGCGCAGGGCCGTGTGCAGAACCGCGCGATTCTCAGTGATATTGATCTTGTCCCCGCGGAACATCGCATCGATTCGTGTTCGCAGCCCAGACTCTTCGGCCAGCTGAAGCAGCAGCTTGATGGTCTCGTCGGTAACGCGATTCTTGGAATAGTCGAGGTACAACCCCACAGCCTCCACCGTCAGACGCGTTCCTCGTTTGGGATCGTCCGCAAACAGCTGTCGGAGGTGTAAATCGCGGACCTCCTTATTATGAGAACTGAGATCTTTCCATGCGTGCCGCTTCGACGCTGGGCGTTTGGTTATTGCTTCTGCTCGTGCCGCCATATTCGCTCTCCTTTCCAGACTTCTGATTACTTAGAGTCAAGCTAACGGGAGTTGGAGTCAACAGTCGCGGCTCATTCACTTTCTCCCACAAACGAAAACCCCCTACAAATGCATTGCGGTTGTCGCCAGTCCGGCATTCGCACCGTGCACGGGGGCCGAAAAAGAATGCCACCCGAAATTGCCGTCGAGTTGGTGGAACATCGTTCTGAAGATGCATTGAGTGAGCGCGAAATCGAGGTTTTGCGTCAGCTCGCCTCCGGCAACAGTAACAAGATGATCGCTGACAACCTCCGCCTCTCGGAAGAAACGATTAAAGCTCACATGCGGAGCATTCTTTCAAAACTTAGCGCGAATGATCGCACTCACGCTCTTGCCATAGCTCTGAAGCGTGGCATCATCGAAATCTAGTCGGTACTCCGGATCATGCAGTCTTTTCCTGAATGGCTGCACTTTCGAACTCCATTTGCTGGCTGCCAATTCCTGGACCCGAGCGCCTCGTGTTTTCTGTCAGCTCTTGCAGCCACTCGAAGGCTGACAGTGACAGCTGGTCTTGCTGGAATCGCCAACGCCAATTACCGCTCGGGCGACCGGGTATATTCATGCGCGCTTCCTCCCCAAGGTTCAGGAGATCCTGCAGTGGAGCAATTGCCAGTGCTGCCGGTGATGACCATGCCAGATGCATCAGTGCGGGGGCAGCTCCCGCGCTATCGCCTGGCGCGCGCTTGAGGTAACTCCAGAAGTTTTGTCGCTGGGAATCGGGCAATTCTCCGTACCACTCCCGAGTGGGAGCATTGTCGTGGGTACCCGTGTATACAACGGCGTTATGTGGGATGTTCTGCGGAAGGTAGGGATTACCAGGATTACCGTCAAAGGCAAATTGCAGAACTCGCGTCCCCGGCAGTTGAAACTGGTCGCGCAGTGCCTCTACGTCCGGAGTAATGACACCCAGATCTTCCACGATGAACGGAAGACGACCCATCTCGTTCCGAACCGCTTCAAAAAAGAGCGCGCCCGGGCCTTGCACCCATTGCCCAGACTGAGCCGTTGTTGCGCCCGCCGGAACGTGCCACGCGGCCGCGAAGCCGCGGAAGTGATCCAGACGAATTGCATCCACGTGAGCAAGCAGGGCCCTCAGCCGGTTGATTGACCACCGATATCCCGTTGCGCGAAGGGCATCCCAGTTGTAAACGGGATTGCCCCACAGTTGTCCCTGGGCACTGAAGTAGTCAGGAGGAACGCCGGCAACGAAGCGCGGCCGGCGATGCTCGTCGAGTAAGAATAACTCCGGGTTGGCCCACACATCGCTGGAATCCGGGGAAACGAAGAAGGGCAGGTCGCCGATCAGGCCCACGCCCCTTGAGTGCGCGTGCTTCTTGAGTTCATCGGCCTGGCGGAACAGCAGGAATTGCGCAAAGCGGACCTTATCGATTTCATTGGCTAACTCTCGACGCGCAGTGGCTAAAGCCTCCGGGCTGCGTCGAACCAACTCTGTCGGCCAATCGAGATAATACGCACCCTGAAACTTGGCTTTCAGCGCCCGAAATAACGCGTAGTCTTCCAGCCAATGTTCCTGTTGCACGCAGAACTCATCGTATGCCGGGCGCAGATCATTCCGCTCCCCGCCTTTGACGTTTGCCCATGCTAATTCAAGGAGTCGACTCTTGAAGGGGATCACCTTATCGTAATCAACCAAATCTGCTGCAAACTCAGCCTCACAATCCGTCGCCTTGAGCAGCCCGTCTTGGATCAGGCTGCCGGGACTGATCAGCATGGCGTTGCCCGCGAACGACGACATCGGTTGATACGGAGAATTCCCGTAACCGGTGGGACCAAGCGGCAGAGCTTGCCACCATCTTTGGCCGGCATCGTGGAGCCGATCCACCCACGAGAACGCCGACGATCCCAAATCGCCGATTCCATAGGTCGATGGCAGAGAAGTGACGTGCAATAACAAGCCCGAGGCACGATACTGAGGCGGAAACGGAGGAATATTTACACTTCCGCCGTTATTGCTCATTGCTGCGCTCCGGAATTCAGTGCGTGGTTCACCATCTCTTCCGCTTCGTTGAGGATCGCATTCAGATGCGATTCGCTCTCGAAGCTCTCGGCGTAAATCTTGTAGATGTTCTCCGTGCCCGAGGGACGAGCGGCAAACCAACCGCTCTTTGCCACGACTTTCAGCCCGCCTATCGGAGCCTGGTTGCCCGGCGCCCGTGTCAGCTTCGCGGTGATCGGTTCGCCCGCCAAATCTGACTCCTTGACTGCTTCGGGTGAGAGCTGTTGCAATTTTGCTTTCTGTTCGGGCGTTGCCGGTGCGTCGATGCGCTTGTAGTACGGAGTGCCAAACTCCGCAGTCAGTTCGCGGTAATGCTCCCCGGGATCCTTGCCGGTGCGAGCAGTAATCTCGGCCGCCAGCAGGTCCATGATCGGCCCGTCTTTATCTGTCGTCCACACCGTACCGTCGTGGCGCAGAAAGCTCGCTCCCGCACTCTCTTCTCCGCCGAAACAGCACGAGCCGTCAACTAGTCCCGGAACAAACCATTTGAAACCAACCGGGACCTCATTCAACTTGCGTCCGAGCTTTTGGACGACCCTGTCAATCATGCTGCTGCTCACCAGTGTCTTTCCCACCGAGACATCCTGATGCCACTGCGGCCGATGTGTCAGCAGATACTGAATTGCCACTGCGAGGTAATGATTTGGATTCATCAAACCGGCAACGGGAGTGACAATTCCGTGCCGATCGGAATCGGGATCGTTGGCGAAAGCCACCTGATACTTATCCTTGAGCCCCACGAGCCTGGCCATGGCATAAGGACTGGAACAATCCATGCGGATCTTGCCGTCGTGGTCCACCGTCATAAACGAGAAGGTTGGGTCAATGATTGGATTGACGACAACAATGTCGAGTCCGTAAATCGAGTTGATCGGCTCCCAATAAGGCCGGGCTGCTCCGCCCAGAGGGTCCACCCCGAGTTTAAGGTGGGCGCTGCGAATGGCGTCGATGTCCACAACATTCTTGAGATCGTGAACGTAAGGGAGGACAAAGTCCTCCTGGTGCGTGCTGGCGGCATGAATGGCCTTGTTGAACGAAATGCGGACTACAGCTTTATTTCCTGCCCGCAACAGATCATTCGCGCGATTCTGTACCCACGCCGTCACATCGGTATCGGCTGGACCTCCGTTGGGCGGGTTGTACTTGAAGCCTCCATCCTCGGGCGGATTGTGGGACGGCGTGATGACGATGCCATCGGCCAGATGTTCTTTTCGGTTCCGGTTGTAGACCAGAATCGCACGAGAAATAACGGGTGTCGGGGTTACGCCATCTTTCTCCTGAATGACGGTCTCAACACCATTCGCCGCCAGGACCTCCAGGGCCGTACGCTGCGCGGGTCCAGAAATTGCGTGGGTATCTTTCCCCATGTACAGGGGACCATCGATGCCTTGCGCCATCCGGTAGTCACAGATCGCTTGCGTTATCGCAAGAATGTGCGCTTCAGTGAATGTGCCGTGAAAAGGAGAGCCGCGATGACCGCTTGTTCCGAACGCCACAAGTTGGTTGGGATCGCTGACATCGGGCTTGCGCTCGAAGTACTCCTTCTCCAAACGAGCCACATCAATGAGTAATTCCTTCGGCGCAGGTTTACCGGCCAAGGGCGAAATCGCCGGTTCACTTGATGTTGTCACGGGGTACGCTTTTACGGTATGGGACATGGCTCCGCCTTCCAGATTTCAGTTGCATATTCGTGAATCGTGCGGTCGCTCGAAAACTTCCCAGAGCTCCCAATATTAAGGATAGCTTTCCGCGTCCACTCATTGGGCTTGGCGTACAGCTCGCCGAGCCGATCTTGAGCCTGGCAGTAAGATGTCAGATCCGCCAGGTTCATGTAGTGATCGCCGTTGGTCAGTAAGGTATCGCGCAACGGAGCGAACACGCCGGGTTCGTTTCGACTGAAGTAATCTGAGAAGATTAGGTCCAGTGCGGCACGAGTCTCCGGCTCGTGTTCATAGTGCCAATACGGGTTGTACCAAGCTTGGCTGCCTTGCACCTGCTCCACGGTTAGGCCGAACAGGAACAAGTTCTCTTTCCCCGCTTCCTCAGCCATCTCGATGGTCGCACCGTCAAGAGTACCGACCGTCAGAGCCCCATTCATCATGAACTTCATGTTGCTTGTTCCGCTGGCTTCGTAGCCGGCGGTAGAAATTTGGTTTGAGACGTCGCTGGCGGGGATCAGCCGTTCTGCCAACGAAACGTTGTACTCGGGGAGAAAAAGTACTTTCATTCGTCCGCGCACGATCGGGTCACCGTCAATCGTGCCCGCAAGATTGTTGATGAATTTTATGATGAGCTTGGCCAGCTGGTATGCTGGTGCCGCTTTACCGGCGAAGAAGAATGTGCGCGGCACCATCTCCATGTCGGGGTTCTCCCGCAGCCGGTTATAAACCACAATGATTCGCAGGGCGTTCAACAGCTGCCTCTTATATTCGTGGATGCGCTTGATCTGGCAGTCGAATATCGTATTCGGGTCGACGACTTGACCAGAGCTCGATTTCAGCCAATTCGCGAATGCTACTTTGGCTTCGCGCTTTGATGCCTGGAATGCTTTCTGCAAGGCGGAGTCATTAGCTAACGGTTTGAGGTTGCTGAGCTGACTCAAGTCAGTGATCCATTTGTTGCCGATCGTGTCGGTGATAGTGTCCGCCAGTACGGGATTCGCTTCCAATAGCCAGCGGCGTGGCGTGACTCCGTTGGTCTTGTTGTTGAATCTCTCCGGAAACATTTCCGCGAGATCCTTGACCGTTGTCGTACGCAACAGCTTGGAATGGACAGCGGCCACACCATTCGTGCTGTGCGAGCCCACGATCGCCAGGTTGGCCATGCGAATCTTGCGAGAGGGCTTCTCTTCGACAAGACTGATACGCTCGACGCGGCCTTCGTCTCCGTTGAAGCGGAGACGAGTTTCATCGAGGAGTCGGCGATTGATTTCGTAAATGATCTCCAACTGCCGGGGGAGCAGCGCTTCGAACCACGCGACTGGCCACTTCTCGAGAGCTTCGGGCAGCAAAGTGTGATTGGTGTAGGCGAGCGTTTTCCTGGTCAGATCCCAAGCCTGGTCCCATCCCAGGTGAGCGTCATCCAGCAGAATGCGCATCAGTTCGGCTACTGCCATCGAAGGATGCGTGTCATTGAGCTGGATTGCGGCCTCCTCGGGCAGTTGGTCCCAATCCGTGTTGTGACGCAAAAAACGTCGCACGAGGTCGGCCAGCGAGCATGCGACGAGAAAATACTCCTGCACAAATCGCAACTCCTGTCCGGCACTGGTGGAGTCGTCAGGATACAGCACACGCGTTAGCGATTCGGCTTCGAGAGTCCCCCCCACTGCGCCGATGAAATCGCCGGTGCCGAATTCCTGAAAATCGAAGTAGTCGGGTGCAGCCGCGGCCCAGAGGCGAAGAGTGTTAATTGTCTTTCCTCCGTAGCCCACGATCGGACGATCATGGGGTATGCCGAACAGGCTTGACGGTCGGTTCGGAATAACTTCGACGCGCCCATCCCGGAGTTTGAAGGTGCAGTTAAACTTGACTTCGACCTTCTCATGGGCGCGGGAGATCTCCCACGGATCACCGTCGCGGAGCCAGTTGTCGGGATCCTCTCGCTGCCAGCCATTCACGAATGATTGCCGGAACATTCCGTACTCGTAGCACAGGCCATAGCCGGTAGCCGGTAGCTCCATGGTGGCCATCGAGTCGAGGAAGCACGCTGCAAGACGCCCCAAACCACCGTTCCCCAGACCCGCATCCGGCTCCTGCTCGATCAATTCAAGCCAGTCAATTCCCTTTTCCTTGACCACTTGCTGCACGACAGGGTCGAGCAAGAGATTCGTCACATTGTTGACCAGCGAACGGCCAATCAGAAACTCCATGGAAAGGTAGTAAATGCGTTTGGCGTTCCGTTGCTCATAGGTATTCTTGGTCAACACCCAGCGCTGCGCCAGGATGTCACGCACGGAACGCGAGAATGCCTCGAAGCGTTCCCGGGCACTGGCGGCCTTCGGGTCGATGGCCCGGTCAAAGATCAAGTGTCGCTCGTAAAGGGCGCTCTGCGTTCCGGCAAACGGAATCTGACCCCATCCGTATTGTCGGAGAAGCTCCTGAGTATTGGTTGCCTCGGTCGTCATGGGAACGACCTTCGCGGAGTCTGGGCGAACTGCGCTTTTTGTGTTCACTGGGGATCCTTTATAGTCCAACTTATGTGAGGATGATTGTTTTCACTATCCGGTTTCAACGTATTTTTGGGGCTCATGCCGCGACGTGGTGGTCATCGTTCCACAGCCGTATGACGGGACGCGACAGATTGTGCTCATAACTAAGCGCACTCAGGCTGGCTGGGTTGAGCAGAAAATATTTGCCGCCGGTTCCTGGGCCAAGAGCCAACCAGCGCGCCGTCAAGACCCGGCAATTGTTTGTGTCTTATGGAGTCCAACTGCAAGGCCGGGAAAGTGTGCAGACGAACTGGCTCAAGCTACTGCCAGGTAGAGTTGTTACGGAAAGAACGGCAACCGCGGAATCCACTTGACCCCGGGCTTGATTTGTACACAGCGGGCCTCTCTTTATTATTATTATCGTTATTATTATCATCGTCTCCCACGGCAGCTTTGCCCTGAATGACAACCCAAGCGCAACAAACAGGACGGGTATATGCACAAGCGCAGAATCCTTCAATCAAACATCGAGCGGGGGCTCGTCATGAGGAAAACTGATCGTCGGCCTCAGTACGTCATCGTTCTGGTAAGCGTTTTCCTTGCCGAAATGTTAGTTTCTAATGGAGAATCCTTTCCTGCGTTCTTCGTAGAGCAGCCCATTGTTTTTGCCGGTCAGCCGTCGCCTGCATCGGGTGAACTGCTCCACTGCATCGTCGAGTCTGCTAACAATGCCGATCTTCGATGGCCTGACTTTGCGCCCTACAAAACAGAGGTCGCTAAGTTCTACGAGTTGAACAGTTACTCGCTCGCCTGGATTCAGAACGGACGTGTACGCTCCCAGGCACTCGCTGTGATTGACCTCTTGAAGAACGCGAACGCTAAAGGGCTCGACCCTGAAGATTACGACGGCCCGCGTTGGCAAAGCCGCCTCCTCAAGCTGGATCAAAAGCCGTCCGAACAGGACCTCGTCTCGTTCGATACCGCGCTTACGGTCTCGGCAATGCGTTACATCCGTGCCATCCACTGTGGCCGCACAAATCCCAAGGAATTCAAATTTCAGCTCGATATGGGAGGGGAACAACTCCCGTTGGCGGAATTCATTCAGACCCAGGTTGTGACAGCAGGCGATCCAGCCGCCGAAATCCAGAAGCTGGAACCGCCCTTCTTGGGCTACCGGAAGCTGCTCGCGCTCTTGCCGGTTTATGAAGGATACGCAAAGCAAGATGACGGACAGAAGCTGCCAACGATCACAAAGACTGTGCGGCCCGGCCAACCCTACGCTGGCGTGGTCCGCTTGGGGCGGTTTCTGCGAATCATCGGCGACATTCCAGCAGGCGCACAGCTGAATCCGAATGCAACCATCTACGAGGGTGCGGTCGTCGATGGCGTGAAGCATTACCAGGACAGACATGGGGAAACTCCCACCGGCAACCTCGATGCGCGCACGATCAATGAACTCAATACGCCTCCGGCGGCGCGCATTCGCCAGATCAAGTTGACGCTCGAACGCTGGCGCTGGCTTCCACATTCCTTCCCACAACCGCCCGTGGTTGTGAATCTTCCTGAGTATCGTGTACGCGCGATGAACCCGGATGGCACCGTCGCCTTCTACAAGAACGTCATTATTGGAAAAGCTTACGGGCACAAGTCACCAGTTTTCGAGAAAGAGATCCAGTATGTCGTCTTCAGGCCCTATTGGGAGGTCACTCCCAGCATTCAGCGGAACGAAATCGTCCCGCACATCCAGAAGGACCCGAACTATATTGCCAAACATAATTTTGAAGTGGTCACGCCCAAAGGCGAAGTTGTAACCGACAATCAAGTGAGCCCTGAGGTCTTAGAAGGCATCAGATCGCTTCACCTGATGGTGCGGCAAAAGCCCGGCGACACGAATTCTCTGGGCCTGGTGAAGATCATCTTCCCCAATCCGGATAACGTCTACCTGCACGGAACAGATGCTCCGGGACTGTTCTCGCAGGACGTCCGCGATTTCAGCCACGGATGCATTCGGGTCGAGAAGCCTGCGGACCTCGTTGCCTGGGTGTTGCGAAACAATCCTGGCTGGGATTTGGAGCGGGTGAAGGCCACGATGAACGGCGAGAAAAACAATCTTCAGGTGAACCTCGTCACGCGGATTCCG